>Ga0208492_1000588_pt1 | contig 29427 bp, 23 predicted proteins | sample Subbioar_CSW14AB_FD_184820 | JGI IMG/M metagenome (GOLD analysis project Ga0208492, IMG submission 184820) | Serpentinite rock and fluid subsurface biosphere microbial communities from McLaughlin Reserve, California, USA - CR12Mar_CSW14AB (SPAdes) | ecosystem: Environmental > Terrestrial > Deep... | reverse complement strand
TCAGCGGAGTCGCGATTCGCCGCTGGTTCCACGCAAGGAGCCCGTAAGGGCTTCAAGCTGAAGACGCGTGCGTTCGTGAGGTTCGCGAAGGGGCCCCGGCTTCTCAAGCTTTTCAAGCCGGGGCAAACGGGTAACCAGAATCAACGCGATCAAGAACTGCTCTACCGCTAGCCCGCTCGATCACAGGTGCGCCCGGAGGAACGCCACCGCGCGGCCCCACACCAGCTCGTTCGCGGCCGCGCTCGAGAGCATGTGCGTCTGACCGGGGAGGGGGATCAGCTCGTAGGGGCGACCCGACTTGGAGAGACCCTCGGCGAGCTTGAGCGAGTTCGAGAAGTAGACGTTGTCGTCGGCAGTGCCGTGGAAGATGAGCAGCGGCCGGCCCGGCGTGTCGTTGGCGATCGCGCGGCGTGCCCAGGTGCTCGCGTCGGCGGCGTCGTAGACCGCGGTGTTGTCGGCAGGCAGACCAAGGTACCGCTCGGTGTACGCGGTGTCGTAGTCGCGCCAGTCGACCACCGGCGCGCCGGCGACGCCGACCTTGAACAGCTCCGGGTGCTGCAGCACCGCGAGGGCCGAGAAGTAGCCGCCGAAGGACCAGCCGAACACGCCGACCCGATCGAGATCGAGCTCGGGGAGCTTCTCGGCGAGCGCCTTCAGCGTGGTGGCATGTCCATCGACCGGCACGCGGTGGAAGCCGTCCTTGATCGCGCGCTCCCACGCGCGGCCCCGGAACGGCGTGCCCTTGGCGTCGATTTTCACCACGATCGCGTCGAGCGTGTCGGCGATCCACTGCTCGCGCACGTTCGCCGCCCCGTCGATGGTCACGACTGCCACGTGCGGCCCGCCGTAGGCAGCGTCGATGACGGGGTACTTCTTGCCCGGCACGAAGCCCTTGGGGCGCAGCACCGCGACCCGCACCGCCTCGGGGCCGACCTGGAGGAGCTCGGCTCCGGCCCTCGGTGCGACCTCCGCGATCGATGGGATCTCGCGCGCGAGCTTGCCGTCGACCGAGCGCGCCCACCACGTGCGTGTGCCGTCGCGCGCCCCTTCGTAGCCGACGAACACGTCGTGCGAGCGCGCGAACGTCGGGTACGAGAGTGCCCCTTTGGAGAGCTCGGTCGCGACGCCGTCGAGCGTCACCGCGAAGATTCGCCGCTCGGTCGGCTCGCTCGCCGCGGCGACGTAGAAGACCTTCTTTTCCCGGTCGACGTCGAGCAGCTCGCGGTAGCCGAGCTCACCCGAGACGAGCATCTTCTTCATCGAGCCGTCGAGCCCTCGGTGCTCGAGGGTCCAGTGGCCCGTGCGTTCGGTGGCCCAGAGGAACGAGCCGTCGGGGAGGAACTTCGGACACGAGGAGTCCACGTTCAGCCAGGCGTCGTCCTTCTCTTCCACGAGCAACGCAGTCTTGCCGGTCTTCGGATCGACCGCGAGCAGCTGACCGCGTCGCTGCAGGCGATCGAGGACGTAGAGCACCGGCGGGCCCTCCTTGGACCAGACGGCGTGTGTGACGTAGGGGAACTGCTTGCGATCCCACTCGAGCCAGGTGGTCTTGCCGCCGCCGCTCGACACCACGCCGAACCGCACGTCGGCGTTCACCTTGCCGGCGCGAGGGTAGAACGGCCGATCGGGCGCGTTCTCCGGGTGGGCGAGGTCGACGATCGACAGCCGTTCGACCTTGGTCTGATCGGCCTCCTCGTAGAGGATCGAGTTGCCGTCCGGGGAGAAGTAGAAGCCGCGCGATCGCCCGAGCTCCTCTTGCGCGATGAACTCGGCGAGCCCGTGCGGCACCGTTTCGGTCCCGCCCTTGGTGACCGCGAGCTCCTTGCCCTTTCCATCCACCGAGACCACGCGGACGTCGTGGTCGCGCACGTAGGCGACGCGGGTTCCATCGGGCGAGAAGTGCGGATCGATCGCCGCGCCTGCACCCGTGGGCAGCTCGGTGAGCTTGCCCGTCGCGCGCGTGAGCACGAACAGCCGACCCGAGATCGAGAGGAGCACGCTCTTGCCGTCTTCGCTGAGGTCGAACGACGTGAACCCGGTCGCGCTGATGCGGAGCCGCTCGCGACGCGCCTTCTCCGCCGGCGAGAGGGTCTCCGGGCCCTTGCTCACGGCGTCGGGCGAGAGCAGCTCCCGCGTGGTGCCGGTGGCGAGCTCGATCTCGAACAGCGACTGCTTCGGATCGCGCGGTCCCGACCGGAGGAACAACACCGATTTCCCATCCGGCGTCGGCAGCGTGTTCCGCGGCGTCCCGAGCCGGAATCCGCGCGTCGCGGCGTAGGTGCGGAGGAACGTGGTGTCGATCGGCTCGGTCGGCTTCGAGAGGACCGAGCTCGAGGTCGACGGCGCCGACGTGGGGGGCGGGGTGGCCGGGCACTCGTGCGGCGCGGGCGCCGGCGCAGCGGCACACGCCAGCACCACGGGAACGAGGGCGAGGGGGAGGAAACGGATCGCGCGCACGCGCCGACGTTAGCTCACTTCGTGCAGTCAGCGGACCAGCCCGGGGGGCACCCGGCATCGAGCCTCGGACCGGGCCGCCTGCCACCCAACAGCGCGGGCTCGGCCTCGAAGCGCAGGGCGAACGAGACCGCGTCGCACGCTGCCCCGCGGTCCAAGTCTCGCGCGGGGTTGCTCGACACGTCGGCCGCACCACACACCGCCTGCTTGACGACGCTGAAGAAGATGGCGTTCGTGCAAAGCGGCGCGGTGCCGCCCGGCGTGGGGAGCGGCCCGACCGCCTTGAGCATGGAGGCGGTCGGCATCCGACCGAAGATGACGCCGCCCTCGAGCGCATAGCCGCCGCCCCGCTTCACCACCTTCGCGGTCATCCCCCCCTGCGTCATCTCGAGGGTGACCGTGGCAGTGCCTGCGCCCAGGGTGAGCTTCATGCCATTGAGCCGCGAAGCGACGAGCACGCCGTCGCGCACGTAGGCGGTGGTGTCGACGTATTGCGAGACCGGTGGCCCCGCGTCGGTCGAGCCTGCGAGTGAAGTCGGATCGAGATCCCACTTGTCGCCGCCATCCCAACCGGGCGGACCGGCATCGACGGTCGGAATGCCGGAAGAGGTGCCCGAGGAGAGGAACATCGAGACTTCGACCTGCTTGTCGTTCGCACCGCCGTTGTAGCCGCGCACCTCGGCGAGGATTCCGAATTTGCCATTCGCGAGACCGGTGTTGAGGTCTTCGGGGCTGAACCCGGGCGTCTTCAGGAGGAAGCTGGCGACGTTCCGATTGAGGCTGACGTCGCGGCCGCCCGGGTCGTCGCAATGGCTCTTCGATCCTGCCGGCAGCACGCAGCTCTCGGGATCGGTGGGGCAGGTGCAGACGCCGTCGAGGTCGTAGCCGGTGACGGGGGCGGGCGGATCGAGGGACAGTCCGATCGACTTGACCGCAGCGATGAACGTCACGTCGCTGCCGCTCGGATCTTCGGTGGTCGGGGCCTCCGGCCAACGCGCGGGGACGCAGCCCGATCCCGTGTCGCCTGGAGGCGCACCGGTATCCTCCGGCGGGGTGGCGTCGTTGGGAGCGAGCTCCGGCTCTTCGATGCCGAGCAGCGTGTTGCACGCGACCCACCCGAACGGCGCCGTGAGGAGCAGCGCGAGCCAAGGTCCGATGCGATGCGCGCTCACCACGCACCCGTCACGGCGAGACCGCCGCCGTCCTTGGCGAACCACGGGGTGACCGCGGCGCTGTCCTTGGGCTTCTCGCTGGGCGCGCTGAACCACAACACCGCGGCGCCGCCGACCAACACGGCGCCGGCCGCGAAGCCGATGGTCGACAGCGTGCCCGCGCCGAGCGCGCTCGTTCGGAGGTCGTAGCCCTCTTGATCGCACGCGTTGCCCACGCAGTGGTCCTTGCTCGAGTCGTTCAACGACATCGCGCGGAGGCCGGAGAACGCGCCGATGCCGACGCCGATCACCCCAGCGACGCCGAGACCGATCGCGACCTTCCGCGGGGTGCCGAGACCGGGCGGCGGAGGAGGCGGAGGAGGCGGAGGGGGAGCCGGCTTGGGGATGGCGCGGAGCTTGGGCACCTTGATCGTGATCTTGTCCTTGGAGGCGATCTCGACCTTCTGGGTCCACGGCTCGTGCTCCGGCGCGGTGGCCGCGATGGCGTGGATGCCCGGATCGACGTAGACCGCCGACCCGTACGCGCCCTCGCCGATCACCGTGCCGTCGCGCGTGACCTCGAGCCCTTTGACCTTCTCGTCGACGACGATGGTGAGCTGCGAGAGCAACGGCTCGAGCGCCTGAGCGGCCTTGCGGGCCTCCTTCTCGCGTTGCGGTTGGTTGGCGAGCTTCGCCGCACCAGCGACGTCGAGGTAGAGGCTCCACGCGCTCGCGGTCTTGCCGAGGTGCTCCCAGCAGGTCGCGAGGTTGAACCGCATGCCGATGCCGGGATTGAGCCGCGCGCCCTCTTCGAGCTTGGGGCAGGCCTCGGCGTACTTGCCGGCCTTCATCAGCTTGCGAGCCTCGTCGAACAGGCTGCGCGCCGTCGCCGCGTCGGTCGCACTCGGCTCCGCGTGTGCGATCGAGCATGCCTGGGGCAGCCAGGCGATCGACACGCCGAGCACGCATGCGAGCACGGTTGCGAGGAGCGGTCGCCGCATCAGTTCGGGTCGTCGAAGTATGGACTCGACTTGGTCGGGTGCCCAGTCGCCTTCGTGCCCGGCTTGGTGGGTTTCGCAGTGGGCTTGGCCGAGGGCTTGATTTCGACGAGGTCCTCGCTCGCCGAGGCGCTCACGGTGGTCTTGGCCGAAGCCGACGCTGTGGGCGAGGTGGATACGCTCGGGAGCGGCAGCGGGCCGGGAGCAGCCGCGCTCGTCGCCGAGTGCTCTCTGCCCCCCCGACCCAACACGAGGATCAACGCGAGCGCCCCGAGCGTGAGCACGCCCGCGATCACGAGCGCCACCGCGCGCGATCGGCGGCCCCCCACGTGCTTGGTGGTGCCAAAGGCTCGAAGCGTGCCTTCGCCGGCAGATACGGTCTCGGCGTTCTCGGCGGCGGTGCGGTCGGTCGACGCGAGCGGCAACGAACCGGCCGCGCGACCTCGACGCTGTCGCTCCTCGGCGGCCAGCACGACGCGCTCGATCCCGAGGAGGCGATCGGCGCCGTTCTTTCCGGCGAACGAGGCAAGCGCCGTCGAGAGATCGAGCACCGTCTGGAAGCGGTCTTCGGGGCGCTTGGCGAGGCACCGCAACACCACCGCCTCGAGGCCTTCTGGCACGTCGTCGCGGAAGCGTGCGATCGGGCGAGGGGTCTCCTCGAGCACCCGCACGCAGAGCTCGGTGACCGTCTCGCCCTGCCAAGGCGTCACCCCGGTGAGCAGCTCGTAGAGGATGCAGCCGAGCGCCCAGATGTCGGACCGCAGATCGGCGGCCCGCGCCGAGCGCATCACCTCCGGCGCCATGTACAGCGGCGACCCCATCAGCGTGCGCGTTGCGGTGAGCGAGAGATCGCCGTCGGCCGCCTCTTCGATGATCTTCGAGATGCCGAAGTCGAGGACCTTCACCGAGCCGACGCCCCTCGGCGTGCGGGCGAGGAAGAGGTTCGCGGGCTTGAGGTCACGGTGGATGATGCCGAGCGCGTGGGCCTCGGCCACGGCCTCGCAGGCCTCGAGCACGCACTCGATGGTCTGCGGGACCGACAGCGTCCCGTGGTCGCGCAGCACCGCTGCGAGATCGCGTCCCTCGAGCTGCTCCATCACGAGGTAGGGGATCGCGCCATCGACCTCGCCGAGATCGAGGATGCGCACGACGTGCTCGCTCTTCAGCTTGCTGCACGCCCGACCCTCACGGAGGAACCGCGCGACGTCGTCGTGCGAGCGGAGCACGTCGCCGCGGAGCATCTTGATCGCGACCAGCTCGTCGAGCTTGGTGTGACGGGCCGCGAGCACGTATCCCATCCCGCCGACGCCGAGCACCCGCTCGACGCGATATTTGCCGGCGATCAAATCGCCCGGCGTCGGGATTGCGGACGGTTCTTGCCGCCGCCGGGGCCACATGTGTCGGCATTGTAGCGGATGTGTCGGGGCCGCGACGGTGGCGCGTCGTACGGTCCAGCTATTCGAACAAGCCCCCGAGTCGCAGAGGACGCAGCTCAACCGATAAAGACTGTATGCCCACTTTCGCCGCCTGTCGGATGCGGCCTAGGCTCGGAGTCGATGACGGAGCGCGGCAAACACGTCACCGCGCCGACCGTGCGGATGGATGCAGTGGCTCCGCCGTCGGGCGATCTCTTCGCCGTCGGCAGCCTGCTCGCCGGCTCGTACGAGATCCGCGGGATCCTCGGCCACGGCGGCATGGGCCAGGTGTACGACGCATATGACACCAAGCTCGCGCGCCCCGTCGCGATCAAGGTCGCCTGGCCGACCGTCGGGGCCGCGGCCGTCCGGAAGGAGGCGCAGGCCCTCGCGGCGATCCGCCACCCGGCGATGGTCGCGGTGTACGCGTGCGGTGAGCACGAGGGCACCGAGTTCGTGGTGATGGAGCGGGTGCCCGGCGTGACCCTCGCCAGCCACCTCCGTCGCCGCTTGAACGGGGGAAAGCCGCTCTCGCTCGCCGAGATTCTCGGGATCCTCGGCGCGCTCGCCGACGGCCTCGGCGCCGTGCACCGCGCCGGTATCGCACACCGCGACGTGAAGCCGGACAACGTGATGCTCGCGCCGTCGGGTCGGGTGGTGTTGATGGACTTCGGGGTGTTCCTCCCCGAGTTCGCCGTGAGCGCCTCGTCGGCGTCTGGCTCTCCGGGGTACATGGCGCCCGAGACGATCAGCGGAGCCATCGCCAGCGGAGGCGGGTTCCTCGTGGACGTCTACGCGTTCGGGGTGATCGCGTTCGAGCTCGCGACCGGTGACCTTCCGTTCCGCGGCGACACAGCATCCGAAATCTTCGTTCAACACCTGTCGAGCGAGCCTCCGTCGTTGCGCGACGTGCGTCCCGAGCGCCCCGAGCTGTGGGGCTCGTTCGACGGGCTGGTGCGCCAGCTCCTGGCGAAGGATCCGCTGGAGCGTCCGCAGAGCATGGACGAGATCATCCACCAGCTGCGGAGGGTGACCGACGCGTCGGGGCCACTCTCGGCGCGGATCCCGGTCCCCGCGTCGACGCGCGGCTCCGGACGGTTCGTGGTCGAGGAGTCGCCTCCCATCGCGGACGACGAGGGCAACGCGCGATCGCGCAATCGCGGGTGATCAGGCGAGGGCGCGTTCCACGGCGTCGATCAGCGCCTTGCGATCGAAGAGGTCTTCGACGTAATCGACCTCGCTCGTGTCGACGACCAGCGTGCGCGACAGCGAGTACCGCGTAAACCACCGTTCGTAGAGTCGGTCGAGCGACTTGAGGTAGCTGTTCGGGATGCTCTGCTCGTAGCCGCGACCGCGCGAGCGGATGCGCTTGCGTAGGACGCGCACCGGGCAGCGGAGGTAGATCATCAGATCCGGCACGGTGAGCCCCTCGCGCAGCGTCTGGTACAGATCGGTGTACGTCTTCCAGTCGCGTGCATCGATGTGTCCGGCCTCGTGCAGGTAGGCCGCGAACACCTCAGCGTCCTCGTAGAGCGAGCGGTCGAGCACGACGCCCGTCGTCGACGTCGTCTGCGACACCAAGAGGCGCTCGAGCTCGCGCTGCATGCGGAACCGGTTGGTGAGGAAGAACAGCTGCGACGAGAACGCCCAGCGCTTCATGTCGCCGTAGAAGTCCGCGAGGTACGGGTTCTCCTCGTGCGGCTCGTAGAACGGCTGGAACGCGAAGGTGCGTTCGAGCCACTTCGTCAGCGACGACTTCCCCGCGCCGATGTTCCCCGCGACCACGACGTAGCGTGCAGCCACCTCGAGAGCCTAACAGCGACGCTCAGAGGTTGCCCGAGAGCTCGCGATCGACCGTGGCGATGATGTCGTCGAGCTTGTCGGACGGGAGGCCGGCCGCCTCGGCGACAAGTGCGAGCGCGGACATCTCATGCAAGTCGAGACCGTGGCTCACCAGCGAGACCAGCGCCGCGACCTCGATTCCGAGCGCCGCGATCCCCAGCGCAGCGAGGCGCTCGCCCAAGAGCTCGCAGCGCGCCTCGATGCCGTCCGCCTCGACGACGTCGTGCGCGCTCTGGATCATCTGGGCCATCGACGCGGGGGGCAGCTTGATGTTGCACAGCTCGTCGAGCACCCGGCTGAGCGCAGCGCGCTCCTCCTCGTCGGCTTCGCCGTCGGCGATCGCGACGATCGATCCGAGCTCGAGGAGCGTTTGGATGGTCGAGGTCCGCTGCTCCTCGCTCATCGCCTTGAGCTTGGCCCCGAGCTCGCGGAGCGAGGCCATGACCACGCCGAGCGAGCCGCGTGGCTGGGCCGGCTTGTAGCCCTCGATCGCGCGCTGGTGCTCGGCGAGCATCTTCTCGAGGAACTTCTCCATGCCGCTCTTGGAGAGCTTGCCGAGGCCCGAGACGAAACCCTTCGTGCCGACCCACCCTTCGAGGCGGACCCGGGTCCTGCCATCGACTTCGGTGAGCTTCGCGACGACCTTCGCGCCGGTGTTGACGCCTTCGACGTAGCGCCGGACCCAGGCGCCGCCGTCGCCCTCTTCGATCACGAAATCCTCTTCCTGGTTGCGACCGAGGATGCGCGTGAGCATGCGGAGGCGTCGGGCCTCGGGGGGGTACTTGGGCGCGAAGACGAGCTCGTGCCCGTGATAGATGTGCTCGCGGACGTGCTGATCGAGGTCGAAGAACTGCCCTCGAACGATGGCGATCGGGGCGGCGAGCTCGGTGGTGGCGCTGGCGAGGAGGGAGAGTTCGTCGGACACGGCCGACGAGTCTAGCGGTCGCCGCCGATGTTGCGCTCGATCAATCTTCGCGGCCGCCGGTGGGCTTGCGCGGCCGCGGCAAATTGTACTGTTCGAGGCGGCTGACCAGAGTGCGCCGAGAGATACCGAGCAGCTTGGCCGCCTGCGTCTGGTTGCCAGCGCACTGCTCGAGAGCCCGGATGATCAGGTCGCGCTCGACCATCTCCACGCCGCTCTTGAGGGCGTTGGCGTCGGCGCCGCTCGCCGGTGGGGTGGTCGGGCGGGGGACCGGAAGGGTAGCTTCGTAGTCCGGTGGGCGGGTCTTCGGCGCGGGGACCGAGGGCGCGTTGCGCGGCGCGGGCGGCACCGGCGGAGGCAACGAGCCCCGGAACGAGCGCGCGGGCAAGGTGCTGACCATCTTCTCGACCGGCAGGTGCTCGAGCGCGATGGGTTCGCGCCCGGAGAGCAGCACCGCGCGCTCCATCACGTTGCGCAGCTCGCGGATGTTCCCCGGCCACGAGTAGCGACGGAGCAGGTCGATCGCCGGCTGGGTGAGGTCGGGCTCGGGGCGCCCGGCCTTCTTGCAGATGTGCGCGATGAGCGCGCGGGCGAGCGGCTCGACCTCGAGCGGCCGTTCGCGGAGCGGCGGGATCAGCAGGGGAATACCATTGAGGCGGAAGAACAAGTCCTCGCGGAAGTTGCCGGCGGCGACCTCCGCCTCGAGATCACGGTTGGTGGCCGCGACGAACCGCACGTCGATCTCCTTGGGCTTGAGCGAGCCGACCCGCAGGACCTTGCGCTCCTCCAGCACGCGCAGGAGCTTCACCTGGGTCGAGTGCCCGAGCTCGCCGACCTCGTCGAGGAACACCGTGCCGCCGTCCGCCGACTCGAGCAGACCCTGCTTCTGCGCGACTGCGCCGGTGAACGCGCCGCGCTCGTGCCCGAAGAGCTCGCTCTCGAGGAGCGTCTCGGTGAACGCCGCGCAATTGAGCTTCACGAATGGCTGGTTTCGGCGAGGGGAGAGCCGATGGATGGTCTCGGCGAGGACCTCCTTGCCCACGCCCGTCTCGCCGAGCACCAGCACCGAGATGGTGCTGTCGGCGATGCGCTCGGCGAGCGAGTAGAGGCGCTGCATGGTCGGGTCGACGACCACTACCGCGGGGGCCGCGTCGGCCTTGCGGCCCGCGGCCTCGAGCTCGTCGCGCGGATCGAGCCGCGCATTGGCCTTGGCGAGGAGCGCCTCGGGGCTGCGCCCGTCGATGGGGTGGAACGCGATGCCGGTGCTCGCGGTGGCGCCGCGATCGGCGAGACCGGTGACGATGCGACGCCGGACCTCTTCGGCCTTGGGCGGCTCGGCGTCGATGATCAGGAGCTCGTACTCGCCGGGGGCGTAGGTGGCGATCACGTCGATGGTCCGTGTCGCCTCGGCGAGGACCTCCTCGGCGAGCCCCCGGCCGGCGGTCTGATCGACCCGGAGCCGAAGGACGGCGAACCGCGAACGCGAGCGCTCGGCGCGCGCACACTCCTCCTCGAGGCAACCTTCGAAGTAGCCGTGCGGCCAGAGCCGACGAGGGCGGGCGCCTGCGCTCGACGACTGCACGACGAGGGTCACCGTGCCGATCTTCACCACGGTGTCGGGCGTGACCGGCACCGGCACGCCGGGCTCGACGCGGCGATCGAGCAGCTCCGCGGTGCGCATCATGTCCGCCGGCTGCGGCGTGAACAGCTTCGAGTCGCAGATACGCGTGCCGTTGGCGCTCCCGAGATCTTCGACGCGCACGCCGCTCGGACCGAGGTGCAGGATGGCGTGCCTCCGGGAGATCGACGGGTCGTCGACGACCACGTCGTTCTGCGGAGCCCGGCCGATGGTGATCTTCCCGAAGTCAGGGAGGGGATGCGTTCCGACCGTGCCTTCGCCGATGACGAGCAGCACGTAGCGACGGGCACCTCGAGCGGGGGACGCGGGGAGGTCGACCACGGAAGGAGACGGTATCACAAGGGTCGTGCTACGGAGCGGGCGTGTCTCGCGTGGTCTTCCCTCTCGTCATCGGTTGCGTGCTTTCCTGCGCGCCCATGCCCGAGGACGCGGCACCGGCGCGGGTCGAGGTGTTCGGCGACGACCGGGTTGCCGACGTGCTCGGTCGCGATCCGGCGCGCGCGCCCCGCACGTTCGCCGAGCACGAGGCGATGTTCGGCGTGGGTCGCGCGTGCGGTCGCGAGACGTTCGTCATCGAAGAGCAGGGGACCCGCTTCGCCGAGGTGATGGTGCCGCTCGCGCACGTGGCCCCACGGGCGATCGTCGCCGGGTGCGGAACGAGTGCCGAACTGGCGGCGTCGTACGGGCTGTTCACGGTGATGCCGGCCGATCCTGCGCGCGACGCGCTCGACCCGCTGGCACCGGCGCCCGTCGAGGTGATGGCGCTTGATCGCCGCACGGGTACCTATTCGTTCTACGTGTTCGACGATTCGAGCGTGCAGCGCATCGTGCGCGATGCGTCCGATCAGGTCTTCACCCTCACCGCGCGTCGCGACGGAGCCCCGCCCACCCGCGTCCCATCCGGCCCCCGTTGCTACGGCTGCCACGTCCAAGGCGGGCCGATCATGGCCTCGCTCGCCGACCCGTGGACCTCGTGGATCAGCGTGCGCCACGAGAAGGCGCTCGGGAGCTACCGCGGCGAGACCGCGTCGGTGATGACCCGTGTCTCCGGCGGCGACGAGCTCGAGCCGATCGTGCGCAATGCGCTCCGGGTGATGACCGTGGGACTGCCCGGTGTGCCCGACAGCGGCCTCGGCCCCCGCACTCTCGCCGGGCTCGAACCAGGCGGGTTGCCGCGGCTGCTCCGTTCGGTGTTCTGCGAGACCGAGTTGCAGTGGGCCTCGGCGTCCGACACCGTGCCGCTCCAGCTGTTCGTCGATCCGGGCGCAGCTGCGGGCGCAGGGTTGATGCGACCGGCGGCGGGTGACGCGTTCCCGTCGCTCTTCCCCATCCGCTCCGAGATCGACCAGCGCATCGAAGAATGGCTCGTGCTCCGCAACCTGCTCTCGATCGAGACGGTGCGCGTGGTCCGCTTGCTCGACGACGCGAACGACGTGTTCTCGCGGGCACGCTGCTCGGCGTTCGACGCCGTGCTCGCGGGGCTCCCGTCGGAACCGGAGAAGATCGATGCGCACGTGCGCAGGGCACTCGCGCCGATCGTCGCGGCCCTTCCGTCCGTCCCCGCGAGCTATGCCCGCGCGCTGTTCGGTGACGGCGACGTCGCAGCGGCGCGCGACGCGTACTTCACGATGATCCGTGTGCGTCTCGCCAGGGATGTCGCCGCTCTCGGCTCGGATCGTGCGACCTGGGAGGCGCGCGTCTCGACCCGTCGCGCCGCCGCCCGCGCGATGTTCCCGACCTCGGCGCACCCACTGCCGCTTGCAGGCGTGCCCTGAGAGGGGAGGACGCGCCTAGTGACCGGCCGCGCCCTCGACGCTGTAGTGGCCCATCATCCCGCCCTCCATGTGGTCGGGGACGTGACAGTGGAACAGCCATTCGCCCGGGTTGTCCTCGATCCACTCGAACGTCGAGTAGGTGCCGGGGCCGAGGTTGATGCTGTCGGTCATGACGCCGTCGGCGCCGACCCACCGATGGCCATGCACGTGAAAGGTATGGAACTCGCGACCGATGCTGACCACGCCCCAACGCACGCGCTCGCCGACCTTGGCGCGGAAGGGGGGGATCCACTCGGGATACGCGCGGCCGTTCATCGTGTGCATGTAGCCGTGGCCACCCATGTACTCCGCGTCGTTGCCTCCGCCGTCGGGAAGGCCCACGCCGGGCGGGCCGCCCTTGTAGCGACCGAGGTCCATGTCCATCAGCACGACGGTGTTCATCCGATCGGGCCGCGGACGATCCGGCGGGTGCACCACCAACGCGCCGACGAGCCCTGCGGTCATGCCGTCGGTCTCTTCGGCCGCGTGGTCGTGATACGGGAACGTGCCGGCGTACGAGGCGAGCCAGGTGACGGTGGTCTTGCCGTGGGCCGGCGCGACGCCGTGCAAGCGGCCCGCGTCGCCGCCGGTGTGCTCGTCGGGCACGCCGTCGCTGTCCTCGTCGAACTCGACGACGTGGGTGTGGGCCGAGTGGGGCTGGTCGGTCTCGTTGATCAGCGTGAGCTCGATGCGGTCGCCCGCGTCGACCTCGAGCACCGGACCCGGGACCTGCTTGTTGTACCCGATGGCCTCGTAGATCGCGCCAGGCGCGACCTCCCAATCGAACGCGCTGATGGTCAGCGTGATCTGCTTGGTCTTGCCCGTCGCCGGGTACCGCTTGGTGTTCGAAGTCGCCGAGGTGGTGCGGCGCGCGGGCTCACCGTCGCACGCCACCGCGGCACCGATCAGGGTGGCGAGGAAGAGCATGCTCGCAGCGAAGCGAGAACATGCGAGGGGAGCTCGAGGGGGCACTCGCCCCCTCGACTCGAAGAGCGCGCGTCGGATCACGGCGTTCCGCACATCTCGTTCGAGAACTCCGACTGGACGCCGCCGCGGGTGGTTCGGACCTTGTAACAGAAGGTCCCGGGGGCGGTGGCGCCGACGTCGTGCTGGCTCGTCGCGAGCTTGGTGTACGTGTATGCGACCGCGTACTCGCCCGAGTCCTTCTTCCGGAACAGCTCGATCTTCGAGAGGCCCGTGTCGTTGTTCTTCCACGTGGCGTGGAGGTTGCCCGCCATCTTCACGACGCTGACCATTTGCGGCGTCTTCGGCGCAGCCACGGCCACTTCGGGCGTGCCCGTGTCCTCGGTGCCGCCCTCCGCGGCGGAGGTCTCGTCGGTGGCGGCGTCGCCGGTCACGCCCGTGTCGTCGGCCGCGGGCGTCGTGGAGGTGGATTCGCTGCCGCAGCCGGCGAGCAGGACAGCCGCGAAGAGGAGGGCGAGCTTCGACATGGCGGTTTGCTTTAGTCGACGCGGCGCCCCTGCGCCATGTCTTCGGTTGCGCGACTCGCCCCCACTTGCGCAATTGCCTTCACGACTTGTGCAATCGTCCAGTCTGCCCGGAAAAACTCCACGAAAAATGCCGACGATCAGGGCTGATCGTAAGTGGAACGGCCCTTGCGAACGGGGGCGACCATGTCCCTCCGTCGCGCGATCCGCCTCTCGTTCGCCCTCGGCACCTTCTCGCTCCCCGGCGCCCTCGGCGCCCTCGTGGGTGTCGGCTGTCAGACCGCCGAAGGAGGGCTGAACGACGTCAAACACGTGAAGGTCGACGAGGCCGAGGGCAACTGCATCGTCAAGTACGTCGACTCGAGCGAGATCCCCTCGGACGCCGAGAAGAAGTTCTCCTACGGGTCCGCGCCGCCCCGGCGCACGGTCTACGTCAACCGCTTCGGCGGCACCTACTACCCCGGGAGCAACAACTCGGCGACGAACCGGTCGAGCATCGCCGCGTTCACCGCGACGATCCCGGCGTACAAGAAGGGCGAAGATCGCTTCAAGAAGCTCCTCGCCTGCGTGCGCAAGCAGTACGCGCGCTGGAACGTCGAGCTGACCGACAAGGATCCGGGCGACGTCCCGCACATCGAGGCGGTGCTCGGCGGCCGTCCAGAGAACCTCGGCCTCTCGAGCTGGATCGGTGGCATCGCGCCGATGACCGGGTCGTGCAGCTCGCCGGTCCTCGAGCGCGCAATCGTCTTCGTCTTCAGCGACGCCTTCGGGAGCGATCAGAACGAGTGCGAGGTGATCGCGCACGAGATCGGCCACTCGCTCGGCCTCGATCACGAGTACCTCTGCGAAGACCCGATGACGTACCTCTCCGGGTGCGGCGCGAAGTCCTTCCAGAACAAGAACGCATACTGCGGGACGAGCTCGGCGACGTCTTGTGGCTGCGGCGCCACGCAGAACTCGGTGAAGCACCTCGACACGGTGCTCGGCCTGATGAGCGACACGCCGCCGCCGGCCGCGGACGGTGGCGCTCCTCCGCCTCCGCCTCCGTCCGACGGTGGCGCTCCTCCTCCGCCTCCTCCGGGTGGCGACGCGGGCACCGACGGCGGTGCGCCGCCGCCCCCCGACGATGGCGGCGCTCCTCCTCCTCCTCCGCCTCCTCCTCCGCCCTCGGGTGAGGACAACACCGGCCCTACGATTGGCGCGCTCACGCCCGCCGACGGTGCCTCGCTCCCCGAGCACACGACCATCAGCGTGTCGGCGAACATCGCCGATCCGAGCGGTGTGGCGAAGGCGATCGTGCGCTGGACGATCGGCGACAAGACCTCCGAGCTCGACTGCGCGGCGCCGCCGCTCGAGGTCACCTGCTCGGTCAGCGGTTCGACGTACACCTGGAAGATCCCAGTCGGCAGCGGCATGCGCAGCTGGTCCATCGTCGCGATCGACAAGAAGGGCAACGCGAACAACTCGACCGCGCGCTCGCTCTCGTTGGGCGGAAGCGCCCCTCCTCCTCCGCCACCTCCTCCTGGTGGCGACGCCGGAACCGACGGTGGTGCGCCTCCGCCTCCGCCGCCCGCGGACGGTGGTGCGCCTCCGCCTCCGCCTCCGCCTCCGTCCGCAGATGCGCCGGTGGTGGCGTTCGAGAAGCCCGTCTCCGGCTCGACCTACAGCGCCGGCGCGCGCATTCCGGTGGTCGTCAGCGTCACCGGACCGCGACCGATCGTGAGCGTGAAGCTCCTGTGGAAGTCGCCGACGAGTGACGTGAGCTACACGATCGAGAAGAGCGGCGACAAGACCTGGGCGCTCGATCTCGATCTGTCGACCAGCGCCGTGGCCGGCAGCCGCACGTTGCGCGTCACCGCGACCGACGACGCAGGCAAGGTCACCACCGCGCCCGATCGGGTGATCACGGTGACGCCGTGATGCGCGTCGGAATCGCGCTCTTCGCGCTCGGGCTCTCGGCCTGTGTCGTCGGGGAGATCGAAGGAGCAGGCACCGCGCCGTCACGCCGTCGAGATGCGGGCGCGGTCTCGGGCAACGTCGATGGCGGCTCGGGGGACGACCTGCCTCCCGTCGACGAGGAGCCGGCGCCGCCGCCCCCGCCTTCGAGTGAGCCGAAGGACGCGGGAGGCGCACCGCCGCCACCCGCGGCAGATTCGGGAGGAGGCGCACCGCCGCCGCCCGCGGCAGATTCGGGAGGAGGCGCGCCGCCCCCGCCGCCCGCCACCGACTACCCGACGGGGCCCTACGGCTTGAGCGTGGGCTACGTCGTGCCGAACGTGTCGCTCTCGGGCTACCGCGACGCCACCGGCGCGTGGACCGCGATCTCCCTGGGCGAGTACTACGACCCGACCGGTGCGCGCGGCGTGCGTGCGTTGCTGATCACCTCGTCGGCCGCCTGGTGCGGGCCCTGTCGCGAAGAGGCCAAGGACCTCGTCGACATGTACTCGGCGACGTACAAGGCGCGCGGCGCGAAGTTCCTGACCGCGATGATCCAAGACTCGTCGAGCAATCCGGCGAAGCAGAGCACCGTCGACGCGTGGATCACCTATGCGGGCACCAACTTCGACATCGTCGCCGACCCCTCGCAGAAGCTGATCAAGAGCGGCGCGAGCCTTCCGTTCAACTTCGTCGTCGACCCGCGAACGATGAAGGTCGTGAAGTCGTGGTCGGGAGCGGAGCCAGGGGCGACGTCGATCCCCGCGGTCGACACGGTGCTCACCAAGAACGGCGGTTAGGCGGGAGACCCCTCCAGAGAAGAACTCACCACGGAGGCGCGGAGGCACGGAGCTGAAATGTGCTGCCGCGTGCTTCGGATCGACGTCGTGCGATCGAGACGACCTCCCGACTGGCGATGGTGAAAACGACGCGTGCGCGGGTATCGGCAGACTCTCTCGACCTCCGAGTCTCCGCGCCTCCGTGGTGAAAATTCTCGGCTCTCGGTGGTGATGAACAGGAGAATCCAATGAAGACCTGGTGGTTGGTTCTTGCGCTCGGAGCGAGTGGGTTGCTCGTGAACGCGTGTGTGGCCGATGGCGGCGCGATGCCGGCGCCGGCGCCGCCCGACGGCGACGAGGCGACCGCGCCCGAGCCGCCCGCGCGCGCAGCGCAGTCGCTGCTCGTCTCATGGAAGGGAAAGCCTGGCGAGAACGTCGAATGGCTGAAGTTCCCCGCGGAGAAGAGCCTCTCGGACTCGAGTTGGGGCCCGGTGCTCACAGACATCGAGAACCACTTGCCGGCGTCGTACGGAACGACCTATCGCGACAGCGACAAGATCACCCACGGCCACGAGACCTCGCACGGGATCCACTCCCACATCCGGAACTACTTCAACAAGACCGGCAAGCGGGCCAATGGGCTCTACGTGCTCTCCGATCGCGGCGTGATCGTGGTCGAGCCGAACATCCGTAAGTCGCAGGTCGCGGCGTTCGTCCCCGCGTCGCTCCGTGGCTCCCGCTACAGCCTGTACATCACCGGCCAGACCGAGTGGGACGATACGCCCCTGTACGTCTGGGACGAGTGGAACGCCTACGTGAACGGCGGCGCGGTCGGGACCGATCTGGTCAAGCGCGGCCTCTGGAAGTACGGATGGCGCGACGGCGTGAACGGTCAGCTCGAGTTCGCCGTGTACGCGGTCGCGGTGGCGATGGCGGTGCAGAAGCACGACCCGGCCTACCTCGAGGGAAACCAGCAGTTTCGCGAGTTCCTCGCGTGGAACCTTCGCCGGACGATGTCGATCTTCCGCGAAGGTCAGAAGATGAAAGACTTCGCGTGGGCCGAGCAGGACGCCTACTACGAGAAGTTGAAGACCAGCGCCGACGCAGAGACCTGGCGCTCGTTCTTCAAGGGATTCTTCGGCGACGCGTTCACCAGCGAGGTGCTGTTCGGCACCGTCGACGGCGGCGGCGACGTCCCCGATGCGGGGCCGCCCAGCACGCCCGACGCCGGACCGCCGACGCCGAGCGGTGACTCGGACGGCGACGGGATTCCCGACGCCGTCGACACGTGCGGCAAGACGCCGGCCGGCGCGAACGTCTGGCGCGAGGGCGAGTGGATCGGATGCGCCGGCGGGCAGCGTCGTGACAGCGGCCCGTGGGGCGGAGCGGATGGCGACGGAGACGGCGTGACCGACTCGAAGGACCTCTGCACCAAGACGCCCGCGGGCGCGAGGGTGTGGACCTACGGCGCGTGGATCGGGTGTGGCGCAGGCGAATTCCGCGACAAGTGAGGGTTTCACCATGCACGAGCCTTTCGTCGACTTCGACTTCGTGATTCCGAGGCCGCCGATCAGCGCACACGCGAGCGCCTCGCTCGTCGTGCACCTTGCGTGGGCCACCCGCGGTCACGCGCCGCTGCTCGCGAGCTCGCACGACGGCTCGCTCGCCGCGGCCCTCCGCGCGAGCGCACGCGAGCTTGCGTGCCACGTGGTCGCCGTAGGGCACACGGCCGACGAGGTGCACGTGGTCGTCCGTCACCCGCCGACCGTGTGCGTCTCCGAGCTGACCCACTTGCTCAAGATGGCTTCGACCGAGGCGTGGAATCGCCGCGGTGCGCCGTTGGAGTGGCAGTCGGGCTATCAAGCGCGCAGCTGCGACGGCGCGCGGCTCGGGGCGCTCGTCGACTACGTGCGAGGCTTGCGCCCCGACCTGCTCGAGGAGCTCCCCGACGAGCCGTTCTCCGATCAACTCGCCGCCACGGGTTGAGCAAGCGCCCGAGGCCTGTCATCCTCGATCGGATGTACCGTCCGCTCGCCCCCTGTCCGTCGTGTCACCGCCACGTGCAGGCGTCGGAAGGCGCATGTCCCTTCTGCGCCGCCCCGCTGGGCAAGCCGATGGCCGTCCCCAGTCTTCCGAATGTCGGTGGACGCCTCGCCCGCGGCGCGCTGTTCGTGTTCGCGTCCTCGGTGGGCGTCGTGGCGTGCGGCAGCTCGACCGACACTCCGACCCCGACCGATACCGGGGTCACCGACACCGGAGGACCCGCGCCAGCCTACGGCGCACCGGCCGACACTGGCAGCACGGTCGACACCGGGACCCTCGATTCCGGTGCGACCGATGGCACGGTCGACGACACCGGCGGTCCGATGCCCAAGTACGGCGCTCCTCCGCCGCCCGACGCTGGTTGATCAACCGTTCTTGGCGATCACGGCGTCGAGCGCGGGGATGTTCGGCGGCGTTTGGGCCGCCGACGTCACCTTGGTGATGCGCATGGTGCGCGGATCGACGACGAACGTGTACGGGAGCGAGAGCGCGCCGGTGTCGCTCGGGAGCGTGTCGAGCATGGGGTCGATCGCGACCGCGTAGGGGATCGAGTAGTAGTCGCGCCAGAGCGTCGCGGTGGCCTGCGTCGCCGGGCGATGAGCGCCGTCCTGCAACAGCGCGGTGATGAACCGAGCTCCCTTGTCGCGGTAGTTGGTCGTGTACGCGGTGGTCACCCAGCCGACCTCGTTCTGACAGACGGCGCACCACTGCGCGGCCGCGACGACCAGGAGTCCACGGATGCCCTTCTTCCCGTCGGGGTCGAAGTACTCGCGCAGGTCGATCTTCGTCCACCCGGACGCGCCCTCGCGGTAACCGGAGAGCGAGAGCGGCGGGAAGACCGCGCCCTCTTTCTTGCCGTAGGGGCCCGCCGGGTAGCCATCGGTGATCACCAGCGGCCCCGTGTCTTCTGGTGTGGTGCCGCTGTCCTTCGCAGGCGCCGGCATGGTGTCGGCGCTCGTTGCGGCATCGTAGTATCCGCCGCCGGTCGTATCCGCGACTCCGGCGGGCCGGGCGTCCCCACACGCGGAGAGCGCGAGCACCTCGGTGACGAGGAGGAGCGCGAGACGTCGGACCATCGCGCGGAAGTATGTCACGCTCTCGGACGTGCGCGTACCGAGGCGACGAGATGGGCCGCGTTGGTCCCCCTTCGCGCTCGCCCTGTTCCTGGGCTGCAGCGGTGGGACCGCGGGCTCCGCGGACGAGCCGGGGACCGACGGGGCAGTCGCACCCCCGACGACCATTCCCGGCGTGTGGTTCCGTGAGGTCGCCGAGCCGGCGGGCGTGGTTTTTCGTCGGTTGCCCACCGAATACGACGCCGCGCCGCAGCGCTTCTCGGGTGGCGTTTGCCTGCTCGACGCCGACCTCGACGGCCGGCTCGACTTGTTCTTCCCCGGCGACGCTGATCCGCGTCGGAGCGGTCCTCACCTGTACGTCGCGCGCGCTCCCCTCCGGTACGAGGACCAGACCAAGACGCGAGGGCTCGGGCAGGTAGGGGCCGGCGGAGGATGCGTCGCGTTCGATCTCGAGGGCGACGGCGATCTCGACCTGCTGATCACGGGCAAGGACACGCTTCGCCTGTTTCGCAACGACGGGGGGGCGTTCGTCGATGTCACGTCGCGACTCGGCTCCCCCCTCGCACCCGGGGTCTTCGCGACTTCGGCGGTCGCATTCGACGCCGATGGAGATGGCGATCTCGATCTCGCGGTCGGCACGTTCGGTCGCTATGTCGCGCCGCCGGAAGGCACGGTGTGCTTCGGGCCTTGCGACGCGCAGATTCTGAACTACGAGTACAGCGGCACGATCCTGCTCCTGCAGCGAGACGACGGCACGTTCGTCGACCACGATGGGCCGGTGTTCCGCCGGAAGGAGCCGACGTTGGTGCTCCTCGCGACCGATCTCGACGACGACGGTCGCGTCGATCTCTTCGTCGGCAACGACCTCGGCGCCTACCACGATCGCTATCTCCGTCGCCGGGACGACGGCGTCTGGGAGGACGTCGGCGAGGCGCTCGGCGTCGCCTGGGCGACCCGGTCGAAGAGCGGCCTCTCCTCGATGTCCGCGTTCGACGCCGACGTCGACGGCGACGGCCGCCTCGACCTCGTCGAGTCGTCCAACGACATCGAGCCCGACGCGCTGTTCCGCTGCGCGCCGGGCGGAACGCTCGGCACCTCGTGCCGCGACGTCGCCGACGACCTCGAGCTGTTCCGCACCCCCCGCACGTATCGCTGGGGCCAGGTGCTGGTCGACTTCGATCACGACGGCGTGCTCGAGCTGTTCGAGGGGCTCGGCCACTACCAGTACCTGCAGGAGGCCGGCGGACTGTCGCCGGACTACAAGACGCTCGATCGTCCGCTGCTCTGGCACCGGGACGACGTCTCGTCGCCGTTCGCCATCGCGCCGCCGACGCTCGGGCTGTCGGCGCAGACCGCCGCGCGCGGGGTCGTCGCCGCCGATCTCGATGACGACGGCGATCTCGATGTGGTGGTCGGCACCGCGTTCGGGCGGCCGCTCCTGCTCGAGAACGTGCACGAGAAGCGTGGCCGTTCGGTGCAACTGCGGCTCTCTGCGCATGGCAAGAACCCGTTCGCGGTGGGCGCGAGGGTGCGCGTGAAGGTCGGCGTGCGCACGGTGCCGTTCGTGGTGCACGCGGGCTCGGGGTACGCCTCGAGCGGCGACCCGCGGCTGCACCTCGGTGTGGGCAACGCGACCACGGTCACCGTCGACGTCGATTGGCCTTCGGGCAAGAAGACCCGCGGTCTGGTCGTGCCGGCCGAGGGCACGCAACCGATTCTCGAACCCTGAAGAAACAAAACCCGGACCTCTGCTGTCCTCGGTTCGAAGACGCCAAGATCGTTTGGCGGGCTGGTTCGTAGTCAGCGGTCGGAGGTTTGCCATGCGCTCATTTCGCGCCTTGGTCGTGCTCGTGCTTTTGCTCGCGACCGGGGTGGCCGAGGCGCAGCCGGCGGAACCGCCGCAAGCCGCCAAGGATTTCCTCGCGGTCGCCCAGTGGCTCGGAGCGAAGGCTCCGCCTCCGTGCACCGAACGGTGCTTCGTGCTGACCAAGCTCTCGCTCGACGGCTCGGTTGCGGCCGGCTCGCTCGGGTTCACCCTCGAGGGCGCGGTCCTCGCGGACCATCCGGTCGCGGTGCCGCTCTTCGGCCCGCCGAACAAGGTCCGTCTCGACGCGGTCACCGACGACGGCAAGCCGGCGCACGTCGGCTTCGAGGGCGATCACTACTTCGTCGTCACCAGCAACAAGCGCTTCACGATCAAGGGCAAGATCTCGCTCGATGGAGACCTCGCCCTGACCATTCCCGGACCGCTCAACACGCTCGAGGCGAACCTCACCGCCGGTCGGGTGGTCGAGGGGCAGAAGCTCTCGGGTCTGTCGGCGACCACCATCCATTTCGACGGCGGCATCACCGACGCGCAGAAGCCGACCGAGCCCACGGTGTTCCAGCTCTCGCGGGCCTACCGCGTGCTCCGCGAGACGGGCTTCGAGTACCGGCTGGTCCTCCGGTCGGGGAGCGATCTCGGCGTCGTGCGGCTGCCCCTCGCGTTCGGCGAGAAGGTCCTCGACGTGAGCGGCTCGACGGGCTGGAAGGTCGAGGGAACCGAACTCGTGCTCCCCACGGCCGGACACAACGCCTCGATCACGATCACCGGGTCGATCGCCGAGGCCCCCAAGCACCTCGTGGCCGATCCTCGCTCGTCGTACGAGTGGTGGCTCCTCGAATCGGACGCCGAGCACCGGGTCAACACCTCGACCGGCGCTGCGATGGCCAAGCAGGTCGACTCCGCGGAGTCGCCGATCGCGCGCACCCAACCGAGCTCGCGACTGTTCCTCGCACAGCGCGGCGAGGCGCTCGACCTCACCGTGCAGACCCTGAGCGCGAGCGACGCGCTCGCCGCGGTGGTGCGCGAGCACACGCGCACGCTGGTGCTCACGGCGCGAGGCGACTGGGTCGTCGACGAGCAGCTGGTCTACGAGAACAACGGCGTCGATCACCTGATGTTCAAGCCCGCCGGGCGGCCGATCTTCCTCGCCACCGACGGAGTCGGCGAGCGGCTGCTGCACAAGGACGGCGCCCTCTCGGAAGTGGTGGTCGGGCTGCGCAAAGGCACGCACACCGCGCGCCTGCAGAGCCTCTCGCAGACCAAGGTCGGTCCGTTCTTCGGCGCCCTGACGGTGCCCGTTCCCGAGCACGCGCTCACCGCGAGCCGCGCGACCATGCACCTCGGCCTCCCGCGCGACGTGCACCCGATCGCGGTCCTCGGAGGCGATCGTCCCGTGTGGTTGATCGGCTTCGAAGAGCTCGCCGGCATCGCCGTCTCGCTGCTCGCGGCCTGGTTTCTTGCGACCTCGCGTCGTGATCGAGCGCTCGTGACCATCGGGCTCGCCGGCCTCTGGCTGGTCGTCCCGCCGGTGTTCGTGGCGACGGTCGTCTCGCTGCTCGCCTTCGCGGGCTTCCGCATCGGCGCGCGGGTCTTCGCGCCTGGTTCCTGGAAGGTCCTCCGCGTGGCGATGGTTCCTGCCGCGCTCGTGCTGGTCGTGTTCCTCGCGATGGCTTCGGTGGGTCGCAAGGCGGACGCGCCGCGGTTCGCCAACACCGACACGACGAAGCTCGAGACGGCGAACATCCCCGCCTCGGCGGACGTGAGCTACAAGGTCAAGGCTGGTGAAGTGGACGGTAAGTTCGGCAACTGGGAGGGCCAGCTCGCCACCGCGGGCATCCTCCCCGGCGTCACTCCGGTCGCGCTGCCGCTGCCGTCGGCCGAGCGCTGGGTCGACTCGAGCCGCGAGCTGGTCACCTGCGAGCGGCCTTTCGCCCCGCGCCTGATCTACGTGACCACGCTCGGCCTGTTGCCGTTCGTCGCGGGATGGGCGGCCGCGATCCTCGCGCTCGCCTGGTTGCACCGTGCGGCGCTCGTGTCGCTCCGCGATCGCATTCGTGCGCTGCTCGCGCCTCCCGCCCAGCCCGCGCCCACGCCCGCGGAATGAGCGGTTGCGTCGTCGGGCCCGACGGGTCACAACCGGCGGCTGCATGCGCTCCTGGCTCGCAGCCCTCCTGCTCTCGGGCAACATGCTGTTCGGCTGCTCCTCCTCGGGCGCGGAAGAGCAGCCGCCGAGCTGCCCTGCGGAGTACCAGGCCCAGGGCAACGCGTGTGTCGCGCGCGTCGACGTCTGCCCCGAAGGCGAGCTACCGCGCATCGGCGGTGGCTGCACCCCGGTAGGCGCGCGCGTCTGCGGCGAGGGCTTCGTCGCCAACGCGAGCTCTGGCTGCGACGTCGTGTTGCCGGCCGCGGCATGCGCCAAGGGCACCCTGGCGATTCCGGGCGAGACGAAGTGTCACCCGGTCGCCGAGTGCGGCGCCGGAACCTGGGGCGCGATCCCGGTCGACGCCACCACGGTGTACGTCGACGCCTCGTACACCGGGAGCGACGCCGACGGATCGCTCTCGCATCCGTTTCCCACCGTTCAGCGTGGCATCGACGCTGCGAAGAGCGATGGCATCGTGGCGGTCGCCGCGGGGCGTTACGTCGAAGACGTGCGCATCGCGCGCCCCGTTCGGCTTCACGGGGTCTGCCCGGACAAGGTCGGGATCGCCGGCGTCTCGGCTGACTTCGCGGTCGACGTCACGGCCAACGCGGAGCTGCACGCGCTCGCGATCACCGGTCCTGACGTGGCCCTCGGCGTCTACCAGAGCAAGGTCGTCGCCGAGCGCGTGTGGATCCACGACGCGACCGATCGCGGCATCGACGTCGAGGATGGCAGTGCGCCCGCAGAGCTGATCCTCCGCGACTCGCTCGTCGAGGGCAGCGGCCAGATCGGCGTGTTCTCGCAAGGGGCTCGGGTCCGCATCGAGCGCTCCGTCGTGCGCGACACGCGCGCGGCCAAGAAGGGCGTCGTGACCGAAGGGATCCTTGCGCGCGCGACCCCCGAGACGAAGCGGCGCAGCGAGCTGTTCGTGAGCCGCTCGGTGGTCTCGGGCAACGCCACCTGGGGCATCCTCGTCAATTCCTCGACGGGCGTCGTCGAGGACTCGTTCGTCACCGACACGCGGGGGATCGACGGGAACCCCGCCGGTGCGATCAACGCCCACGATCTCGAGGCCGGCGTCCCCACGCCGCACACCGAGCTCACGGTGCGGAGGAGTCTCGTCACCAAGGCGTTCGGCGTCGGCATCGACACGCTGCACACCGAGGTCGTGCTCGAGGACGTCACCGTGGGTGCGATGGACGGCCAGCAGCCGGGGGGGATCGCGCTCGAGGAGTCCAACGGCACCGTGACTGGCGTCACGGTCCAGGACATCGCCGGTCTCGGCGTGGCGATCAGCGGGGGCCACGTCGACGTCCGTCGCGCGCTTGTCCGCCGGATCGATCCCGCCGGGGACGGCACCGGCGGCGTGGGGGTCTTCATCCGCGGCTCGCTCGTCGACGACTCCAGCCGCTCCTCGTTGTCCGAGAGCGTGATCGTCGACACCCATTCGGTCGGGGTGGTGATGTGGGGCGGCACGGGGTCGCTGAGGGACTCGTTCATCGGACGCATCGCACCCGATGTCTCCGGGCAGTTCGGCGACGGAATCGCGGCGGTCGCCGGCGTGACCACCACCGGGCGCGTGATCTCGTCGTCGCTCGAGGTCCAGCGCGTGGTGGTGCGGGACGTCGCCCGTGCAGGCATCGCCTCGTTCGCGGCGAAGACCACGGTCCAGGGCTCGCTCATCTGCGCGGCGATCGACATGCAGGTCGTCGAGTCGTTCGGCGATCCGGAGGGTGGGGTCATCGCCGCGCCGACGCGCATCGCCGATCTCGGTGCGAACTCGTGCGGCTGCGACAGGCCTCACGCCTGCCGCGCGCAGATCGGGGGGCTGAAGCCCATCCCCGCGAGGCCGTGGGACTAGTGCACGCCCTTGTCCTGACGGGGGCGCTCGCCGTCACCGAGCCGGAGCCCGCGCCTCGGTTCGTTCCGCCGCTCGTCCACGCCGCTGCATTGATGACCACGATGCGCACCGTGGAGTGGTTCCTCTGGCCGCATCCCTTCGCCGAGACCGAGTATTTCGCCTGGCACTACAACGACAGCTTCTCCCACGCGCCCAAGTTCGATCCGTCGCAGCGCGCGTTCGAATGGGACGGCGATCGCTGGTGGATCAATGTCGTCGGGCACTCACTCTTCGGCAGCGAGCTCTACTTGCGGGCGCGTTCGTGTCACTTCGGCGTGACGGGCGCGCTCGCCTGGACGGCCGGAGCCTCGGCGGTGTGGGAGTACGCGTTCGAGGGCAACGGGGTGCGACCTTCGGCGCTCGACCTCGTTTGGACGCCTCTTGCTGGCCTCGCGCTGGGCGAGGTTCGTTACGCGCTGTTCCGCGCGGCCTCCCAGGGGCAGGGCGCATGGCGGAACATCGCGAGGGCCGTGCTCGATCCGCTGGGAGGGATCGACCACGCCGTCACCGGGCGCGCGTGCGGTTGGTAGCGTAGACTCTCGGGTCATGCGACGAGCCCTCCGTCTCTCCCTTCTCGCCGCCACGTCCTTCGCCTGCGCCGTGACCGCCCTCTGGATGGGGCGCGACTCGCGGAAGAACACCGCCTTCGCCGGCGATCCGAGCGCGGTCGCACCGGCACCGAAGGCCCGACTGTTGTTCGGCCACGGCGAGGTCGACGGCTTCTCCACCGAGGTCGCGGTCGCGTCGATCGATCCGGCGCAGAACGTCGCTGCGGTGACCCCGCTCGCAACCATCACGCACGAGCGCGGTTCGGCGATCCGTGGGGCCGCGTTCGGCCAGGTCGCGTTCGTGGTCGCGAAGGTCGAGGCGCCGCGGGGCACCTCGTACGACTCGGCGCTGTACCGCGTCGAGGGCGGCAAGGTGGTCAAGCTGTGCGAGGGCGTGATGGGGGCGGCGACGCCTTGGGTCACGAGCACCGGACGGGTGATCGTCGCGCGGGGGATCGATGGCAAAGACCCGCCTGCGTCCGAGGCGCAGAAGCTCGTGCTCCGAACCGACGAGCTCACCCTCGACGACGTCGATCCGACCACCGGCGCGGTGCACACGCTCTGGCGCGGGCAGGGGTACCAGGCTTTCCTCGGCGCGAAACTCGGAGATGATCGGTTGGTCGTCTACCACTCGCACAAGTCGGGGGCGGCGCTCTTCACGCTCGACCCTGCGACCGGGCAGACGCGCGCGCTCGGGCCCGTCGCGCCGTTCGCTCGTGATTTCAGCTTCGATCGCGTGCACAGCCGGCTGGTGTTCGCCGATCTCGGCGCCGACGGTCGCACCTACGAGATCGTCGCGCTCGACCTCGCGAGCCTCGCGAGCCGCGTGCTCTACGCGTCGCCCAACGAGCACCTGATGCCGTTCGCGCTGACGAGCGGCGACCTTGTCTTCTCCAGCGACGGCGACAAGGGGCTCGCGTCGATGGTGGCGGGCGCGCAGCTGCGCCTGCTCTCGCCGCTCGGTGACGGCTCCGATGCGGTCACGCACGAAGCCGGTCGTTGGGTCGCCCTCCGTCACACGCCCAGAGCCCAGACCAACGACGACCCGCCGCGGGTGGTCGCGTTCGACACCGGGAGCGGCAAGGTCGTCCCGCTGGGCGTTCCGTCGTCGCACTTCGTCGAGCCCTTCGCGTTCGTCGCGGGAGGTGCGCAATGAACGCGCGGTTCTCCTCGGTCCTCGCGGTCTTCGCAGGCGTGCTCGGCGCGTACGCAGTCGTTCCGCCCGCGGCCGATGCTGCCTGTGGTCCGACCTACTGTCCGTCGTACGGCATCCCCGTCCACTCCTGCCCCTGGCGCAGCGGCATCAGTTGCAAGGTCGACCCGGCCAAGGCCGACAACCCGTCGTTCACCGAGCTGTCGGACATCTTCGACAAGATCGCGATGGGACCGGCCAAATACGGCACGCTCGGCTGGAACTACTCGCTCGACCTCACCGACGGCAACGGCAAGCCCAAGGCGCCGAGCAAGGTCCCTGCGCACTACCCCTGCGTGCTGCTCAAGGCGGTGAGCGCGCACGAGTCGGTCGGCTGGAATCAGTTCTGCGTTCCCACGGGCCCCGATTGCCCCGGCTACCAGCGGACCATCGTGGCGTGCGACTGCGGCTACGGGCTGATGCAGGTCACGAGCGGCATGGACTCGACCCACGCGCCGCCGGCGTACGACATCAAACGCGTCGCCTCGGACGCGGGCTACAACACCTCGGTCGGCAGCCAGATCTACGGCGGCAAGTGGTCCTACGGTCCCTCGGTCGGCGATCGCCGGGTCGACGTGATCGAGGACTGGTACTTCGCGACGTGGGGTTACAATGGGTTCGCGGTCAGCAACAACCCGAACAACGCGACGTACCCCGCCGACCGCAAGCAGTACCGCGATCCGGGTGGGCTCTCGGCCGGCAACTACCCCTACCAGGAGAAGATCTGGGGCTACGTGCGCGTGCCGTACGGCGCGAAAGAGGGCAAGGGCGCGGGGTACAAGGCGTACCCGATCAGCCTGCCCAACCGGGCCGAGATCTGCGCCTCGTGTGGCAAGCCCACCGCCGACGTGTCGGATCCGTCGCCGATTCACGTGAGCGATTGTCCGGGCGACGGCACGCCGGTCACACCGCCGGGGCCGCGTTACGAGCTCTCGACGGCGATCGTCGGCGGCAGCGATCGGTTCGACGACAACAAGAGCAGGGGCATCGCGGACTTCCTCGAGAACGACGAGTGGACCGTCGATCTGCTGATCAAGAACGCCGGTGATCAGACCTCGCCGAACGTCGACCTCGGCGTGTGGGTGGAAGAGCCCCAGGTGAAGGCGCTCTCGTGGACCATCGAGTCGAACGCAAAGGATCCCGCGTTCGCGATCAACGACGCCGACGCGCGGCCCGATCAGCCGCCGCGCACGAGCCCGGGGCAGACCGCGACGTTCCACATGAACGCCTTCGGCATCGGCGAGACCAAGCGCATCCGCCTCAAGGTCAAGGGCCTCGCGTATTCGCTCGGCGTCGCCGATCACCCCGACGTTCGCTTCTGGGTCAAGAACGTGGACGCCGTCTACTCGAAGGACGCGTTCGACACCAAGCCTACCAACCCCAGCGGTCAGACGTTCAACGGCGGGGATCTCCGCGCGTGGGCGCAGGTCGATCTGTTCTCGCGAACGCGGTGGACCTTCGACGGCGGCACGCTCGAGGGGTGGTCTTCGGCAGGCGCCGCCAAGGTCTCTCTCGACGAACCGGGCAAGACGATGCTCGTCGACACCTCGGGAGACGATCCGCAGATGATCGGGCCCGAGACCTCGTTCGATGCGAAGGTCTTCCCCATCCTGAAGGTGCGCGCCAAGAGCGCGCTCACCGGACCGATGAAGGTCTACTTCGCGACCAAGGACGCCCCGGCCTTCGACGAAGCGCGCTCGCTCGAGGTCCAAGCGCCCGGTACCGACTTCCGCGACGTCACCATCGATCTCGGCAAACACCCGGCGTGGCAGGGCACCATCACCCGGCTCCGCATCGACCCGGTTCCCTCGGGCACCGGCACCTTCGTCGTCGACGACCTACGGATGCTCGGTCCGGACGGGTTCGACCCGGCGAGTGGGAACCAGGTCGAGGCCAGCGGTGACGTCGACGGCTCCTGCGGTTGCCGGTTCGGCGCGACACCGGCAGCGTCGGGGTTCGCGCTGCTCGGCGTGCTGGCACTCGGGCTCAGTCGCCGTCGCCGGCGTTGAGGTTAGAGTTGGTCGAAGGTCGAAGGTCGAAGGTTGAACGTCCAGCATGTGTGGGCGCCGCCTTCGTCGCGCTCGTCGCGCTCGTCGCGTGCAAGCGCGAGCCCGAGTCGGTGACGATCAGCCGCGATCCCGCCGACGCGGCGATCGCCGACACGACCGAACCCCAGCCCGACACCCAGCCGCATGACTCCGGGGCTCCAGAGCGCGACCTGAATCTCCTCGTGCACGCGCTCAGAGCGGTGGAGGCGTTCATGCCCGCCGCACCGCCCGGCCGCGTCGGGGCCATACGCGACAGAT
>Ga0208492_1000586_pt1 | contig 29522 bp, 25 predicted proteins | sample Subbioar_CSW14AB_FD_184820 | JGI IMG/M metagenome (GOLD analysis project Ga0208492, IMG submission 184820) | Serpentinite rock and fluid subsurface biosphere microbial communities from McLaughlin Reserve, California, USA - CR12Mar_CSW14AB (SPAdes) | ecosystem: Environmental > Terrestrial > Deep... | reverse complement strand
CAGCATCCTGCCGCGATGCGGGCCGCGTTCGTAGTCGGTCGAGGCGGCAGCCTCGCCATGCTCCGCTTCAACGGCTGGAGCCGGCCCGCCGCATCCAGACAGAGCCAAGAGCGCGACAGTGCAGGCAGAAAGCGAAAGTGTGCGAAGAGACATTGGGAACCTCATTGCGCCGATCCATTGGCGTAGACGCCGGTCAGGCGAGCGAGCGCCACGCGGGCGCTGTGAAATGAATAGAGAGCCGAGTTGCGCTGCAGGCGAGCATCAACAACCAGCCGCTGCGCATCGAGCACATCGAGGTAGGAAAACCCGCCCGCGTTGTAGCCTTGTCGCGCGAAGGCTAGCGCCTGTTCGGCGGCAGGCAGCAGCTGCTCTTCGATGGCGTCCACTTCGGCCTTGGCGATCTTCATCTGCGACTGAGCCGTATTGGCTTCGCGCTCGATGTTCCGCCGCAGGGCCTCGTTCTCGTAGCGGAGCCGTGAGCGTTCGGCCTCGGCGCGTATGACGGCCCCGTCATTCCGATCCCAGACCTGGAGCGGAATGGAGATGCCGACGACAAGCGCCGCTTCATCCGTCTCGTGGAAGTAGCGAAACCCGGCTGAGATCGTCGGATCGGGCTCGGCGCGAGCGCGCTCGACGCTGAGCGCCGCCGCTGCCCGCTCAACTGCTGCGCTGGCCAAACCGAGTTCGGGGTTCAGGTTCGCTGTGTTGCCCGCAGAGCTACCGACAGCATCGAAGGACGCGGTATCCACGGTGAAATCGACCGCGACGCCTCCACCCCAGAAGCTGGCCAACCGGGCCTTGGCAGCGTCGCTGGCGCGCCGCGCCGTATCGGCCCCGATCTGCGCCTCAACTAGAACAGCTTGCGCTTTGGCGCCTGCCATCAAGGGGTCACGCGCCGCATCCACGCGGCGCTTCACTGTTGCGACGATCTCGTTGGCAACCTCGACCTTTTGCAGAGCGACCTGCAGGTCGGCGTCGGCCTTTTGGGCGGCCAGATATGCGAGCTCAACCTCGTGCAGGAGGTTTTGCCGCCTGATATCGCCGCCCGCACGGGCGATAGCGAGATCGGCTGTCGCAAGATTGGTGCGCGCTTGGCGATCCTCGCCCCATTCGAGGCGCTGGCTCATGCCGACCGTGGTTTCGGCACGGCTCAAGCCGGAATAAAGCCCGCTGCCCAGAAGGTTTTCCGCCGCGATGTCGAGCGTGGGGTTGGGCATCCTGTCGGCCTGACGGATACCGGCCTCAGCCCCGACAAGGGCTTGGTCTGCGGCCTTTACGGCCGGCGCATCGGAAAGAGCGCGCGCGAATGCGTCCCGCAACGATAGCGCGCTCTCAGCGGCGGGCGCCTGAGCGCACGCCTCCCCTGCCACTGCGATGGCGACGAGGCATGCGACCCATGCACGGGCCGCATACAAATTGACTGACAAGATAGACTCCTCTGTCTCAAACGGGCGGCGTCCGCAGTGATGCGGGCGCGATTGTCTGGATCAGAGGAAGGGTCGCGGAGGGCGGTCGGCAGGTGTCACGCTTCGGGTATGGAGCGTGACCGTCAGGGCAAGCGGTTCAACCATCCGCTCGATTTGCACGGCATCCACCGTGGGAGAAACGGCTTCCACGGCCACGAACGACATCGAATGAACGTGGAAAATGCCGTCGTCATGGTGCGGCTGCTGGGGAGCGCCATCGTGATCGCCGTTCACATTGCCGCGGTCATGGTGATGGCCTGGCTCGCTATCGTGATGATCGGCGACGAAGTCGTCTGCCATGGCATGAACAGCAGCAACGGCGACCGAATTGACCTTGTGCGCGTGCGCGGACTGGGCGACGGCGGAGCCGGCCCAGACAAGCGCAGCGGTCAGGACGACCACCAGAATGCGACGCACGAAGGTCATTTGCCCTATACTGACCTGCAACTGTTTCGTGGACGTGAATGCCCGTCAGACTGCCTTTAGGAAAGCCGGATCGATTGAAAGTTCAAGGGCGTTCGCTTCTGGCTAGAAGTTCGGGCCGTAGTGAGAGGAAAAATCCGCCCCACCAGCAGGGCAGTGCTGAACCCGCCTGGACATCAGGCAGCCGCTGCGCCGCGAATCTCTTGAATCCAGGCATCGAGACTTTCCAGCGCATCATTTATGTCGGCGTCTTGGATATGTTCTGGCGTTGAAAGCGCAGGAACTATCAAAGGCCGCTGCCGAAGAATCTCCCGATCCGGCGAAACACCATTCGCGATGTAGCGGTCCATCACTTCGACCAGATCTCTGGCGGCAAACGGCTTTGCGAGATAGTCATCCATCCCGGCCGAGAGATACTCTTCCCGGTCGCCCGGCATCGCGTTCGCTGTCAAGGCAATGATCGGCGTGTTGGCCGACGCCCCATGTCGCGCGCGGATCGCGCGAGCGGCAGTAGGTCCATCCATGATCGGCATGCTGACATCCATCAGAATCAGGTCGAAGGCCGATGCATCGGCTGCCTGAAGTGCCTGGTCGCCGTTCTCGACAAATGTCAGATCGTGACCGAGTGGCGCGAGCAAACTGCGCAACAGCTTGCGATTCACCGGGTGATCCTCGGCAATCAATATCCGTGCGGCCTGCGTTGACGACACGGCCCGAGTGAGTTCCGTCGATCGTTGAATTGGCTTAGTTTCAGGCTTTGCGGGAATCTCGAACCAGAATGTGCTTCCGACGCCCAGCGTGGACATGACGCCGATCTGCCCTCCCATTCGCTGTACAAGCTCCCGGCAGATCGCCAAACCCAGGCCTGTGCCGCCAAACCGACGCATAACCGATGCATCCGCCTGGCTGAAGCGTTGAAAGAGATTCCGCTGAGCACTTTCGTCAATGCCAATGCCTGTGTCGGAGATACTCAGTCGGATTCTGCTGCTATCCCCCTCGAGCGTATACGAGGCATCCAAGCGAACCGAACCGCGCTCGGTGAATTTGATTGAATTGCCAAGAAGATTTGTAATCACCTGACGAAAGCGGAGTGGGTCTCCTGAAATCCAATCAGGAACCTCGTCTGCAATACTGATCAGAAGATCCAGTCCCTTCTCGTCAGCCTTGGAGCCCAGTGTCGAGGCTAGATCTGCGATCACTTGCCTCGCACTGAAGGCCTGCACGTCTAGATGCAGATGACCGGCCTCGATCTTCGAATAATCGAGTATGTCATTGAGGATGCCTAGAAGCGACCACGCGGAATCGCGCGCGGCAGTTAGGTAGTCTTGCTTGGTAGGGTCCTTCTCACCGCTCAACGCGACTTCGAGCATTCCCAGAACGCCGTTCATGGGCGTACGAATTTCGTGACTCATGGTCGCCAGAAACTCGGATTTTGCTCGTGCCGCACGTTCAGCCTCATGACGCGCCGCTTCGAGCGAGCGATTCAGGCTTCGGAGGTTCTCAGTCTCCTCCTCGCGTTGTCGAACCTGCGCAGAAATATCAGAAGCGTACTTCACGACCTTTGCGACCCGACCATTTTCGTCCAGAACTGGATTGTAGCTGGCCTGTATCCAGACAACCCGACCATCCTTGGCAATTCGAGCATATTTCGCTGACTGATATTCTCCTGCCGCCAACCGTCTCCAAAACTCGCAATACGCATCGGACGCTGCTTCCGACGGGCTCACAAACAGCGCGTGGTGACGCGCGCGAAGTTCAGACAAGTCATAGCCGAACAGCGAACAGAAATTCTCGTTGGCCGACAGAATGGTTCCGTTAGGCAGAAACTCGATTATCGCAGCCGACCTGGAGATCGCCTGTAGCTGGCCTTTGGCGTCACACGAGAGATTTTCCGTTTGGGTAATATCAGTGGCGAACTTCACGACCTTGATTGGACGCCCCATGCCATCAAGTATGGGCGTATAGGCCGCATGCATCCATAAGAGACGCGCGCCCTTGGCGACGCGCTGGAATTTCCCCTTCTGGAACTCGCCACGCCTAAGCGCGGCCCAGAACTCCCGATAGTCATCACTTGTCATATGATCGGTCGCGACAAGCATTGCGTGCCTTTGACCCAGGAGTTCACTTTGAGAGTAGCCTGTCATCTGACAGAAATTCGCATTAGCGGCCAGAATTCTGCCGTCCATGTCGAACTCGGCAACAGCTTGCGATCGGGAGATGGCCTCCAGCTGATTTCTGGCGTCCCGGGCGAAGACTTCCTGTTCGGTGATGTCGGTCGCGAGCTTCACGACCCTGACTGGACGGCCCTCGTCTCCCATCACGGGATTGTAGGACGCCTGAATCCAGATTTCTCGACCCTGCTTTTCGAGCCTGCAGAACCGACCCGCCAGCGCCTCCCCGCGATTGAGTCTAGACCAGAATGCATTGTATTCGCCCGAAGCGGCAAATGCTGGCTCTACAAAGATCGAATGATGGACGCCAACAATCTCTTCGGCTTCATAGCCGAAGATCCTGAGAAAATTCTCGTTCGCAAACAATACGCGGCCATCAAGTGAAAACTCGATCCTGGCCTGCGATCGATCCAGCACTTTAAGTAGATCGGCAGCAGGGGCGTCGGCAGTCTTGCTTGCTGCCGTCCGCGCAGATAATTCTCTCGCGTGGGCGAGAGAGCTCTGGTCAGGTGAATTGGGCTCGACCTGATTTTCCACACACAACCTCGATAGATGTCACCGAGAACCGTCCAGCACGGGTCATCAGCTAGTGAATTCCTACTCCGCTCTGATCAGGCGATCAGGCGTTCAGTACGCGAGCCATAAAAATGCGCTTGATCGAGCTTCGGTGTGACCTTCCATGGCGAACCAGAACGACCACTTAGGCCACCAGGGCGCGAACATTCTCCTGAACCTGCGTTGTCGCATGAATTGCTGCCTCCATGGCGCTCGCCATCGTGTTGATGCCATGGTCGATACTTGCGACGGCGCCCGCAGCCGCTTGCATTGTGGAAGATATCTCCGAGGTCGCCGCTGACTGCTGCTCAACAGCAGATGCAACGGCAGCGACGCTGCTCGAGATGGCAGATACGGAATCCTGAATGGCTTTCAGCGCACCAACGACTTCTACAGACACATTCTGAACGCCGCTGATCTCTCCCGAAATCGTCTTGGTCGCCGAAGACACCTGCGCCGCCAACTGCTTTACTTCGGCAGCAACTACCGCGAATCCGCGGCCAGCTTCGCCGGCGCGCGCCGACTCGATGGTCGCGTTCAGCGCAAGCAGATTGATCTGGGACGCAATGTCGTCGATCAGTTCGACAATTCCAGACATCTGTTGGGCTGTCTTCGTGAGCGCTGTCGCTGATGCATCGGCGCCGCGTGTGACAGCGCTGGCCTCGTCCGTGGAGCGCTTGGAAGCGGAAATGCTCGACGAGATCTCGGCGATTGAGGAGGTCAACTCTTCGGCTGCTGCGGCCACGCTCTGGATTGTCGTCGACGTCTCGGTTACCGCGCTGGCGACATCCGCGGCCTGATGCGAAACGGCTTGAATATTTCCAGACACACCTGAGAGGTCGCGTTCTATCTCAACAGACAGTCTCTCGTTTCGCATACGGCGCTCGACCTGCACCGTGATGTCTGTTGCATACTTGACCACCTTGAATGGAATGCCGTCAGCGTTCTTGATCGGATTGTAGGTCGCCTGAATCCAGACGGGCTTTCCGCCCTTCCCAATCCGCTTGTACTCGGCAGCCTGGAACTCTCCTCGACGCAAGGACTCCCAGAATCGCGTGTACTCGATCGACTCAGCGAAGCCTTGTTCCACAAACAGGCGGTGGTGGCGGCCGCGAACCTCTTCCAATGTATATCCAGTCGCCGCCAGGAAGTTCTGGTTCGCAGTGAGAATTGTGCCATCCAGCGCGAACTCGATGACTGCCTGACTGCGGTCGATCGCTGCCAATTGTCCCTGAGCATCCAGCGTCTTGTTCTTTGCTTCAGTGATGTCAGTCGCGAACTTGACGACGCGCGTGATGCGGCCGGAGGAATCTCTGATCGGATTGTATGACGCCTGAAGCCAGACCTCGCGGCCACCCTTCGCGATGCGCTTGAACTCGCCAGCTACAAACTCGCCGCGATTCAGATTCTCCCAGAACCGCCGATAGGCCTCGCTGCTTGCGTAGATGGACTCGACAAACATCCGATGATGACAGCCTTCGATCTCAGCAAGAGAGAAGCCCATCACATCCAGAAAGTTTGGGTTGGCCGAAAGGATGCTCCCGTCCATCGTGAACTCGATCACGGCCATTGATCTGTTGAGCGCCTCAACCATTCCGCTGTCATCGCGCCCCGAGATCTTCGACGAACGAGCCAGCGCTTTCAGCATCGGAAATCCCCTTAGGATGATGCGGAGAATGTATGCGGCGACCTAATGCATGATTAAGAAACGGCGCGGATTCATTTACCGCTTTCGCAAGACTGGGAGCCGCGACGTCCGTTGAACGCTCGCGCCGACACCACAGGCAGCCGTGTGCGCGCCACACGCTGCCGCTGAACGCCGAACACCTGTTGGCTATCTGACGAACCGGCAGTGGCGCGACCCAATCTGAGTTGGCCGCCGATATTCGCAAGTCATGAGCAAACTATCGATCCGAATGTGCGCGACACTTCGGATGGCCGAGACCATCCGAGGACACACCCCACATGCGGGGACCCATATTCCGCTAGTCGTGCCCTCTCAATGGATCCCGAGTCTCGTTGCGCCTGCCCGGGACAACAATCTCGGACGCCGGACAAGAACTGGGACGCTTCCCCTCAAAACAATCCATCTCTGACAGTTCTATCGACGTGCACCCGGCACGTTCATCGGGCGACAGCGCTCCCAGAGTGCGATCAACGCCGCTTCGATGTCGTCCATCATCGCATCCGAATGGCCTGGACTAGGGGTCAGCCTCAATCGCTCGGTTCCGCGCGGCACCGTGGGATAGTTGATCGGCTGGACATAAATCCCATGCACCTCGAGAAGCAGATCGGATATCTGCTTGCAGTGAACGGGATCACCAACCAGCAGCGGAACGATGTGGCTGGTTGAGGGCATGACCGGCAAACCCGCCTTGGTAAGCCGTGTCTTCAGAGCAGCGGCGCGCTCCTGATGCGCAATCCGAATCGCGTGGTTGTCCTTCAGCCATCGGACGCTCGCCAAAGCGCCCGCCGCGATTGCCGGCGGCAGAGAGGTGGTAAAAATGAAGCCGGCTGCATGACACCGGATTGCGTCGACGATGACTGCATCGCCCGCGATATAGCCCCCCATCACACCGAATGCCTTCCCAAGGGTGCCTTCAATGATGTCGATGTCGGCCATGGCGCCGTCGCGCTCGGCGATCCCACCGCCCCGCTGCCCATACATGCCGACGGCATGCACCTCGTCGAGATAAGTGAGACAGCCGTACTGTTTGGCGAGGCGAACCGTCGCCGCAATATCCGCGATGTCGCCGTCCATGGAATACACGCTCTCGAACGCGATCAGTTTCGGTGCGTTGGCAGGCGCTGCGCGAAGGAGCGATTCCAGATGTTCGAGATCGTTGTGTCTGAATATCTGCCGCGCACTGCCACCCGCTCGAATTCCGGCAATCATGGAGGCGTGGTTGAGGGCATCGGAAAAGACAATCAGCCCCGGCAGCAAGCGCGCCAGCGTCGACAGCGTCGCCTCATTTGCAACATAGCCCGAGGTGAATAGAAGCGCTGCCGATTTCCCGTGCAGATCCGCCAGTTCAGCTTCCAGCGCCACGTGAAAATGCGTTGTGCCGGAAATGTTGCGCGTGCCGCCAGAACCGGCGCCGACTTGGTCGATCGCAGCTTTCATGGCGTCGAGTACAACGGGATTCTGTCCTTGGCCCAGATAGTCGTTTGAACACCAGACCACGATGTCGCGTATGGAATCATCGCTGCGCTTCCAGGCAGCTCTGGGAAAGCTGCCTTGCCGGCGCGCCAGATCAGCAAAAACGCGATACCGCCCCTCCGTCTTGACGCTTTCGACGTAGTCGCGAAATGTCGCCGCATAGCTGCTGTGCGTTCGGCAAGCGACGGGCGCTTCTCCGACGCTGTCGTCGGCCGATGCTGACAGCATCGGGCTGAACCCAAACGTTTCGTTTTCGCTTTTGCGCATCACAGGTCCTCCAACCGACTTTCATCACGATTACGTCGCGCGCTTTACGCAGAACGCGCCAACCGCCCAGAGCAACGAAACGGTGGAGCTTGTGTAGTCCCACCGTTTCGCTGCCTGGACTTGTCGTTAGCGACGGTCGAGGTTCATCACCTTCGCCCATGCTGCGGCGAAGTCCTGCGTGAACTTCGCGTTTGCATCATCAGACGCGTAGACCTCAGCGACGGCGCGCAGTTCAGAGTTCGAGCCGAAGACGAGGTCGACCGGCGTGGCTGTCCATTTCAGCTTGCCAGTGGCCCTGTCATGGCCCTCGTAAAGTCCATCCGCCTTGGACGATTTCGACCAGGTCGTGGACATGTCCAGGAGGTTCCGGAAGAAGTCGGTGCTCAACGTCCCGGGCCGGCTTGTCAGCACGCCGTCGGAAGACCCTCCGGCGTTGGCATTGAGCGCGCGCATCCCGCCGACGAGCACCGTCATTTCCGGGACCGTCAGATCAAGCAGGTTTGCACGATCGACGAGCATCTCTGCCGGCGAGAGCCGGCTGTCCTTGCTGAAGTAGTTGCGGAAACCGTCCGCGGTCGGCTCCAGGGCTGCGAATGAACCGGCATCGGTCTGGGCTTGCGAAGCGTCGACCCGCCCGGGGGCAAAGGGCACCTTCACAGTGTTGCCGGCCTGCTTTGCGGCCGTCTCGATGGCAGCGTTGCCGCCAAGGACGATCACGTCAGCAAGTGAAACGGTCCTTCCGGACTTCTGGGTGCGATTGAAGTCTTTCTGAATGGCTTCCAGCTTCGCTAGCACCGTTTCCAGCTCGGCCGGGCTGTTCGCCAGCCAGTTAATCTGCGGCTCGAGGCGGATCCGGGCGCCATTTGCACCACCACGCATGTCGGTTGCGCGGAAGCTGGCGGCAGATGCCCACGCCGTCCTCACCAGCTGCGGGACGGTGAGCCCCGATGCCATGATTTTGGACTTCAGCTGCGTGATATCCGCGGCATTGATCACTGGAGTCTTGGCGACAGGAAGCGGGTCCTGCCACAGGAACTGCTGCGACGGGGCCGCCTTGCCGACATAGTGCGAGCGCGGTCCCATGTCCCGGTGCGTGAGTTTGAACCAGGCGCGCGCGAAGGCATCTGCAAACTGATCCGGATTCTTCTGGAACCGCAGGGAAATCTCGCGATAGGCGGGATCGAACTTGAGCGAGAGATCCGTCGTAAACATGATCGGCGCGTGGCGAACGGTTTTGTCGTGAGCATCGGGCACCAGGCTTGCTGCGCTCTTGTCGCTTGGAACCCATTGGATCGCGCCTGCGGGGCTCTTGGTCTGAACCCAGTCATACAGGAACAGATTGTCGAGGTACTGCGTCGTGAACGCGATAGGGTTTGCCGACCAGGCGCCCTCGAGCCCACTGGAGACCGTGTCCTTGCCGTTGCCGGCGCCGCACTTGTTTTCCCAGCCGAGGCCCTGCTTCTCAACGCCCGCAGCCGAAGGCTCCACGCCGACGCACTTATCCGGCGCGTGCGCGCCATGCGCCTTGCCGAAGGTATGGCCGCCAGCGATCAAGGCGACGGTTTCCTCGTCATTCATCGCCATGCGACCGAAAGTCTCGCGGATATCGCGAGCCGCCGCGAGCGGGTCGGGATTGCCATTCGGGCCTTCCGGATTCACGTAGATCAGACCCATCTGCACCGCAGCAAGCGGACGCTCCAGCTGGCGATCACCGCTGTAGCGCTGATCGGCGAGGAACTTGCCTTCAGGACCCCAGTACACGCTGTCGGGCTCCCAATCGTCCTTGCGCCCACCGGCAAAGCCGATCGTCTTGAACCCCATGGATTCGAGCGCCACGTTGCCGCTGAGGACCATGAGGTCAGCCCAGGAAATCTTCCGGCCGTATTTCTGCTTGATGGGCCAGACAAGACGGCGCGCCTTGTCCAGGCTGACGTTGTCCGGCCAGCTGTTCAGCGGCTCGAAGCGCTGCTGACCGCCGCCTGCCCCGCCGCGTCCGTCTGAGACACGATAGGTGCCAGCGCTGTGCCAGGCCATGCGGATGAAGAACGGACCGTAATTGCCGTAGTCAGCCGGCCACCAGGGCTGCGATGTGGTCAGGACTTTCCGGATGTCCTGCTTCACTGCTTCGAGATCGAGGGTCTTGAACTCGGCGGCGTAGTCGAAATTGGCGCCGAGGGGATTTGACTCCGGCCCTTGCTGGCGAAGCGGGCCGAGATCCAGCTTCTCCGGCCACCAGTCCTGGTTGGACATGGGTTTGGCCTGCGCGTGCGCGACACTGGACATCACCAGCGGCGACATCGCCACCGAAAGGACCGCCAGCAGTTTAAGGGGGTGCATTCTCATCAAGTCGACTCCGCGTTGGTGATCGGCTCGTCGAAAGCGCGGACATCGCACTCGCCGCCGTCGGCCACTCGTATTGTGGTGAACGCTGACAGGAGACTTACGGGTTGCACCTGACACGAACCACGAACAATCCTAAGTTGTCTGCAAGGCGTACCGGCAGTCCGCAGAGACAGGAGGGAGGAAGCAGGAATTCAGAACGTCGCCGTGCAGCCTGCCTGAAGCGAAGCTGACAATTGCGCTCGCATGAAAATTTGGATGCTTTCTTGAGCCCGTCAGTATTCTGTCAATCAGCCTTGCCATCTTCACGCTTGTAGACCCGCTGGCGAAGACCAAAGCCCCCCCAGCCTCTTCGCAGAAAAACACGGACAGCCCCATGACCGTGCCGCTGCGTCTACGCGTTGAGTTGGCGAATCCCGATGCCGATGCGTCGGCTTCGCTTGAATGATCTCGCGGCCGTCCCGTCCCCCACCAATACAGGGACCGGTCGTTGATGGTGGAGGGGCGCCGGGAGACCGGCGCCCCTTTCCATTGAAACGCGCGGAACGCACGCCCACCCTTACGACACGCGGGACGACCCCACGACATGATCTGGAGAGGTTTGCCGCCAGACGCCTCGGGGAAAAATGGCCGTCAATCCTGACCGTGCTCAGGGCCGCTCACACAACGGCGCCAAACAGGCGCCCGATCCCTGCCGTGAGCGCCATCGCGCCGGCCCCCCAGAACGTCACGCGCATCACGGCCACCCCCATGGGAGCGCCCCCGGCGTATGCCCCTACTCCGCCAAGCAGACCCAGAAAGGCCAGCGACGACACCGCCACGGCAGGGACCATTTCATCCAGGGCGGAAATAGTCGCCATTCCCAATGGCAGTGCGGCGCCGATCGCAAAACTGGCTGCTGACGTCAGCGCAGCCTGAATTGGACGGGCGGCTGTTGCCTCCGATATGTGCAGCTCATCTCGCGCGTGCGCTGCCAGGGCATCTTTTGCCATGAGTTGTTCGGCGACTTGCGCCGCAAGCCCTAGATCGAGCCCGCGCTGGACATAGATATTCGCCAGTTCCTCCCATTCCAGAACGGGATTGTCTTTCAGCTCCTGGGCCTCGCGCGCGAGATCAGCCTTTTCCGTGTCCGACTGCGAACTGACCGACACGTATTCGCCAGCTGCCATGGACATGGCGCCGGCGACAAGACTTGCGGTTCCGGCAAGCAGAATGCTGCCGTGTGTCGCTGCCGCCGAAGCAACCCCTACGATGAGGCTTGCGGTCGAGACGATCCCGTCATTGGCGCCGAGCACTGCGGCGCGCAGCCATCCGATGCGATCAACCGCATGCCTTTCGGCATGGAGATGCAAGTGGCTCATGAGTTTATTCCGCTCCTTGTTGCCAGGCCACTTCAATCATCGTCAGACTCAAATCCCTCAGCGCCCCACGCGCCTTTGGACTCGCCAGGTTCTCCCGCTTCGGTCCCGCCAAGAGAAGAAAAGGCCTGGGGATCGGCGCGCGTGACGCCATAGGCCGTCGCAGCAACGGCAATCACGGCGACGGGGATCGCCAATCGCGACGGAGGGGATGCGTCCTTGGCATCCGGGAAGAGATCGCCGCGCTTCCTGCCGGTCAGCATCGCCAGGATAAGATTGTCCTTGGTCAAATACGTCATGAGCACGACGGCAGCGACATGCAGCACAACCAGCCAAAGCAGCACATAGGCCATAGTTTCATGCGCGTCCTCGCCGCCCGAAACGCCGGTCACGACGGTTGCCGCCGTCAGGCCCAGCAGCGCCAGGACCGCAATAGCGCCAAGCGGGTTGTGCCCAATGCTCGGCGCTACGTTGCCCGAAAGCAGATGTCGAACATGCGAAACGATGTGCGATGGCCGAATGAAATTGACAAAGCGCGCGTGCTCTCCGCCGACGAAGCCCCAGACGAGCCGGAACGCAATCAACAGGGCGGCGAGCCAGCCAAGCGGTATGTGCCAGGCCGCCAGAGGGCCATCCTCCTCCGACGACAGGAAGGTGAGCGCCACCGAAATCACCAGAAACCAGTGAAACAGGCGCACACCGGGATCCCAGACCCGTATCAGGCGTGGCGAAGCGGTAGATACTTCAGACATTGTGGCCTCCTGCTCTGGAAGCGCACTAGGACACGCGACTTACAGTTTGCTGACAGACGAGTATCACCTGGCCTGGCTGTGGTTACGCTAGGTCATCAGCAAGTTGACCGGCTTATCGTCGGCGCAGCAATTCATTCTCTGACGTCAGTCTCATGTCAAAAACAGTCGTCATTGCGGTGGTCACTGGGCCCAGCGCCCGCGCGTCCTTGATGGAGACCCTCATGAGCATTCTCAAGATTTCTGCGATCGCAGCAGTTGTTCTCGCCCTGACCGGGACGGCCATGGCGGGGCCGCAATGCACGACTGCCCCCCAGGCGCAGTGGATGTCCGAAGCGGCCATGCGCGCCAAGATCGAAAAGGACGGCTACACGATCAAGACGTTCAAGGTGAGCGGCAACTGCTACGAGATCTACGGCTTCGCCAAGGACGGCAAGAAGGTCGAAATCTACTTCAATCCGGTCGATGGCAGCATCGTCAAGAAGGAAGTCGGCTAGGCGATGAGCGACATCCCCGCAGGTCAAGACGCAACTGCTCCGGCGTCCCCCGCTGTCGTGCCGCAAGTGAAGGTCTGGGATCCCGTTGTCCGGCTTTTTCACTGGACACTCGCCCTCGGCTGCATCGCCAATCTTACCGTCCTTCGGGAAGTTGAGCCGGCGCATGAACTTGTCGGCTACATCACTCTGGGCGCCATTGCGGTCCGCATTCTGTGGGGATTTGTCGGCTCACCTCATGCCCGCTTCTCGGATTTTGTGACCGGTCACAGAAAGCTCTCGGGCTATCTCGCCTCTCTCATCCGCGGGAAGGCGCCGCGCTATGTCGGGCATAACCCTGCCGGCGGTCTGATGATGCTTGCGCTCATTGGGCTGGCGACGATTTGCGGCGTGACGGGCGTCATGATGGAACAGGACGCCTTCTGGGGCGTGGCGTGGGTTGAGGACGTCCACGAAACAGCCGCCAACCTGATACTCGTGCTGGCGGTCTTTCACGTTCTGGCAGCTCTCATGGAAAGCTGGCATCACCGTGAGAATCTTGTCCGCTCAATGATCACCGGTCGCAAACGCGCCGCAACAGGGACCGATGTCGACCATGCGCCTCCTACTCATTGAGGATAACCCGCGACTAGGAAGCCTGATACGGGATGGCCTCACCAAGGATGGCCTTACCGTTGATTGGCAGCAGACGCTTGAGGATGGCGAAGCGACGCTCGCCGCGGCGGCGTTCGATCTTGTCCTGCTGGACCTTGGTCTTCCCGATGGAGACGGTCTTGATCTCATTCGCCGCCTGCGACGCGCCTCCGATACAATCCCCATTCTCGTATTGACGGCTCGCGGAGGACTGAGCGACCGCATCACCGGACTGGACGCCGGAGCGGATGACTATCTGGTCAAGCCGTTCGACATTTCCGAGCTGTCGGCACGCTGCCGCGCCCTGCTTCGTCGGCCGATTCAGGGCCTCACCCCGGTGCTGTCGGTTGGCAAGCTGACGTTCAATACATCCTCGCGGCAAGCCGCCTATGATGGCGCAGCGATTGAACTCTCCCGGCGCGAGGCGGGACTTCTTGAGGTCATGATGCGTCGCGCGGGCGCCGTGCTCACCAAACAGGCGCTCGAAGAGGCCGTGTACGACTTCAATGAACCTGTCACGCCCAACGCAGTCGAGGTTGCCATCTCGCGCCTTCGCAGGCGGCTCGATGATGCCGGCGCGAAAGATGTTCTGCACAACGTGCGTGGTGTCGGATACATGTTGAAGGTAACACACGGATGAGACGCGCCTCAATCTTCGGCAGGCTTGCCCTTGGCCTTGTGATAGTCGGCCTGGTCGGCGCCATCGCGCTCCTGGTATTTGTAGCGTTTGAGTACGGTCTTTCGTTTGGGGACACCCCAGGCAGTCTGACCTTGACCGAAATCCTGAACGAGATCGGCGACCACGTTGTCGTCCCGCTTCTCGTCCTGATGCTACCGCTTGCTGTTGCCGTCCCCTGGGTAATCCGGACGTCACTCCGCCCGCTGAGAGACGCGGCCGCGCAGATCGAGCTGGCGCAGACTGCCGACAGGGGCTTCCGCGTGAACGCCGGCGATTTTCCCATCGAAGCCCTGGGGTTTGCTGAGTCCGTGAATGGTCTGCTCGGCCGCCTCGACGAAACCGCAGCGCGCCAGGAAGCATTTGCAGCCGATGTCGCGCACGAGTTACGCACGCCACTGGCTATTCTTGCGCTCGAACTGGACAAACTCGATGGCGACGTCGCCGCACGATTGAAACGCGACGTGAACAGCATGAGCCGCCTGGTCGAACAGTTGCTGGTTCTGGCGCAACTTGACGCCCAGACCGCAGCCCGGGATCCAACGCAGGATGTCGCGCTAGACGACATAGCGGCGGACATTGTGGCACACTTTGCGCCGCTCGCCCTGGATCAAGGGAAGGAGATCGCGCTCGAGCCCGGTGATTGCGCTATCGTTTCCGGCCGCCCCGAAGCGATCAGCGCCGCATTGCGAAATCTTGTCGAGAACGGACTTCGCGTCACACCCGTGCGCGGAACAGTTACCGTTTTCGTCGGGCCTGGCCCAGTGTTGCGTGTTCGTGATGGCGGGCCGGGCCTTTCCCATGACGCGCTGGAAGACTATCGCCAGCGCCTGCGTCGCGGGGATCATTCCAGCAAGAGCGGCGCAGGTCTCGGCCTCGCAATCGTGTCACGCATTATGGACGCCCATGGCGGTGTGCTGAGAACTCAGCCTGACCATGCCGAACTCGTCCTGGATTTCGGCCGATCTGCATGACCCTTTGGTGCTTGCAGGGCCACAAGGCCAAGACAAACAGCTCAAGTTGAAGCTCACCCGAAAAAATCCCGCTGCGGCCGAAACCTGGTGAATGACCACCATTCGAGCGCCCTCGCCCGAAGTCTGATGTCAGCCACCTGATCGCGCTGTCGGCGATCAAAGTAATGCCCGCGGCGCGCACGAGATGTTGCGGCACGTAATGTGACTGAAGGATCGAACGGTATGGCGCAGTATGACGATACCTTCAGACCTGAGCTACGCGCGCTCATTCCGAGACTTCGGCGATTTGGATATACCCTTACGGGATCCATCGATGACGGCGACGATCTTGTTCAGGAGGCGCTGGAAAAAGCACTGTCCAGAGAGGCGCAGTTTCAAGCTGGCACGAGGCTCGACAGCTGGATCTACAGGATCATGCAGAACGCCTGGCTCGACCGGAAGCGGGCAGCAGCTCACAGACGCTCCGTCGTTCAGCCCATGGACGAAGATACATTCGCCATCGGTGAAGATGGCCGGAAGTCATTCGATGCCCGGATAACGCTTCGCCAGGTCCGGGACCTGATGTTGCGGCTACATGTCGATGAGCGATCTGTGCTCGCGCTTGTATCGATTGAGGGGCAGTCCTACCAGCAAGCGGCCGAGATCCTTGGCGTTCCGATCGGAACAATTATGAGTCGTTTAGCGCGCGCCCGCAAAAGGCTGCTGGAAATGCTCGACGGTGTGGGCGCCTCGCATTTTTGACACTGAGATCGGCGCACAGCGCGCGGCCGTATGCGCGCTGCATCCTTCATCCACGGCGACAAACGAGAACAAAGCCGCCTACACAGGAGGGCGGATCGCGACTGGACTTCTCAACCAAGTCGAGCGCTAGTGATCCCGCCCGCATCGCCGGGCTCGTCTCAGTGGAAGTCGGATACGCGGTCCGATGTGCCCGGAGACAAATGCGATGCCCTCACAACCCAAGCGATCTGATCAGTATGTTGTGCCTCACGGAGAAGGCGCATCAGGACCTCAAGCAGCAAGTTTGGCGTCTGCCCCAACCACAGACCAAAAGATTCGAGATGAAATCGCAGGCCTGTTGGCGGCTGGCCGGCAAGAGCTGCTCGCGAAATGGCAGGATCTGTTTCAGTCTCCCGCACCAGCTTCGCTCTCAACTTCATTGCTAAGACGTGGCGCGATCTATCAAGTGCAGGTCCTCGTTTACGGTGACCTTCTCCCGTCTCACAAACGCAAACTGCAAGAGGCGGCTCGCTCCGATCCCGCCAAGATCACCCCGCGCCTCCGGCCCGGCGCGCGCCTCGTCAGAGAATGGAACGGCATCGCTCACACCGTTGATGTGGTCGATGGTGGTTTTCGATATAAGGATCGGATCTATGTCTCGCTGACGGCGATTGCTGAGGAGATCACCGGCGTACATTGGTCCGGCCCCCGCTTCTTTGGCATGCGGGGGAGAGCGTGATGCACTCCGAGAAGCGCATAGTGCGGTGTGCGATCTACACCCGCAAATCTTCCGAGGAAGGCCTCGAGCAGGAGTTCAACTCCCTGGATGCCCAATATGAAGCGTGCTCAGCCTACATCGCCAGCCAGAAGAGCGAGGGTTGGAAGCGCCTTTCAGGTCGATACGACGATGGCGGCATCTCCGGCGGCACGCTGGAACGCCCTTCCCTGACGCGCCTGATGGCCGACATTGATGCGGGCCGCGTTGACCTTGTCGTCGTCTACAAGATCGACAGGCTTACCCGCTCCCTGATGGACTTCGTGAAACTGGTTGAGCGCTTCGACAAAGCCAAATGCTCGTTCGTATCCGTCACGCAATCCTTCAACACGGCGACTTCAATGGGCCGACTTACGCTCAACGTGCTGCTTTCCTTTGCGCAGTTTGAGCGGGAGGTCACGGCGGAGCGTATTCGAGACAAGATCGCCGCTTCCAAGAAGAAGGGTATCTGGATGGGAGGTATTCCACCCTTGGGGTATCGTCCGAAGGATCGCGAGCTGATTGTCGAACCAGTCGAAGCCGAACAAGTCCGCGAGATTTTCAGACTGTTTCTGGAAAAGCAGTGCCTCGGCAAACTGAAGAAGGAAGTTGATCGGCTAGGGATGCGAACTCGCCCAAGTTGGACCGAAAAGAGGAAGGGCCAGACGTTTCAGTACACACGGGGCCACCTGCGCGGGATCCTTATGAACCCTATCTATGTTGGAGACCTTCGACACAAGAACGAAATCCATTCCGGTCGTCACACCGCCATCATCGTGCGGGAGGACTGGGACAAGGTTCAATCGATCTTCATGGCAAAGTCGCATGCCGTCCGAGGGCGAGGCAGGGATGGCGCAATGAAACGTTCGCCTCTCACTGGTCGACTATTCGATGAGACCGGCGATAGGCTAGCTACCACCTACGGCGCGAACTCAAAACGCCGATTGCGATACTTCGTGTCGGCACGGCTGACTGACCGATCTTTTGATCGAACCGACGACCGAACGGGCTGGCGCATTCCCGCCATTCAGACTGAACAGCTTCTCGCGGCGGCCATCAACCAGGCGCTGAAAGACGCAGGACACTTTCCCAATTCAGAAGATGGGGCAAATGCCGCCCATACCGTCGAGAGTACGGTCGCGACTGTCCTTAGCGATTCCGAACAGTCTGCGCTGCTGAACTTGGTGGAAAAGGCACATGTCAGACTGGGCCACTTGGACATCAACTTGCAGCCCAAGAAGGTTGCCGCGCTGCTCAACATATCCGTCGCGGATGTCCCGGACACTTTGCGCGCGTTTTCAGCACCGTTTCACCGGAGGCGAAGAGGCGTCGAGACCAAGCTCATCTTCGGACATCAGGCGCCGGCAGTTGACCCTGTGCTCCTAAAATGGGTGGCAAGAGGGTGGGTCTGGTGGAAGGAAATCCGAACAGGCAAAGCGTCTGTTCACGAGATAGCGGAACGCGAAAAGGTCACGGCTCGCTTCATTTCCATGCATCTGGAGCTTGCGTTCATGGCGCCGGATGTCATCGCCTCCGTGGTCGATGGCCGGCATCCGAGTTTTATGAACGCTCAGGCGCTTCGTACCCTGCGGCTTCCGCCAACCTGGACGGAACAGCGCTCCGCCCTGACGGAGCTGGAAGTTGCCCGCCGAAGGTAGCCCTTCGTGGCTCTTTCTGAGCAGAGACCGAGTCTCCAGTGACTGCACACACCCCTTCACTCCTTGGCATTGGACGCTAGGTACGCGGCTCCGTGCAGCCCGGCATCCTCGCCAAGTCCAGCATGGACGATCAGCTCGATCACCGCGCTCTCTGTGTATTCGAGATAGGCGTTCATGAGTTCCAGAAAACGCGCATGGATACGTGGCAGCAGATGGGGCGCCTGCAGCAGACCTCCACCAATGACAATACGTTGTGGTCGGCAGGTCAGGGTCAGGGTCTGGCAGGCTTGCGCCAGGTAGTATGCCTCGAGGTCCCATCCCAGATGATCTGCAGCGAGTTGTTCGGGATCGCCGAATCGCATCGCGAACGCATGAGCGGAGGCGAGGCCTTCAAGACAATCGCGATGGTAGGAGCATACGCCCGCAAATCCGGCATCGTCGGGCCGACGGCTGATCCGGATATGACCGAACTCCGGGTGCGAGGGTCGACCTACCAGTCCTCCATTGAGGAAAATTCCCGCGCCGACCCCAGTGCCCACGGTGATGTAGGCCGCACTCTCAACGTCTTTCGCGGCGCCGATTGCCATCTCCGCGAGGAGAGCGGCGTTAACGTCAGTCTCGATATGAACGGGCCCACCAAACGCAGTCCTGAACCTAGCCAGGATCGGGTAGTCCGACCAACCGGCCTTCGGCGTTTTGAGGATCGACCCGTAGCTGGCAGACGACTGCGAGAGATCGAGCGGCCCGAAGCACGCGATACCGAGACCTGCCAGCGCCTGCCCGCGCGCCCGGGCTTCTAAATCCAGGAAGGCCATGCAGGCTGCGACGGTTTCTTCCGGCGCCAGCGTAGGTATGCGCCGCCTTGCCAGGATCTCGCCCCTCGCCGTGAACACGCCACACTTGAAGGTCGTGCCTCCCGCATCAATGCCCGCGATGAGTTCCATGACTTTGGATTGTATCCCCGCTCGTTCGAGGTCACTTCGTGTATTTGCAATCGATTGCAATTCCGGATAGCATCATTGCGGGAGGAACGAAAGATGGAGCAATCCGGGGTGCCTGAAAGTCGGGGCCAGGCGGGTGAGCCTGGCGCGGCAGGCCTGCGCGCGTCCACGTCGCTGCTTACGGCATTGACGTGCGTGATGTTCTTCATGTTCGCAATGACAACTGACGCAGTCGGCGAGATCATCAAGCTCGCCAGGCTTGAGATGACGCTCACAAATACCCAGGCCAGCGCATTCCACTGGGCCACGATGATTGCGATTGCGCTCAGCGGCCTGTTCCTGGGCGCGCTCGCCGACCGATTGGGGCGCAAGAGTGCAATCATAATCGGGCTTGGGATTTACGGCGTTTCGAGTGCGCTGTTCGTGACTGGAAAATCCTTCGAATTGTTCGTCTCGCTTTTGTTCATTTCGGGGCTCGCTATCGGCCTGTTCAAGACCGCAGCCCTTGCATTGATCGGCGACATTGCGAAGTCGACAACCGACCACACCGCCAAGATGAATGCAGTCGAGGGGTTCTTTGCCATCGGCGCGATCGCAGGACCGATGCTTGTGGTGTTTTTCTCCGAGCGCGGCATTCACTGGACGGGACTCTACGGTCTCGCGGCGGCGCTGTGCGCCGTCATGGTGCTAGCGGCGGCGACAACGCGCTACCCAGCTCGGGCAGTTACTGCGGACACCAGGCCCGCCTCCCTCCTGCAAAGCCTGCGTCTGCTCGGCAATAGGTATGCGGTTGGATTCTCGCTTGCGATTGCGCTCTACGTAGCGTGCGAGGTCGCGATCTTCGTCTGGCTGCCGACTTTCCTGGCAGGCTTCACTGGCGGGCCGATCGCCTCGAGCTTTGCGGCCTATGCCGTCATGATCTTCTTCATCTTGCGAGCGATCGGCCGATTTATCGGGGTATGGATCCTGGCGCGCGTTCGGTGGGAGCGGGTGCTGGCGCTCTTCTCGGCTTGCATCTTCCTGTGCTTTCTCGTGAGCGTCGTCGTCGGCAAGCATGCGGCAGTCATCCTGCTCCCGCTGTCGGGCCTGTTCATGTCGGTGATGTACCCAACGATCAACTCGAAGGGGATAAGCTGTTGTCCGAAGGCCGAGCATGGAGCGGCCGCAGGATTGATACTGTTCTTCACGGCGCTCGCGGCCGCACTCAGTCCCCTGGCGATGGCGTGGCTAGCCGACAGCTATGCCGGCGGTGACATGCAACTCGGCTTCGCGCTTGCCACGGTCTTTGCCGGCTTGCTGTTCGCAATGTGCCTATGGAACTGGCTAACGCAACCGGCGGCGGCAGCCCTGCGTGAAGCGGACATCTCACACTATGCTTGATCTCGCCCCAGACATGCCCACTCGCAGCGTGGGCATTCCTGCCGCTCACACCGAGACCTTCCGCGAGGGAATTATCCATCCAACGCTGTGGCTCTGGGACAGTTGGGTGGATACGCGAGAAGACCGGATCGACCTTTACTGTCTGGCGCTTGCCCGTCGCTGCGCCGATGGCAAGGCTATCTGGCCGGGGGATCGCAATGCCTTTCCCTTTCATGTGCGCCGTTTCCGTTCGAAGGACCGGGGCGAGACATGGGTCGATTGCGGTTGCTTTTTCTCACCGCACGTTACGGACGAAGGGTCTCTACTGCGCAGTGTCTGGAGCGGCTCGTGCATCAGCCTTGGCGAAGGACGTACGCTGCACGCGCTGACAGGCCTGCCCGCGCTGGAGCCGTCGCGCCCCTTCATCCAGACCCTGTTTCTGGCTGAGGCGGAGGATGATGCCACTGCGCTTTCCCCACCGCCCGCGCCCCTGCTCTGCCCTGTCCGCGATTATCATGAGATCCGTACGGCCGGATATTATCTTGGACCGCAGGCCGAGCTCGGGACGATCGAGGGCGAAGATGGCGGGCCCATCCTGGCATGGCGTGATCCGTTCCTTTGGCGGGATGAGGGTGCGCAACTGCACATGCTGTGGTCCGCCAAGGCGTCAGCGAACGAGGCCTGTGTCGGGCATGCAGTTCTGGCGCGCGACAGTTCCCGAACGTGGAAAGCGTCCCTGCAGCCGCCGATCCGCCTACCCTTGGGTGAGGCGATTACACAGGCCGAGGTGCCAAAGGTCTACGCCGCCTCCGGTGGTAGGGGGCTTTATCTGCTGATCTCTGGATGCAATCGCCGCCATGAATCACAGCCCGATCATGAGGTGGCCAAAACGCACAATCTATATCGCGGCGAAGCCCTGCGCGGCCCGTGGCGGCCGCACGCCGCCTCCAGTGCGCTGGGTGTGGGCAAGCCATTCCTCTACGGTGGAAGCTTCCTGGAAACAGCCATAGGTCCACCGGCTGCGCGCCTTGTTGCTCCATATACAGAAAGGGCAGAGGCGCATCTTCAGCTGACATTCGCGCAGGTCCAGCTGGTCGTCCTTGGGCGCGAGAGCGATCGCTCAAACGACGCTTGACCTGCGTACGATCAGTTTTGTCGGCGTCACCTGCGAGCGGACCTTTTCGCCCGCCAGCTTCCGTAACAGCAGATCAACCATGATTTCTCCGCCGATCTTGATATGCTGATCCACGGTCGTCACAGCTGGCGTGGCAAGCGCAGACTGCCCGATATTGTCATAGCCAACCACCGCGATGTCCTTTGGCACCGACTTTCCGAGGGACTGGACCGCATGGATGGCCGCAATCGCCAGTACGTCCGATGCTGCGAAGATCGCGTCGAATGCGATCCTGGACTGGGCAAAGGTCCGGACGGCGTCGAAGCTTGTTTCTCCACCGAAGTTTTCAGGCAGCAGGAGCCTCCTGTTGTGCGTGAGGCCGCGAGCCTGCAGGGCACTCTGCATTCCTTCAAAGCGCAGCGCTACCTCAGGCAATTCAACATCGCCCAGGAACAGGATGCGTTTGCGCCCGTTTGCGAGAAGGTGCTCGGCGGCCAGCCGCCCCCCTTCCCGGTTGTCGCTGCCAACGAGTGTGTATCTAGGCGTACCGATGCGGCCACCCCACACAACGATCCTGTCAAGGAGGGGCCCAAGACCGTTCAGGCGATGTTCGCGACCCGCCTGACCAATGATAATCAGCCCATCGGCGCGACCTGTCTGGACCAGACGTTGTTCGGCCTGGTCATCCTCCTCTTGCGGCAGGCTGATGATCAGGTCGTAGCCTCGCAGTGCGGCAGCATGTGAAACAGCGCCGATCATCTCCAGAAAAAATGGATCCGAGATGGTTTGCCCCGACTCCTGGCGCAGCGGGATGACGATGCCGAGGGTCTGTGAAGTCCGCCGACGCAGGTTGCGCGCTGCCACATTGACGACATAGCCCGTCTCAAGTGCGATCTTGAGAATGAGCTGGCGGGTTTCAGCATTGACCAGCGGACTGTCGCTGAGCGCGCGCGAAACGGTCGAGACATCGACCCCTGCAAGCTTCGCCAGCTGCTGCATCGTCATCTTCTTCTTGGCTTTCGACATCTTCACCCAGGGCGTCTGCAGCTATCGCGGTGCAGCAAAGGGGTCTAAACAACGTGAAGGCGGACAACAATGCGTCCGTATGCTTGCAGCGCCGGAAATCTGACATATCGGTTGCACCTTCACTTCCCGGACTTCGGTCCCTGGATCTCAGGATGGATCTGGGCTTCCCGGGAGCGGAAGGACTGACCCGGTGGACATTCGGGTCGTCGCACGCGTCTCCGGCCAGCGCTTCTGCGCCGTCTGGGTTATCGCCGCTCACCGGCGGGCGGCGATCGTCTGCTCCTTGAGTCAGAAGTAGCGGAGTGCGGGTGGACCCGGGTGGTCTGCAATCGGGGTGCTGCACGCCCTGACAGAACAAGGCCCCCTGTTTCCAGGGGGCCTTGCGTATCGGGAGGGTAGCGGCCGCTGGGCAGGCCGCACCTCACGACTTAAGTGCGTCAGAATGCGTAGCGAACCGTCGCCGATATCGTCCGCCCGTTGATAGGACGGAAGCGAACAAAGTCGCCGATCGCTGGGTTGCCCTCTTCGCCTTCGGTGAAACCGACCTGGTCGAGCAGATTGTTGCCAATCACGCTCAGAGTGACATTGTCCAATAGCGCATAATTCAGATAGGCGCCGATGGTGGTGTAGCCTGGCAGGTCGAACTGATTGGAATCCTGAACAGGCGCATCGCCCGTGCTGAAGATGTTCAGGCCGAAATCATATCCATCGCCGATGAAGTACGGATTGATGTTGAGCGTGTACGGAGCTTGGCGGCGTGGGCGATTGCCCAGGTTGGCGTTTGAGCCAGGCCCTGTGATCTCTGCGTCGGTCAGCGTCACATTGCCTGAAACGCCAAAGCCGTTGCCGAGACTGAAATCACCTTCGATTTCCATGCCGTTGGAGGCAAATTCCGTCTGTATCACACTTTGGGTCGAGGCTTCGAACTGAGCCGCCTCGGCGACATCGGCGTCGAAATAGACGATGCTGAGATCGCCCGCGTCGAACCGGAAGCGCATGCCGAGTTCAAACTGTTCCACGAAGTTGAGGAACAGATCCCCGTCGGGTGCGGTGCCGACGCCGCCTGCGACTGTGAGATTTCCCGTCGAACGGTCGGGCGCGGTCAGCGATGCACCCTTAGACAGGTTGGCGAACACCGCAAGGCCATCGTTGACACGGTAGTTCGCGCCAATCGAGTAGCTGTCGAAATCGGCGTCATAGTTTGTGCGAACAGTCGCTGCCGGATTGAACCGCTGAACGCCCTGTTCGTTGCTTCGGATGGTTCCATCACCATCGGCGTCAAAGGGGCCGATGATTGCGTTGCCGAAGCTGATGAAGCTTCCGCTTACCGCATTGTTCGTCTGGCGATAGGACGCCTCGACGGTGAGGTTGTCGAGGTCGAGGTTTGCTGACACGTAAGGCGCAACCTGCTCGATGTCGAAATCCCAGGAGACCGTGCAGCAATTGCCGAAATTGGAGTTGCCGAAGCTCTGGCCGTTGATGAAGGTGCCATTGGCAGGGTTCAGGAATGTGCTGGCGGGATCATTCGTTATATAGCGACCGCCGCGAAGCACGGCGCGCGCGTCATTGAAGCTCCAATGCTGCGTGCTTGCCTGGTCCGCGTAGAACACGCCGCCTTTCAAGGTCAGTGCGCCGGTTTCCCAGGTCAGCGCTACATCGCCAAACATGTTACCGACGTCCGGCACGGCGGTGTTGAATAGGACGAAATTGATGTTGGACGACCCATCCGTGTTCGTGCCCGCGAGTCCTGCGGGGAAGGGTGAGTAGAAATTGCCGGAAATGTCCGCCCAGCGGCCTTTGGCGTCCACTGACAAGCTGTCCATGAGATCATAGGATCCCGCGAAACCGATCGACGTCATCTTGGCTTCGAACCCTTCATCGGGGCGATCGCGGACGTCGCCAGGACGCAGCGCCACATCAGCAATGCCAAGCGAGGTCGTACCCGTTCCCAGATCCAGGCCGCTCAGCGGACCGATCGAGCCGTCATTGCGCACCACTGCGGGCAGCGGAAGGTAGGTCGGCACGCGATCATCAAGGTGCTTGAAGTGAACGACGAAGTTGCCACGGTCGAAGTCCATTCCGACCGACGCCTTGATTTGGAACCCTTCTTCCTGTGGGTCGACTGTTTCTCGAACGCCTTCACCGGACCGGACAAAACCGCCGACATGGTAATAGAGGCCACTGTCGAAAACGTCGCCGTACTGCGCATCCAGCCGCTGGGAGTCATAGTCGAGCCCCGTCGTGAATGCGACGGATCCGCCACGCGCGGTTGGCTTGCGCGAGATGAAATTGATGATACCCCCGGCAGCGTTTGGAGCTTGCGTGGAAGCAGACCCCCCGCGGATGGACTGTACCGACCCGATGGTCGTGTCGACCCGCAGATAGCTGTCGGCAGTGCTGAAGGCCACGTCTCCGACGAGCAGGGTCGGAAATCCGTCTTCCTGCAGCGACAGATACCGTGAGCCGCCAGACGCGATCGGCATCCCACGTACCTTGATATTTGCGTTGGCGTCGCCCCCGGTATCTTCGGCCTTCACTCCGGGTACGGCGCGGAACAATTCATTGACCGAGCGCGCGCCGAGGTTCTGGACAGATTCTTCAGACAGGACCGAGACTGAGGCGGATGAGCTGAAGACCGAGGTGGCCTTGGAAACGCCCGTGACAACAATCACATCCGTCGCCTCTTGCTCGTCACTCGCAGGTGGCTGCGTAGTCGCTGCCGTTTGAGCAAAGGCTGGGAAATGACAAAACGCGAGCGTCGCGGCGCTGAGCAACCAGCGCCTGTTGGAGATTTTCGTCACGTAGTCCTCCCTTATCTTTTTTATGGCGGAGGCGGAGGACCGAAATCCCGAGCCACCACTCGCAGGACAGGCTGGACCGAATTCAATCGATTGCAAGCTGAATTACAATCGATTGCATAATGTATGGGCGATGAGCTTTTCACTGTGTCCGCAACGCAACACTGCCCGTATCACGGCTGGCGCCCGCTGACTGAGGGGAGCGGTGTTGACAGGTTAAGTCGGCTGATCCGCGATTTCCATGCGCAACCGCGGAGCTTTCAAGTTAGCCAAGTAGAGGCGACTTTCGAAGAGAACCTGCGCGTTGTCTGACCCCAAAATAGCCGAAAAATCAGGAGCCAGGTTCGCGGCGGAAAATGAGCATGGCGAGTATTCGCGCTTAACTTGATAAATCTGCGGCACGAATGTGTCTGGGCGAGGACGGGGGGCGTGATAGCTAGAGCCGCATCGCAAAACCGCCTCGCGTGCCCTACGGCGGAAGAAGCTCCACGCTCTTGTTGTCCAGCACGGATCCTAGCGACCGTTTGAGAATGGAGCCGAACAGCTCGACGCTGCGCTTGTTCTCCATATCGAAAGCAGCGCCCCCAATGATCGGGATCACCGTCACGCCCATGGTGTTGAGACGGAAGTCGATATCGAACTTGTCAGGGCCATAGCCGCGCACGCCTGCGGCACGTAACCCCGAAAGATACTGACGCCTGAGCCTCGGCAGGAATTTACGGCGATCCTTGTCCGTCAGACTGCTGCCGGCAAGATAGGCGAGGTCCCAGCCCGGACGAAGACGTGCAACAAGCTGCCAGTCTATCATCGCGAGCCTGCTCGAACCTTTCGACTCGAAGACAAAATTCTCCAGACGCGAGTCGAAGTGCGTGAGTACGAGCGGCGGCTTTGCAAGTTCGTCGAGAAGCCAGTCGATGGACTGCGCGATCCGCTCGCACGCGTTCTTCGCTTCCGGACTGACGTAGTCCTTTAGCCGGTCCAGCGTCAGGGGCACGCACTGCCGGTAGTCGGAGATCATGTTCTGCAGGACGGGAGCTCGCGTGTCCGGCAGCCACGGATATTGCGCGAAGTCGCTTCCCCATTGCCGGGCGCTAACTTTCGCAATCGCGCCGACGCAGAGGCTTGCCTCGCGAAGCGTCGCGCCGGTCAACTGGTCGGGCCAATGCCACCGCGTCATATCCTGCATCACCGTGACGCTGCGCTGCGAGGCGGGATCCCAACCGCAGAAAAAGATATTCGGTGTCGGCGCCCCGGATTGGGCGGCCAGCGACTGATAGAAGGCCGCTTCGCGAGCATACATTTCGTAGCGTATGCCCACCGCGCGCATGGCCTCGAACGGCGGGTGAAGCTTCACGACGATGCTGCGAGGCCCTTTCGATCGTTCATAGGTCAGCACCAGACGGGCAAGCGCGCTCATCTGGCCAATGCCTTCGCCCACCGAAGTTGCGCTTACGGCAGAAATCGTCTTCCCGTGAAATTCGGGATGCTCCTTCAGAGCTGCCTGCAGCCAATGCGGCGTCACGTCCGCCATGGTCGCCGGGAGAGTTACGGCAGGCCCGGATGTGTCTGCCCCAGCAACCGGGCCAGAAGCGCGCTTTGCTCTTGTCTTGCCGAACAGAACTCCCAACACGGATTGTCCTCCCCTTAATGGCGCGGATGGAGCCGCGCTCACCTGCATATTGATCGACGCCGGGAGGACGCTTCGAATTTTCCATTAGCGGCTTTGCCGTCGCTGGCCGCGATACTTTCCGATCAAGCCCCCTCGCGCAAGTGAGCACGCTCGTTGAGGCTCAGGATGCTGCGCTGGCCTGAACGAGCGCAACGGAAGCGGTTGATGCTGGTGTAGTCGGCCTCGAAGAAGACTCGCGGCTCCAAGCCGAGAATGTGTGCGGCCCAAACGTTGATGACCCCGCCATGACAGAACACAGCAACGTTCTGCCCGGGATGCGCAGCAATGATGTTCTCGACCCCTTCGACGACCCTTGCCTGGAAGGCGCGCATGTCGATTGCATCGCCTCCGGTTGCAAGTTTTTGCCATGAAGCAAAATCCTCACGCTTGAGTTCTTCCGTGGGGATGTAGGCGCCGGACGCGTGGTCGAATTCCACAATCCCCGGATGCGTGCGAACGCGATGCCCAAAATGGGTTGCGAGGGGAGTCGCCGTCTGCATCGCGCGACGCATCGGGCTGGACCAGATTGCATCGACCGCATCACACGCAAGCCAGCTCGCGACGCGTTCCGATTGTTCGCGCCCGGTTGAGCTGAGGGGTGGATCGGACGTGTCGGACGTCCGTTCCGGGCGGCCGTGGCGCACAAGTATCAATTCCATTCCAGTTTCTCCGAAGCCATGTACTAGCCAATAGCCCTGCTTTGCGACTGCACCAATTGACCGGTGGCCAGTCTTTGCCTCTTCTGTCTACCGTTGGCTCGACATTGCTGGCCAGCATCGGAAGCGACGCCGCGTCATGCGAAGTTGACGCTCGGCAAGCTGCGAACCTTGGGAGCCGCTGCCATGATCGAGAACGCATCAAGCCTGGAGGAAGCTCGCCGTCGCGCCTATGCGATGCCGCTTGAGGATCTGAACCCGGGAGACCCTGAGCTTTTCAGGACTAACAGCCACTGGCCGTATTTCGAACGGCTCAGGGCGGAACAGCCGGTACACTGGTGCCGGGACAGCGAGTTCGGGCCCTACTGGTCCGTGACTCGCTACAACGACATCATGACCGTGGACACCAATCATCAGGTGTTTTCTTCTGCCGCGGAGCTTGGCGGCATCACCATCAAAGACTCGCGTCCCGATACGCGCAGACCGAGCTTCATCGCCATGGATCCGCCGAAGCACGATGTACAGCGCAAGACTGTAAGCCCGATCGTGTCGCCGATGAATTTGCAGAAATTGGAGCCAATCATCCGCGAACGCGTGATCCGGATCCTGGAGTCGTTGCCGATCGACGAAACGTTCAACTGGGTTGACCGGGTATCGATCGAGCTGACCACGCAGATGCTGGCGACATTGTTCGATTTTCCATTTGAGGAACGGCGCAAGCTGACACACTGGTCTGACGTCGCCACGACCCTCCCGATGCCCGGAGCGCTAGTCGAGACCGAGGAGCAACGACAGGCTGAACTGATGGAATGCCTCGCCTACTTCACGCGCCTGTGGAACGAACGTGTCAACGAACCGCCGCGCGGCGATCTCATCTCGATGATGGCGCATAGCGACGCAACGCGGAACATGTCGCCCGACGAGTATCTTGGAAACATCATTCTCCTCATCGTCGGCGGCAACGACACGACGCGCAATTCACTCTCGGGCGGCGTCCTCGCGCTGAACCTGTTCCCCTCGGAGTATGCGAAGCTGCGCGCAAACCATGACCTGATCACGAGTATGGTGCCGGAAATTATCCGCTGGCAGACGCCGCTCGCCCACATGCGGCGGACGGCGCTAGAGGATTGTGAGCTTGCAGGGCAGACAATCAAAAAGGGCGACAAGGTCGTCATGTGGTATGTCTCCGGCAATCGCGATGCAAACGCCATCGCGAATCCCGACGACTTCATCATCGATCGCGAGCGCCCGCGGCAGCACCTCTCGTTCGGCTTCGGTATCCATCGCTGCGTCGGCAATCGCCTCGCCGAACTTCAGCTCCGGATCGTCTGGGAAGAAATCATGAAGCGCTGGACCTTCATCGAAGTCATGGGCGAGCCGAAGCGTGTCAGATCGAGTTTCGTGAAGGGCTATGAGAGCCTTCCGGTGCGAATTCAGCGCTAGGGTCCGTACTCAATTAGCACTGGCTCTGTCGGTTGTCGGATGATTCAAGGTTCCGGAAGGAGCGTTGGTCATGAAGAAGCGCGTTTACTGGCTGAGCGATGCGGAATGGGCGAAGATC
>Ga0208492_1000585_pt1 | contig 29549 bp, 20 predicted proteins | sample Subbioar_CSW14AB_FD_184820 | JGI IMG/M metagenome (GOLD analysis project Ga0208492, IMG submission 184820) | Serpentinite rock and fluid subsurface biosphere microbial communities from McLaughlin Reserve, California, USA - CR12Mar_CSW14AB (SPAdes) | ecosystem: Environmental > Terrestrial > Deep... | reverse complement strand
CCTGACCCGTGACGCCTTGTTACAGGGGCTGAACGACCTGGAAGAGATGTTCCGCTGGCGCGGCCATCTGGCCGCCGTCGAGATGCCGCTGGCCGAACTGAAGGGCAAGCGGGTGCTGGAGATCGGTTGCGGGCTGGGCACCGACACGATCAATTTCGCCCGCGCCGGCGCCGAAGTGGTCGCGCTCGACTATTCCGATGTGTCGCTCGACCTGGCGAGCAAGCGCGCCTGGAATTTCGGCCTGTCGGACCGGATCCGCTTCGTTCACGGTAACGCCGAAGATCTAACCAGTCTTGTCCCGGCCGGACCCTACGATCTCATCTACTCGTTCGGGGTCTTACACCATACGCCTCATCCCGAAAAGGCGATCGAGCGGATCCGTTCGCTCATGGGGCCTGGCTCGGAACTACGGTTGATGGTTTATGCCAAGATCAGCTACAAGGTGCTGTGGCTGATGCATACGGAAGGGCCCTGGGAAATCGGCTCGCTCGATCCCCTCATCGCCACCAATTCCGAAGCTCAAACCGGCTGCCCCGTGACCTACAGTTACACCCGGCGGGGACTTGACCGGTTGTTGCCCGGCTTCGCCATTGAAGAGGCGCGCAAGGCGCACATCTTCACCTGGGACATTGAGCATTACGTCAAACACGAATATGTCGCCGACAAGGCCTGGCAGGGAGTCAGCCCCGAGGAACTGGCCGAATGGGAAGAAGAACTCGGCTGGCACTGGCTCGTCAAGGCCCGGCTCGCCTGATCGGCATTCGTTAGAAGAAGCCGGCTGCCTTCCTAAAGGGAGGCAGCCGGCTTCTTTCGTTCTCTCTTATCTCGCCCGGCCAATCCGCCGCCTTTGCCCAATGCATTTCAATTTTGCAATGCAGCCGCGCAAACACCGGAAAACAGCAACACGGCCAGTGGTTCGGTTTCCCTTTTCTTCCTTCAACTTAGAATGAACTCACCCGCGAACCTTCTGCCCTGCAATCGGGCCCCGGATGGATATTTTTAGGGTGACATTTTCCTGGAGCTCCTCTCCGATGAATTTTTCCCGTTGGCGCAAACCCCTGGCTTTCACAAGCCTCGCCTTCCTGTTGGCGGGTTTGCTTTCCCAGGCGCCGGTTTTATCTCAAGGGCCCAAGAGCCAGGAAAAGGCAGAGGCCAAGGTACCCCCCGTCACAACCCGGGAAAACCGCGGTCCTCTTCCCCCCAGCCGCCTGCCGCTTGAGTTCATCACGCACGAGCGGATTGCCTTCGTCGGCAGCAGCACCGCCGAGCGCATGAACCTCTTCGGCCATTTCGAAACCCTGTTGCAATTGCGCTTCCCCGAAAAGGAACTGGTCATCCGCAATTTCGGCCGACCCGCCGACGAAGTTTCCATCCGCCAGCGTTCGGCCGACTACACGAAGATCGACGACCCGCTCAAAGCCTTCAGCCCCGACACCTTCTTCTGCTTCTTCGGCTTCAATGAGTCGTTCGCCGGCAAGGAAGGGGTAGAGAAGTTCAAATCCGAATACCGCCAGTTCCTGGAAGACTACGCCCGCCAATATCCTCGCGACGGTCGCGGCGCCAAGCCTCGATTCGTGATCGTTTCACCGATTGCCTTTGAAGGCTCGGCCGATGGATTTCTGCCCGAAGGCACGCAAGAAAACGACAATCTCAAGCTCTATGCCGACGCCGCGCGCGATGTCGCCCAGGCGGCCAATGTCGCCTTCATCGATCTGTTTTATCCGACTTATAAGGAGTTTTCAGGCAAGGCTGGCTTGCAGTACACCGTCAACGGCTGCCATGTCAACGAGGCCGGCGACAGGTTGACCGCCCGGATCCTCGATGAAGCGCTTTTTGGAACCGTGCCCGACAAGGTGATCAACTCTCCTGCATTTGAAAAAGTTCGATCCGCCGTCAACGATAAATCCTTCGTCCATCAACAAGACTACAGGATGGTCAACGGCTGGTATGTCTACGGCGGCAGGCGCACCTTCGACACCAATACTTTTCCGCTGGAATACGGAAAACTGCGCAACATGGCGGCGGTAAGAGACGACTACATTTGGAAACTCGCCGCCGGGCAGGAAGTGCCGGCGAAACCCGACGACAGCAAGACCGGCAACCTGTTCGAGCCGCCCACCCGCTTCGGCAATCCGGGTCAAAAGTACTCCGAGGCCCAGACGCTGCGCTACCTCGATCCCGAAGAGTTCGTCAAAACCTGCGAAGTGCCTCCCGGCACCGAGATCAAGGTGTTTGCCGACGAATCGAAATTCCCCGAACTGGCCAAACCGGTGCAGCTCAATTTCGACAACAAGGGACGCCTTTGGGTTTCGTGCATGCCCAATTACCCCCTGTGGAAACCGGGCGATCCCAAACCCAACGACAAGCTTCTGATTCTTGAAGACACCGACGGCGACGGCAAGGCCGACAAGTGCAAGGTCTTTTACGACAAGCTCCACTGCCCCACCGGCTTTGAGTTTTTCAATGGCGGCGTGCTCGTCATGGACCAACCGAGAATCCTCTGGCTCAAGGACACCGATGGCGACGACAAGGCCGATGTGGTCGTCGAACTGATCGATGGCTGGGCCACCGACGACACCCATCATCGCGGCGGCTGGGAATGGAGCAACGGCGGCAAGCTGCACATCCTTGAGGGCATCGCCATGAGCACCACCCTCGAAACCCCCTGGGGGCCTCATCGCAGTCAGGGCGCGGGCGGGACCTATGTCATTGACCCAAGAAGCCAAAAGGTGCGCCAGTTCGCGCTGCCGGGCATGTACAACATGTGGTGCTATGTCTTTGACCAATGGGGTCAGGGAATCGTCGGCGACGGCACCACCCCCAACCAAACCTGGGACACGCCGCTTTCCGGCGCGCAGTTCCAGGGCCGCAAGGGGATCAACTTTGTGCTGCCAAACGGCGAACGCCCCAACCTCGGCAACGAATGGCTCGTCAGTCGCAACCTGCCCGATGATTTGCAAAAGCAGTTCATCTATGCCTGCGTCATCACCATGAACGGCATGCCCCGCTACACCATGCGAGACGATGGCGCCGGTTACATGGGGGAACGGGTCAAGGTCGCAGGCAAAAACTCCGACTTGGTGCGTTCCACGGATAAGCACTTCCGGCCGGCCAATCCGACCATCGGACCCGATGGCGCCCTCTGGTTTGGCGACTGGGCCAATGCCCTGATCGGCCATATGCAATATTCGCAGCGCGACCCCAGCCGCGATCATTCGCGCGGCCGCATCTACAGGCTGGTCGGCAAGGACCGTCCCCTGGTCAAGCCGGTGACGCAGTTTGGCAAACCGATTCCGGAGCTTCTGGAACAGTTCAAGGAATACGAATGGCGCACCCGCTACCGTGTGCGCCGCGAACTTTGGGACCGTCCCCGCGAAGAGGTGGTCGCGGCGCTTGCCACCTGGACCAAGGAACTGCTTGCCCAGACGCCTGCCGACGAGGCCGCACGCAAGGAACGCGACCGGCTGCTTTGCGAGGCTCTCTGGGTTCAGCAAAGCCACCGAGCCCTCGACAAGGAACTGCTCAAAAAGGTTCTGGCCAGCGAGTTCATGGAAGCCAGGGCCGCGGCCGTGCGCATTGTTGCCGACGAACGCGAATTCGTCCCGGGGGCCTTTGAGATCCTCAAAGTCGCCGCCGCGGATCAACATGCGCGGGTGCGCACCGAGGCGCTGCGTGGTTTGAGTTTTTACCAGACGCCGGAATCGATGGAAGCCATTCTGGCCGCGGCCAAGCTGCCCCTGGACTACTGGACCAAGTACACCCTGGACCACGCGCTCGGAGCCAACGAGGCGATCTGGAGGCCGCTTTTCCTCGCGGGAAAAATTGCCAAGGGGAACACTGAAGGCGAGACCTTGCTCAATGCCTGGATCGCAACCTCCAAGGTGGGCGGAGCGGTGGCGCCCCACCTGAAAGTGCTACTTTCGACCGAGCCGAAATCGGCCGAATTGAAAAATAAGGCGATGACCGCGCTGGCCTTGCTCAAGGGCAACCCGAGCAACGGCCGCGCCGTGTTCGTGCGCAACTGCACCGCCTGCCACCGCCTGGGCAACGGCGAGGGGAAAGACTATGGCCCCAACATGCACGAGGTGGCCAAGCGGCTGACTCGCGTGAAAATCATCGAATCGATCATCGACCCCAATGCCGACGTCGACCCCAAGTATGCCTCCACCCTGGTGGAAACGACCAACGGCAAGATCATCTCGGGCCTTTTGGTCGGCGAAACGAAAAAAGAGCTGGAGATTTTCGACGGCAAGGAAAAGAGGGTGATTCCCATCGGCGAAATCGAAAGCCGCAAGGTGCTCAAGCAGAGCAGCATGCCGGAAGGCCAGGCGGCATCGATTTCACCGGCGGAGTTTCTCGACCTGATCGAGTACCTTTCCACGCTGAAATGATGACCTGACCCCGATTCCCCGGGCAAGCGTTCTACCTTGCCCGGGGAATTTTCGCATCATGACTTCTTACGTCATTGATCGACCGCCCTTGCTGCTCTTGCGGTGAGGGCTCTTTTCGTGGGTAATACGGATCAGGCGAATTCTGGGCGAAGTTTGACCGGGATTGCCTGGTGTGATGAAAGCAAGGCAACAAGCATGACCGGCCCTTTGGTGATCCTGGCGCTCAAGTCGGCCGTGGCCTTGGCGACCCTTCTGCTGATTGCCGCCTTGGTCGCGCTTGTCCTTGGACGAGTGCGGCTTCATGGCCAGATCAATGTCGTCTTTTTCACGGCCGTGATGGCAACGCTCATCTTGTTCGAGGGGGTCATCCGGCTCACGCATCCGGGGGTTTTCGAATACATCCAGGAAAATGAAGAATTGCGCCAGGCCCTGCGCATTCACTTGAGTTTTTCTGTCCCCTCGGCCCTTTTGCTTCCCCTGATGCTTTGGACCGGTTACACTCGCCGGCGCAAGGTTCATTTGACCCTGGCCTTTTTCTTTGCCGTCGCCTGGACCGGAACCGCAATTACCGGAATCTTCTTTTTGCCGCATCAATGAGCGCACATCAGGAGCCTGAGCCCTTGAAGTTTCCCACCCCGCACGGGGAACCGGAAGTCATTGAGGTTGAAGGCGACTGGCAGATCTTCGCAGGCAGGGCCGCGGCATCCGCCTCGCCCTTGGCCGATGGCAGCGCTCCTCCGGCGCCGGGCCGACTGCTCGAAGCCGCCTTATTCGCGGCGGCCAAACCGCTCCATGCCGAGGTCCTTGGCCGGCTCTTTCCTGGCTGGAAGGCTCAGGACCTGGAGCATCTCTTCGCGCAGATGAATCAGAATTTTCGCGAGCAGGGGCGCCCCTGCCGGGCCGTGCGCGAACAAGGTGGTTGGATCTTGCGCCTGCTCGCCGAGGCGATGCCGCAAGCAAAGCAAACCAGAGTGCAAAACCCCGCGGAGGTGGAGCTTCCCCAGGATGCGGTGGATGTGCTCGCCCTGGTGGCTTACCGGCAACCGATTCCCAAGGAAGAGATCGAGGCGATCCGCGGCGCCGATTCTAGCGCGGCCACCCGGCGCCTGATGCGATTGGGCCTGATCAAAATGGAATCGGACAAGAACGGAAAAATGTTCCGCACCACCGACCATTTTCTCGAATTGCTCGGTATTGGCTCGCTCAAGGATTTGCCTCGCACCGAAGAGGCGTCCTGAAGCGGGAATAAAAAAAAATAAAAAAAAAAGACCGGGCTGCGCACCCGGTCTTTTTTCAGGAGAAAGCTTCGTTGAGGGCTTACGGCTTGGATTTATTGCCGATCGAAGGATCGTAGCGGCGGGGGGGCGTTCCCGGACGAGCGCCGTCGCCGCCTGGGGGTTGGTTGCCCGGCCCCTTGATGCCGCTATCGTCCTGATTGAGCAGGTTCCTGACCGATTCCTTGAAGTCTTCCGGGCCGCCCGCGCCGGCCAGCACGATATTCGGCGCGGCTTTCTTGCGCATTTCGGCGAACAATGCCGGAATCTCGGCCGCGAGTTTCTTTTCGAATACTTCCTTGGTCAACTTGGGGCGCATCGCCTCGAAATCGATAGAGATGTCGGCGCCCTGGCGTGCATCGCACTTGATCACGACCAATCCTTCCGGAGTGCCGATGAGCGAGCTGATTTCGCCAGGCTGAAGCGTGAACGCCGCCTTTTCCAGTTCTTCGTTGCCAGTGGTGTTGCGGCCAATGGGGCGGATCTTGCCGCCAGCGGCGGCGAGCGACGGGGTCTTTTGATTCTTCGCGGCCCGGGCGAACTCTTCTTCGCTGTCGCGAATCTTCGCGTATTCGGACATGGCCGCTTTTTCGAAGCCCTTCTCCCACATGATGATCCGGCAGTCGACTTTTTCTCCGTGATAGGCGTCGAAGGCCTTTCTCAGATCATCGTCGGTGACCTTGACGCGCACGCGAGCCAGCTTGCCCAGGAGCAATTTCGGACGGATGACATCTTCTTTCCACTCGTACAGCGTTTTCTTGTAGCCCTTGAGGACGCGGTCGACGAAGACTTTTCGGTCGACGTTGAGCCCGGCGAGGTCTTCTTCCAGCGCGCCTTCGACTTCGGCTTCGGTCACTTCGACATTGGCTTTCTTGCATTCCAGTTCGATGATGCGGCGATTGACGAGGGCGTCAAGGCGCTCGGCGCCCACGCGCTGGATCAGATATTCGCCAAGTTCTTCGCGCGTGATGGGTACGGATCCGTACAGAAACGCAACGACCCGGTTGGAGTAGTCGGTCGAGGCGCCGGCAGTGGCTCCGGCGGAGGCTTGCGGGAGCTTCGATGGCCCTTGAGCAAACACCGCGGGCCGACGATTGTTGATGGCGACGACGCCGACGATCGCGCTCAAGGCCAGAGTCCAGAGCCAGGCCCGCGCACCGTTCAGGCTTTTTGCCGATCGGGCTTCCTTGTTTTCCATGTAGGTCCTCCCTGACTTGTCCATGCTCGTTGGGAAATCCCTTCCCGCGACCAATCGATCGCCCTTGTAATCGAGCGATTTCATCAAGCGCAAGCGCAAATCGGTCGATGATCGCTCGAAGGCGTCTCTGCAGCGCAGGAACGCGGCATCCCTTCTCTGGTTGCCTGAGTGGCGCTCCCTCCCAAATCAAGCCTTCCTTGACCCCTTCTCATCATTGCGGGTAATTTCAGCAATCTTGACACGATTCGGAACTTCCAAGCGGGGCAAACGGGTATGAGGGCCTTGGTCGGCGTACGGTGTCTGATTCAACCGAAAACCGGGATCGGCCACTACACCGAGGAGTTATTGCAAGCGCTACGCCAGCATCCGCAGGCGCCCCAGATCGCGACTTATCCAGGCCCCATGTTGTTAAGCGTCGCCAAGAAAGCGCTCGACTGGGGAAAAAGCCTGAAAAAGCTGACGACCCTGGGAAGATCCGGCCAAAAAAGATTCGGTTCCCCTCAGGAGAGCCTGGCCGGTCCGGCCAAATCGCCCCTGTCCGAACGCGTCTACGAATGGCTGTTGGATCGCGAGTTGCGCTCAAAAAAATACGACTTCTATCACGAGCCCAACTATTTCGCTCAGCCCTGCGATCTTCCCACGATCGTTACCGTGTGCGATTTGTCGGCCCTCATTCATCCGCAATGGCATCCGGCCGACCGGGTGCGCCGTCACGAACAGCTATTTCGCTGGCTCGTCCCCAGCGGCGCGCATTTTCTGACCATCTCGCGCTTTGTCAGCCAGGAAATGCAGAAATACCTGGGAATCCACCCCAGCCGCATTCATGTCACCTGCTGTGGCGTTCGCAATCATCTGCGGCCCTTGCCCGCCGAAGCGGTGAAAACAACTCTGGCGCGCCTGGGATTGCCCTCTGGCTATTTCCTGCATGTGGGCACGATTGAACCCAGAAAGAATCTGGGCCTGCTCTTGCGCGCCTGGGCCGACCTGCCCGACCGCGTGCGCACTCGCCATCCGCTCGTGCTCGCGGGAGGGATCGGCTGGAAGGAGACCGGCGTGCTCGACCTCATGGCCGACCTGAAGCCCAAGGGTCTTTTTCACCTGGGGTATATCGACGATGCCGACCTGCCCGCGCTTTACGGCGGCGCCAGGGCGCTCGTTTACCCGTCGCACTACGAAGGCTTCGGCATGCCGCCCGTCGAAATGCTCGCCTGTGGCGGCGTGGTTCTGGCTGCGCCGGCCGGCGCCGTCGAAGAAGTCGCCAGCCCATCGGCTCATATTCTCAGGTCGCAAGACCCGCAAGAATGGCGCGATGCCATGCTCCGCTTGGCCGTCGATGACGACTGGCATGCCGAACTGGCATCGCAAGCGATCGAAACGGCCAGCCGCCATACCTGGCAGCGCTGCGCCGACCTGACCATCTCGGGATACCAAAAGCTAATGGGCCAATCAGTTGAATTATCGAAACCTGGGAAAGCTGCATAAATCAGAAATATTAAGATTACTTTTGCTAAGGGCAAAGAGCGAAATCACGACGGTTTCGTTTGACCTCGTGGCGGATTTTTCACAGCCGGGCCAAGTCACGGGCCGATCCTTGACAACAGGTTGCCTGTTCGGGTACTTTTTTGTTTTCCTTACCGGCAGGATGCCGATCATGGAGAGACCATGAGGGTCTTGGTTGGAGTGCGATGCCTGATCCGGCCCAAGACCGGAATCGGCCACCATACTCTGGAGCTGGTCCGGGCGCTGAAACGCATGCCTGGCGGGCCTTCCCTCGGTGTTTTTCCCCAGCCTGGAATTCTGCAGGCGATGTGGGCCTGGCACGAGTTCGCTCCCGCGCTCAAGCGCGGCATCTGCGACCTCGCCGCGAAGTTCAAAAAGAATCAACCTGCGCCAGCGTCTCCCACGGGCACCTTCAATCCTTCCCCTTCCCTCCAAGAATCACACGGGCCGACTCCGGCCTCCCGCGAAGATCTGGAAGAAAGCACGCGAAAAAAGAGAGCTCCTTATCTCTTTCGCCAAGGCGCGGCGGCAGCCAGATCCTTTTATCACTACTTTCGAGACCGGGCCTTCTTGCACGGCAAATACGATCTGTATCACGAGCCCAACTATTTTCCCATTGAGTCGGATCTGCCCACGATCGTCACGGTCCACGACCTTTCGGCGATCCTTCACCCGGAATGGCATCCCGATTTCCGCGTCAAGATGCATGAGGTGCTGGTCGATCAGCTCGTGCCAGGCAAATGCCACTTCCTGACGGTCTCCCAGTTCGTCAAAAAGCAGATGGTTGACCTTCTGGGAGTCGATCGCTCCCGGGTGCATGTCTGCTGCAACGGGGTGCGCGAACATTTGAAGCCGCTGGGCGCACCGACGGTGGCGGCGGAGCTCAGGAAGCTCGGCTTGCCCAGCGACTACTTCCTGCATGTGGGAACGATCGAGCCGCGCAAAAACCTCGATCTGCTCTTGAGGGCCTGGGAAGATCTCCCCCTCTCGGTGCGGTCGAAACATCCACTGGTGCTGGCCGGAGGCATCGGCTGGAAGGAGAAGCAGATCATCAGCCGGATTGACTCGCTCAAAGGCAAGGGCCTCATTCATCTCGGGTATGTCGCCGATCGCGATTTACCCGCGCTTTATGGCGGCGCTCTGGGCCTGGTATTCCCCTCTCACGACGAGGGCTTCGGCATGCCGCCCGTCGAAATGCTGGCCTGCGGCGGCGCGGTGATTTCGGCCCCGGCCGGCGCCGTCGAAGAAGTCACCGCTCCCGCGGCGCATATTTTGCGTTCCACCGAAGTCGCCGACTGGCGGCGCACGATGTACCGCCTGGCAACCGATTACGAATGGCGACAGTCGCTCAAATCGCGCTCGGTGCAAACGGCGGCACAGTTCACCTGGGACCGCTGCGCTCACGAAACGTTCGCGGCCTACCGCAAGCTGCTCGAGCCCGTGCAGTCGCCAAGAACCTCGAAGGCGGCTTGAGTGCAATTCGCCAATGAGACCAAGCGAGCAGATTCGCCCAGTCAGGGGATGGAGCCGATGAACCCTTCCACCTCGAAGGTCTTCCGGTCGATCGACAAGGGACCGCCCATGGTGCCGGGCGATTTCGCCCTGTGGCAACGAGACACCCTGGGGCATCTGCATCTGGAATGCCAGACCCGTTGGGAAGTGCATGCCGCCAACGCCGACTGGGACTTCATGACCCGCATGCACAATTTGCGGGAACGGTTCTTTCCCTCAGGCTCGGGGCGCCGTTTTTATTTCGATAAACTGCGCGACAATCTCGTTCATCTCTACGACAAGATGCTCATTCACCGCGAGAAAAAAAGAACCTCGCGGCGTACTCTCGAACGCGGCTACCCCGCCTGGATCCGCGAGGTTGAACCCAAGCTGTTCCCCGCGCTCCCTGCAAACCAACAAAAGGTGCAGGGAACGATCCACTGGGTCATCGCCCCCGCGGAGAATGCCACGCGAGCGATCCTCTCCTCGCTCGAATCGCTCGATCAACAGGCGTGCCAGAACTGGACAGCCTGGATCATCGCCGAGACTGGCCGGACCGTTGACCTGGGAGTTCATGAGCGCGATGCGCGCATCAAGGTGATCCGCTTCGATCAAGGCACCGACTGGCGCGCCGCGGCCTGGCGCGAATTCGGCGGCAAATCCGAGCAAGGCGCGGCTTATTTTGGTCTTTTGCAACCGGGCGACCGGCTGTCTCCGCGCGCCACCGATCAACTTCTCGAAGCGGCCAATTCCCAGGCGGGAATCGGTTGCTTGTACGCTGACGAAGACGAACTGGACACGCATCGCGCCCTCCGGCGCAACCCCTGGTTCAAGCCCGATTTCGATCCGGAATCGCTTCTGGAAACCCGGGCGCTCGGCATGGGGTGCGTTTTCCATGTGGACGCGATCGCCAAGTCCGGCGGCTGGAAAACCGCGCCAGATGGTGCCGACTCCGAGCAGGACCTGATCTGGCACACACTCAAGCAAGGCCAGTCGGTCGAGCACATCCATCTTGTCTTATTTCACCGCAATGGCCCCGTTCGCCATGGCGAAACCCAAGCCATGATGGCGAGCGCAAAAAAAGCCTTGCTGGCCCTTGGCCGGAGCGCAACCGTCTCGGCGGGCGCCCACCCGGGTACCTGCGAGGTGCGCCCCATCCAGCCGCGCAAACCGCGCGTCAGCGTGCTCATTCCCAATCGCGATCAACCGGAACTGCTCAAATCGTGCATCGACTCGATTCTGGCGGCCGACTATCCCGATTTGGAGATCTTGATTGTCGAAAATGCGAGCAAGGAAAGGGCCACGCACGAGCTTTATCAGCAGTTGACCAGCAGCCATCGCGCGACCGTGATGCCCTGGAAAGAGACCTTCAACTATTCGGCGGTCAACAACTTCGCGGCCAGGCAAGCAAAGGGCGAACTGCTCCTCTTGATGAACAACGACGTCACCGGCGGCGACAAGGACTGGATCGCCCGCATGGTCGAGCAGACGCTCGAACCGCGCATGGGCGCAGTCGGCCCCATGCTCCTTTATCCCGATGGCCGCATTCAACATGCCGGCTGCGTGCTGGGGGTCGAAGGAACGAACGGACACCGCTTGCGTTTTGGCAACCCAGCAGAGCGTGGTTACGGCGATCTGCTCGCCGTGACGCGCGAAATGACCGCGGTCACGGGCGCCTGCCTGATGATTTCCAAGGAAGCCTATTTCGAAGTCGGGGGCATGGACGAGTTCCTCGCCCTGACCTTCAACGACATCGATTTGTGTTTAAAGCTCAACCGCGCCGGCAGGCGCAACATCCTTTTGCCGCGAGTGAGCCTGACGCATCATGAATGCGTGACTCGCGGTCATGACATCACTCCGCAAAAACGGGCCCGGCTCGCCTGCGAACAAGAGTATTTTTGCCGCAAGTGGGGCGCCATGGCGGAACTGGACCGCTTCCACAGCCCCTACCTCACGAGTATGCACAACATCCTGTGGCTCAAGCCCGCGGGAAATTTGGAGATCGTTCATGCTGCAGCTTGACCGGAAAATCCGGCATTTGATCGGTTGGATGGGAGTGACGCCCAATAGCGGCCTCTTTCGCACGATGTTGCATGTGCGCAATCGCTATGTCACCCCCTTGCGCGAGACCTACGGCAAGTGGAAGGTCTGGTGGGAATCGACCTGGAAAAAACCAATCGATCCCTTGAATCGCGGACAACTCGATCGCTTCCTGACGAAGTTCGGCTTTGCCAGGCTGGAGCCTGCCAAAGATCTTGCCGCCAAGGTGGAACAAGATCCGGTGGCCGCGGATCGTTTCTTGCTTTCCTTGTTTCTTGACTCCGCCGAACTTCGCGGCAAGTTTCCCCAAGCGTTACGCGCCGGTGCCGATTCCCCCTTTGGCAAGTGGGTTCAAAGCACTCAGGGTGCGGAACTGGGCCTTGGCGCAGGCGCCGGCATTGCCCTTCTGGCATCGCTTGCACGCCGGCCTTCCTCGCAAGTCCGCAGGTTGTTCGACCACCACATTCGCCTGAGAGAGCGAATGCCCTATGCTTTGTCGGCCCCCTACTGGGCCTCGTTTGGCGAATGGCTGATCCGTAGCGGCCTGCCCAAGCATGGGCTCACCGTCGAGGATGTCGTTTGGTTTTTGATCGAGTCGGCGGGCGACCCCTCGATGGGGGTTCTCGATTGCTGGCTGCGCTCGCGCGCCTGGCAAGAGCGCTGGCCCGATGCCATGAAATCGGGCGGCTGTCCCCAATTCGCCAGGGAATTGCCAAAGGCCTTTCCCAGTTTCAAGCATTGCCAGGACAAGTGGAATCTCGATCCCGATGCCCGGGTGGAACCGCTCGATGGCGTGCGCCAACTGGAGGGCAACGCGCCCGCCGACGGGCAAGGCGAGGGCCTCAATATCATCGGCCATTTCTGCTACCCAAGCGGCCTGCGCGAAGCGGCCGTGCAGATGTCTCGCGCCACCATTCGCGCCGGCGGCGGCGTGAGCCTGCGCGACTTTCCCGCGGCCTACGAGGCCGACTTACCGGTGCGGCAAGGATTTTTGGGAACGGAAAGCTGGCCCGTCACGGCACTGGTTCTCTCTCCCGATCAAGATCTGGAAACCGTCTCCTGGTGGTCGGGTTTGCGCATGCCCCCAGGCCGCGACCGGGTCGCCATGTGGTACTGGGAACTGGAGGAAGTGCCCGAGGCCTGGATTCCCCGGGCCAGGCAATACCGGGAAATCTGGGCGCCCACCCGCTTCATCGCCGAGGCCATGCGCAAAACGCTCGATGTGCCCGTCATCGATCTCTTGCCCGGGGTCGAACTGGAACCGATGACCCCGTTGCCAAGGGCGCATTTCGGCCTTCCTGAAAGCGAATTTCTTTTCCTGTTCATGTTCGACATGTGTTCGGTGTTCGAACGAAAGAATCCTCTCGCCATCATCGAAGCGTTCACCAGGGCCTTCCCCGAAGGCGGGCCTCGTCTTGTCATCAAGGTCAACCGGGGCTCCTTTAACCCGGAGGCGCTCGAATCGCTGCGGTCGGGCCTGGCCGCGATCAACGGTATCCTCCTTGATGGAACCTACACGCGCAACGAAGCTTACGCGCTGATGGCCTGCGCCGACTGCTATGTCTCGCTGCACCGCTCCGAAGGTTTTGGGCTGACCATGGCCGAAGCGATGCTCATGGAAAAGCCCGTGATCGCCACGGCTTACTCGGGCAATATGGATTTCATGGACGCCTCGACTGCCTGCCTGATTCCCTATTCGATGGTTCCCCTGGAGAAGACCCACCTGGTCTATCGCAAAGGGATGAAATGGGCCGAGCCTCAAGTTCCCAAGGCCGCCGAGGCGATGAGATGGGTGGTGGAACAGCCCGAACTGGCCAAAATCATGGCGATCAAGGGAAAACACCATGTCCAGGCCGTGCTCGGCCTGGCGGCGGCGGGCAAGCGGTTCCTGGATCGGGCCGAATACTTGTCAAAGCAGCCGATCGAAGAGCGAAAGGCAGCCTGATGCCTGGCTTTTGTTGAACCAAAATGCCCTTGCATCTTCGTTACCCGCTCAGTTAACTTGGGTCGCAATCCATGGATGGGAGAGTTTGATGAGCCAAGCAGGACGCAAGAAGACGGCGGTGGTCACCGGCATCAATGGGCAGGACGGCAGTTACCTCGCCGAACTGCTCTTGGAAAAAGGCTACAAGGTGGTCGGGATCACGCGGCGCTTAAGCACGCCCAACGTCGAACGAATCGCTCATCTTGAGGGTAAGGTCGAAATTGCCCAGGGGGACCTGCTCGACCAAAGCTCCCTGATGGAAATCTTCACCAAACACAAACCCGACGAAATTTACAATCTGGCGGCGCAGTCGTTCGTGCCGACCTCTTTTGGCCAACCCATCCTGACCGGCGAAGTGACCGGGTTGGGAGTCGCCAGGGTGCTCGAAGCGATGCGGCTCGTTTGCCCCGAAGCCCGCTTCTACCAGGCCAGCTCGAGCGAAATGTACGGCAAAGTGGTCGAAACTCCGCAAAAGGAGACGACCCGCTTTCACCCTCGCTCGCCTTATGCGGTGGCCAAGGCTTATGGCCATTACATCACCTTGAATTACCGCGAAAGCTACAACATCTACGCCTGTTCGGGCATCCTTTTCAATCACGAATCTCCCCGCCGGGGCATCGAATTCGTGACGCGAAAGATCACCGACGCGGTCGCGCGCATCAAGCTTGGCCTGGCCAAGGAACTGCGTCTGGGCAATCTGGACGCGCGTCGCGACTGGGGATTTGCCGGCGACTATGTGCGCGCCATGTGGCTCATGCTTCAGCAAAATGAAGCGGAAGATTTTGTGGTCGGCACCGGTGAAACCCACAGCGTCAAGGAATTCGTCGAACTGGCTTTCGGGCACGTGGGACTCGACTGGAAGAAGTATGTCATCGTCGATCCGGCCTTCTACCGGCCCGCCGAAGTCGACCTGTTGCTTTCCGATCCGAGCCATGCCAAGAATCGCCTCGGGTGGAACCCGGAAGTCGGTTTCAAGAGCCTGGTTTGCATGATGGTCGATGCCGACGTGGCCCGGCTCGACACCAAAAAGACCGTCCTGCGTCACGCAGCCTAAGTTTTTTCCAATTTTTCCGTTTTTTTCTCCTTCGTTCCTCAGAGGAACTCCGCTTTCGGAGTTGCGACATGGAAGTCGCGGTCATTGGTCTTGGCAAACTGGGCGCCCCGATGGCCGCGATCTTCGCGGCCTCGGGCCACCAGGTCATCGGTGTCGACCGGCTCGAATCGACCGTTGACATGGTGAATCGGCTGGAACCTCCGGTCTTCGAACCGGATCTGGCCGAAACCCTCGCGAAGACCGAAGGGCGCTTGCGCGCCACCTCCAATCTTGCCGAAGCGGTGCGCAATGCGCGCATCACCTTCGTGATCGTGCCGACCCCCAGCGACAAACGCGATGCGTTTTCGATGGACTTCGCCGAAATCGCGGCCATGCAGATTGGCGAGGCCCTTCATGGCCGCACCGATCCCCACCTGGTCGTCATGACGAGCACCGTGATGCCCGGCGATACGGAAAAAATCTTCATCGCCGCCTTGGAACTGGCCGCGGGCCGCAAGCTCGGCGATAACCTCGGTGTTTGCTATTCACCCGAGTTCATCGCGCTGGGATCCTGCATCCGCGATTTTCTCCATCCCGATCTTTTGCTTATTGGCGAATCGAACCCCCAGTGGGGAGAACTGCTCGAATCGTTCTACCGGACCGTGCACCTGAGCCGTCCCGCCGTTTACAAGATGAGCATCGTCAACGCCGAGATCGCCAAGATCTCGCTCAATAGCTTCGTGACGATGAAGATTTCGTTCGCGAATATGATCGCCTCAATCTGCGAGAAATTCCCCGGCGGCAATGTCGACGCGGTCACGGGCGCGCTCGGCGCCGACACGCGCATCGGCGCCAAATATTTCAAAGGTTCCGTATCCTTCGGCGGCCCTTGCTTCCCTCGCGACAACAAGGCGCTGGCTCGCCTGGGCAAGGACCTGGGACTTGACCTGCACCTGCCGACGGCGACCGATCAGGTCAATGAATCCCCGCTCGAAAGAACTCTCGCCCTGATCGAAGCGATGGGCGGGAAGAACAAAACCATCGGCATTCTGGGTCTGGCCTACAAGCCGGGAACCAATGTCGTTGAAAAAGCGTTCGGCATGGCCTTGGCCGAAGCGCTCAATCGCCGCCGTCGCGCCGTGGTCGCGCACGATTTCCATGCCCTGGACCTGGCGTCGCGGATATTGCCTGACGAAATCGCCTTGACCGATTCCGTCGAAAAATGCGTCCGCCGCTGCGATATCATCGTGCTCGCCCTGCCCTGCGCCGGTTACAAGGCGATCGATACGGCCTGGCTTAAGGGCCCCTCTCCCAGGAAGATGATCATTGATTGCTGGCGCTTCGCCGATCGTGCCAGTCTGGAAAACCTGGCCGATGTGGTCGCGCTGGGTACCGGCGAGTGCCTGGAGTTCACCGCTGCGCAACCTCAGGGAATCCCTCTTGGCGTCGCGGTGTAAGAAATCGATCGAATCTCCTCCATTCGCGGTTAGTTTCCCGGACCATTGACTATCGCTTTCGACCCAGGAATTCTCACCGATGCCCGGGCAGACGATAGGAATCTGGTGCCTGGGCGGCGACCCCGCCGAGCGCGTGGAACTGGCCCGATTCGCGGCAGCACTCCATCAACGCTTACCCGATCGCACGCTCCGTCTTGTGGGATCGCCCGCGGACTGCAAGCATTGGCGTGCTCTGACGCCCAACGCAAATACTCGCGTAGAAACCGTGTCCGGTTCCTTTTGGTGGCAGCTTCGCGAGCGGTTCGCCGCGATCGGCAACAAGATCGATCAAGGCCATGCCGCGCGCGCAGGAAAAATCGGCAAGATTGCCGCAAAGCTGGACACGGCGGCGGAGAGGATCGTTGGAAAGCACTCGCTGTTTTGGTCGGCTCTCAGAATGGGTCTGTCTCCGCTCGTTTGGCTTCTGGTCCTTTTCCTCGGCACGCTCAACGCCTTTTTTTATTACTGCCTAACAATCATCAAAATTGGCGAGAATCTTCTGCGCTTTTATGACGACGATTTTCTCTTGAAACAGGCGCGGACATTTATTGAAAAATCCGCATGCGCAACCTGGATCCTCCCCGACATTTCGCCGCAGTTTCCCTGGGGCTGTGGTGCCCGCTACTTGGTGTTTCTCGATGGCCTTCCCTGGCGTGAACAAGCGGGGCCATACGATGCAAGCCGGGCAAGCGCTTTGAAGCGGGGGCTATGCGAGCCCACGAATCTGGCGCTCTATGCGGTCAAATCGCAGCAATCTTCTCCCTGGATCCGCTCTCAGGTGGATTCGGGCCATTTTCTTGATCGTCAGCGATTCTTCCCCGGCTCCTCAAGCGCACCAGGGAATGCCTTCTTCGATCCGTTCATGCAAACAATCCAAGAACTGGAGCAGACTCCCGCCAACGTGCACGACTGGATCCAGTGCGCTCGCCACACGCCCGTTACCGATCAAGGATTTCATGTCCACCTGTTTCTGCCGCAAGCCCACCGCGGCGGCGTGTGGGAGGCCATGGTCACCCTGATCAGGGGTCTCTTGCAAAACCGCTCCGCCGATCGTCGTGTGAAGTTTTCGCTCTCGCTGCCGGCCGATCAAACCGGACTGGAATTGCTCGACGATCTGCGCAAAGAGATCGCGATCGAGACTTTACAATATCAGGTTTATTCGCGGGCTGAAGCCGGGCCGCTGATCGAGATCGTTCGGAAGCGAAACGGAAGAATCCCGCCTGGCGCCCATTACGGCGTGTTGTCGTCGCCGCAAGCGATGAAGGCCGATGTCTGGTTTGCGCTCGTTGACCGCGTCGCCTTTCCGCTCTTGAGTGTCAAGCCCCTGGGCATCTTCGTCTACGATGTCATTCAAAAATTCCTTCCCGAGGTTTTCCCGCCCGAGTTTTTCGCCGACCGGCAGCCCGGCATGACGGCCTCGATGAAGGCGGCCGACCGAGTCATTGCCACGAGCGACACGACTCTGAACGATGCCGCCGATTTTTATTCCCTGGATAAGGATCAGGTTGCGCTCGTGCCGGTCGCCTGCGAACCGGCAGAGCGGTTCGCCGCCACATCCGCCGAGCCGGTTCAAGCGACGAAGGGATCCATCCCCGACCGGTTCATTTTGAACATCACCAATCCCAACCCCCACAAGGGACTGGAAACGATGCTCAAGGGCTATGCCCTGTTCAAGAAATCGCGCGGCTCAAGCATCCCGCCGCTGGTGGTGTGCGGCCCGCTGACCGAACAGATCATTCCGGTTGAGGGCAAGCAGGTCGCTCATCCTTTTTTTCGCAAGCTCCAGGAACTGATCTCGGGATGGAACCTGCAAGAAGGAGTCGACTACTTCGCGCTGGGCCTGGTCAGCGAGGGGCAATTGCGCGAACTTTTTGAGCGCTGTTCGGTCGTGGTCAACGCCGCCCGCTACGACAACGGCACCTACTCGCTGATTGAGGCGCATTATTTTGGCAAAAAGACGATTTGCGCCGATTATCCCGCCGCGCGGTGGCTCTATGAGCGATTTGAAGTGCCGGTACGCTACTTCCGTTTGCTCGATTCGACCCATCTGGCGACTTGCCTGGCCGAAGCGATCGACGAACCCGCAATGACGGCCGCGGAATTGCTGGAAGCGCGCAAGCGCCTGGCCGATCCAAAACATGGCTATGCCCGGTATGCGGCCCAAGTTTATGATGTCTTGTTGGATTTGGGAAAACGGGCAGGTGGACTAGGTGGAAAAGGTGGAAAATGACCCCATCCAGAATTCCGGTCGCCGATGTCGATCTGAGCGGCAATGAAGAGAAATACGCGGTCGAAGCGATCCGCAGCACCTGGATTTCGTCTGCCGGCGCCTTCCTGAACCGCTTTGAAAAAGATTTCGCAACGGCCTGCGGCGTCAAGCACACGCTCGCCGTATCCAACGGTACAACCGCGCTGCACCTGGCGATGGCCGGCCTGGGCATCGGTCCCGGGGATGAAGTCATCGTTCCTTCGCTCACCTACATCGCCACGGCCAACGCCGTCCGCTACGTGGGTGCCGAGCCGGTGTTCGTCGATGTCGACCCGGCAACCTGGACGATCGATCCCAACAAGATCGAAGAGGCCCTGACCTCGCGCACCAAGGCCATCGTGCCGGTTCACCTGCTTGGCCATCCCGCCGACATGGACCGGATCATCCGCATCGCCGCGATCCGCGGCATCGCCGTGGTGGAAGATGCGGCCGAAGCCACCTTCGCGACCTACAAGGGCCGGGTCGTCGGCAGCATGGGCCAAGTCGCCACCTTCAGCTTTTTCGGCAACAAACTGCTGACCTGCGGGGAAGGCGGCGCGGTCACCGTCAACGAAGATCATCTCGCCACGCGCTTAAAAATCCTGCGCGGCCAGGGGATGGACCCCGAACGGCGCTATTACTTTCCCGTGACCGGTTACAACTTTCGCCTGACCAATGTGGCCGCGGCGATCCTGTGCGCGCAGATGGAGCGATCGGTGCAAATCCTCGCGCGTCGCCGCGAGATTTTCGGCCGCTATAACCAGTTGCTCGAAGGCGTACCCGGGGTGAAATTGCAGCCAGTGGCGAGTTGGGCCGGCCTATCGCCCTGGATGTATGCCTGCGAGATCGAGGAAGAGACCTTTGGCTGCAGCCGCGATGGCGTGATGGAGCAACTGGCGAAAAAGAATATCGAAACGCGGCCGATGTTCATTCCACTGCACCGCTTGCCCCCCTTTCGCGAGCATTCGCAAAAGCGCGGCGAGGTGCTCCCCGTCACCGACCGCCTCGGCGCGACCGGCATTATGCTCCCCACCTACAACCACCTCTCCGAATCGGACCAGGATCGCGTCGTGGAGGCCATTGCCGCGGCCGGAAAATTGGGCCGTGGCGGCTTGAGCCCGCGCAAAGCGGCCTAAGGGGATCTCTGTGTCGAATCCCTGGATTTCGGAAAGCGAACGCATCGTCCTCAATTGCCCGCCATGGTTGACGGTCCGTCAAGTCACCTACCTATTACCCTCCGGCAAACGTATCGACGATTTCTGGCATGTCGATTTTCCTGATTTCGTCATGGTGATTCCCCGCACGGCTCAAGGAACGATTGTTCTGGTCGAAGCCTGGCGGCCGGGACTAGGAACTTCGTCGCTTTGGGCTCCGGGCGGCATTGTCGATCCCGGTGAAAGCCCCCTCGTAGCGGCCAAGCGAGAGCTGGCCGAGGAAACTGGTTACATCGGCGGCGACTGGCGTTCCCTGGGAAAATATGCGATCGACGCCAATCGCGGCTGCGGGGCGATGCACCTCTTCACGGCCCGAGGCGTGGTTCACGCACCCTTCGACCCCGACCCTCACGAAGGCCTTGCAGTCAAGGAAGTCACCCCTGCCCGAGTCCGCGATGGCCTGCGCAACGGTGATTTTCCGGGCCTGCCCGGTGCCGCGACCATCGCATTAACTCTGGCACTCGATCCGGGCATTCTTGCCGATTCGCCCGATTACTAAACAACCGGTTATCGCTGAAACCGCCTAAATTTCGTAAATAATAAACTTCGGCCGAAATCCGCAGCTTTCAAAAGCCCGCCTACTGGCCTGATTTTCAAATTTGACTTTGGCAACTAAATTTTTCTTTCCTTTTACATATTCACGGATCATGAATTTACTGACACCCTGATTTTTCCAGTTTTTATCGACACAGATTCTAATATCCCCCTGCATGTCGCCGATGAAGCCGACCGGAGTGTCGCGGCTTAAACAGATCCGGTAATGGTCGGCATACTTCCCCATGTATTCTTCCTGCATGGCCGCAGTGATAAGGGTCGTGTCGACAAAGCCTGGCAAATTGGCCGGATCGTTGCGAAGCGTGCGCACAAAGTCCCAGTATTCGCGCGAACAGGGAACCAGCTTCAGCTCAAGCGCGGCATTCATGGCGGCCGGGTTTCCTCTCTTAACCGTGCAAAAGGAAGCAAGCTTCAGGACCGCTCCCGCACCACATAAGCCGGTTTGTCCATCAAGCGAAAATGCATTCTCGCCAGGTATTCCCCGATCATTCCAAGCGCGAATAATTGCGCGCCGGAGAAGATCGCAATGATCGATGCCAGGAAGGGGAAGCCCGACACCACCGACCCGTAAATCAGGTACTGGATCAACACAAAGAACAGGACAAAAAAACCGAACAGCGTGAACGCGAACCCAACGATGCTCGCCAGTTGCAAGGGCAGCACCGTGAACCCGGTGATCATGTTCATCGCATGGCGGATGAGCTTGGCCACGGTGTACTGCGAGGTTCCCATCAATCTCGGGTCATGCCTGAGCCGAATTGCCCCAAAGCGGGTGGTTCCCCAGGTCAGGAGCACGTCGATGCTGACAAACGGGTTGTGATAAGTCGCGAAGGCCTCGCGCAACTCGGTCCGGAAGATCCGCCAGGCCGAAACCATCCGCGCCGTCTGGGCCCCCATGGCGCTTTGCAAGGCAATCTTGGTGGCCATCGACGCCAGGTCCCTGAGCAAACCATGCTGCTCTTTTTGCGGCGGCGCGTAGACGACCGCAAAGCCCTCCTGAAACTTGGCGCATAACTTGGGCAGTTCCTCTGGGGGATGCTGAAGGTCGTCGTCCATGGTGATCGTGGTGTCGAACTTCGCGAGGCGAATTCCCGCAAGCAGCGCGTTGTGCTGACCAAAGTTGCGCATCATGTCCAGGCCTCGCACCCAGGGATGCGAGGCGGAAAGCTGCTGAATGACGGTCCAGCTTTCATCGCGGCTGCCGTCGTTCACGAGAATCAGTTCATGGTCGCCGCCAAGTTGATCGAGGACGGGGGCCAGACGGTTGACGAGCGCAGGCAGGATCGCAGCGCTTTGATACACCGGAACCACGACGGAGAATCCGGGACTAAGCGCACTGGTCATGGCTTCTTCGTTTGCATCGAGCGCCGCCAAGGAAAGATCCGCCTTTCGTAGAGGACGGCCCCTGATTTTGGCAAAGCCGGTATCGAAGCGCAAGATTCAAGTTTTTCGAGCCTTTCGATCCGTTTGCCTTCGAAACGGCAATGCGTTCGCGCTCGATTTCGAGTTCCTCGGAATCGCCATGCCAAATCCTGCGTCAACAAGGATTTAGAGCAGGTCATTACGCCCGGAAAACCGTTCGCCAAAGCTGCCTTGCGGCGAGGAAAAAATCGGCATTAAACTGGGTGCGTGATTGTGGGGCGCTCCCGGCACGGGCCCGCGTCATCCCTCCGGGCAACGCCGATGGCGTGGCCCGAGAAGGCAAGGCTGGCACTCGCTTCGGTGGAAACGGACCCACCGGCAAGGAATGGAATCTTTTGAGCATGCGCCAAATCCTGTCCATTCCTTCGATCTACCGCCTATTTACCCAGCTCGTTGGCGGTGCCTACCGCACGCAATACCTGCGCGATTATGTGCGGCCCCAGAACGGGGAACGGGTGCTCGACATCGGTTGCGGTCCGGGCGACATCCTGGCCCATATGCCTGAGGTTGACTATTGCGGCCTCGACCTCGACCCGCGTTACATTGAAGCGGCGAAAAAACGGTTCGGCACGCGCGGAAAATTTCTTTGCCAAAGGGCCGGCGACGTTGTCTGCGAGCAGCCTGGCACCTTTGATCTGGTCATGGCCAATGGACTCATTCACCATCTCTGCGATGAGGAAGCCTCCCACACCTTTGCCGTCGCAAGGCAACTGCTCAAACCCAACGGCCGCCTTGTAACCTTCGACAACGGCTATGTTCCGGAGCAATCGCGCCTGGCGCGCTGGATCATCAGCCGGGACCGGGGCCAATTCGTGCGCACGCCTGAGAAGTACCGCTCTCTTGCGGGCGCGGCCTTTGCCAAAGTCGAGTGCCACATCCGTCACGATCTGCTCCGCATTCCCTACACCCATGTCATCATGGTCTGTTCTTCGAATGCGCAGGCGGCATGATCGCTTTCCAACCCATCGATCAGGCGCGAAGCAAGGAGGCTGAATGAACCCGATTCCGTTCAACCGTCCTTGCGTGCTTGAGGCGGGATTTGACTACCTGCGAGAAGCCATCGCACGGGGCCATCTTTCCGGCGACGGCCATTTCACCAAGAAATGCCATGCCCTTCTGGAAGAGAAACTGGGAGTCCCCCGGGTTCAGCTCACCACTTCCTGCACCCATGCGCTGGAAATGGCCGCGCTATTGCTCGACATTCAACCAGGCGACGAGGTGATCGTCCCCTCGTTCACCTTCGTTTCCACCGTCAACGCATTTGTCTTGCGCGGCGCGAAACCGATCTTTTGTGACATTCGTCCCGATACGCTCAATCTCGATGAATCGCGTCTGCAATGGTTGATCACGCCCAGAACACGCGCCATTGTTCCGGTCCACTATGCCGGCGTCGGCTGTGAAATGGACGAGATCGCCGAAATCGCTTCGCAACATCGCCTGGCGGTGATTGAAGACAACGCTCACGGGCTGTTTGGCCGGTATCGCGGTCGCATGCTCGGCAGCCTGGGAGGCATGGCCACCCAGAGCTTCCACGAAACGAAAAATTTCTCCTGCGGCGAAGGCGGCGCGCTTTTGCTCAACGACCTGCAGTTTGCAGAGCGGGCCGAAATCATCCGCGAGAAAGGAACCAACCGCAATCAGTTCTTCCGCGGCGAAGTCGACAAGTACACCTGGGTCGACGTCGGCTCCAGCTACCTTCCCTCCGATGCCCTGGCGGCGCTGTTGTTCGCGCAACTGGAACAGGGGCAAGCCATCCAGACGCGCCGTCACGAAGTCTGGAACCGTTACGACGGACGATTGATCGACTGGGCGAAGAGCCATGCGGTGCGCACTCCCGAGGTGCCGCTTTACTGCGACCACCCCGCCCACATGTACTACCTGATTTTCCCCTCGCTTCGCGAGCGCCAAGCATTCATCGCGCACATGAAGTCGCAAGGCATCCTCTGTGTGTTTCACTATTCCCCCCTTCATTTGTCGCCGATGGGGCGCCGCTTCGGCGGCAAGGGGGGCGATTGTCCCATCACCGAGGCCGTAAGCAACCGGCTGGTGCGCCTGCCCTTTTTCCACGATTTGACCGCGGCTGACCAGGACCGGGTCATCGACGCCATTCACTCTTTCCGGGTAGGAACCACACGTGCTCGCGCTCAAGATCCCCTGCACCTCCCCCAGGCCGCTTGATTTCGATCGGCTCGCCGCGGCCGAGGATCGGCACTTCTGGTTCCGCTCGCGCAACCGGTTGCTGAAAACCGTCATCGCGGATCTTGTGAAGCCGTTTCCTGCCGGGTACCAGGTGCTGGAAGTCGGCTGCGGCACCGGTTATGTGCTGCGCATGCTTGAACAGGTTTGCCACAACGGAAATGTTGCCGGAGTCGACCTCTTCGAAGAAGGGATCGCGTTTGCCCGCAGCCGGGTGCGCTGCCCTCTCATCAAGGCCGACATTCAAAATCTTCCCTTCGAGCGTCCCTGCAACCTGATCGGACTGTTCGATGTCTTGGAGCACATCGCCGACGACGGCGCCGCTTTGACGAATCTGGCCGCGCGACTGGCTCCAGCCGGATCGCTCGTGCTGACGGTGCCCGCTCACATGTCGCTCTGGAGCCATTTCGATGTCTACTCCCAGCATTTCCGACGCTACTCAATGGCAAGCCTCACCAAGGTCTTGAAAGCCGCCGGACTGCGGGTGGCGTACATGACCCAGTTCATGAGCGCGCTTTATCCAGCGATGTGGTTGCGTCGCAAACTCGCGGTTGACGCCGAGGCGATCAAGAACGATCCCGAAAAGACGCGTTCGCAATCTCTCAAGGACCTGCAAGTCGGCACAATCGCCAACACGCTTTTCGGTGCGCTTTTGGCCTGGGAGCCTTATGCCGTGAAATGGCGGCTGCCCATCCCGCTGGGCACCTCGATTCTGGCGGTGGCAGAGCGGGATGATTCCGTTGCAACTCAAGGTAAGCGATGACCTCCGCATCTTTTCATGACGCTCTGATGCCAGATCCCAGCTCGCGCGAATCCAGGCTGGTGGGCTTAGCTGGCCCTGAAGAGTTGCCTGTCGCTTCGCAATCGTCACGATGGCTCCGCCTGGACAAACAGGTCCTGGTGCTCTTGCTCTTGCCTCTCGTGCAATGGTTCGTCAATCCCAACTGGATCTTTCCCCCAGTAGGAATCGATTCGTGGGTCTACCTTGGCTACCAGGTGGACCTTCCCGATCATCTGCGCATGTTTGACGGCCAGTATTACGGGACACGGTTGACCGCCCTGCTGCCCGGCTGGCTCGTGCACCAGGTTTTCTCGGGCGTCACGGCCAATGGCGTGCTGCACTTGGGTCTTTACTACGCTTGCGTTTTCTCCCTTTATGGAACCTTGAGGCGTGTCGTCAGCCACCGCGCCGCCGGCATGGCGGCCGCATTGCTTGGCACTCACTCCCACTTCATGAACACGATGGGATGGGACTATGTCGACTCCTATGGCGTGACCTATTTTTTTCTGGCCACCTGGTTACTTGGTACCGCGAACCGCTCGGCATGGTGGCCCCTCTGGATTCATCTCGCGGGCGCCGCGCTCGCGGCACTGGCGATCGCCAATGTGGTCTATGCGATTCTTTTGCCCTTTCCGTTCCTCGTCTACCTCGTTGAAAACCGAATCCGCAAGGGGCATCCCTTGTGGTTGGGAGTCTATTTTCTTTTGTCCAGCAGCCTGGCCTTCACCTTACTTTTGTGCTGCCTGAATGAAGCGATCACGGGACGTTTTTGGTTTTTTGGCCCTTCGATCGCCTGGGGTCAAAACTTCATTGCGCAAAACCCCGTGAACCCCTGGCGCTTGCCCGCGGGGGAATGGCTGCCCAACGCCACCTGGATCGCCTTACCCCTTATTGCTGCCATCGGGTCAATCGCCGTGCTCATCTCGTCAAGGCATGAGTCCTGGTCGGCCCAATCGCTTGAACGCAAGATCTGGCCGGTGCAAATGCTCGCGGTTGCCGCGATGTTTCTGTTTTTTGAGGCCACGGGCAAACTGTGCCCGTTGCAATTTTCCTTTTATTCCAGCCTCCTGATCCCCGCGGCCTTTCTCTCGTTGGGAGTACAGTTCGACCGCTTCAGCTCGGTCATGGGGCGGCCCGCTTTTCTCGCCCTGGGGGCCTTGTCCGTCGCTGCCTTGTTCCTGGGCGAAGTGGTGGAACTCTACCTCGAATCGCTCTTCCCCGTCCCCTTGCTGGTGGCCCCGGCACTGGTTGGACTCTTTGGCCTGCTCCTGCTCTGCCTTCCCCGAATCTGGGCGGCCGGATTCCTGGCGATCGTCTTTTGCAGCGGCATGCTCAATGCTCACGGCCACTTCTTCTCCGCGATCCAGTACGGCATCAAAAACAACATGTCCGAAGCGGCCAAGAACCTTGACAGAAATCGGCAATCCCTTTACGAAGCGGTCGCGAAAACGAATACGGCGGTCCGCCTCGCCAGCACGCACGACGAGGTCTGGTTCTGGTACGACGAAAAAGATCTCTTTTCCAGCGCCTATAAATGCGTGGCAAGCACCTACAATTTTGGCTTTCGCATGATCGGCACCCAATTCCCCACCTTCAACGAGACGCCCAGTTTCGTTTTCGATCGCTTTCACAAAGGCGGCGTCAATGTCGTGATTTTGACTCAAGACCCCGATGCCATGGAAAAAGGGCTGGCCGCGCTGAAAGAGGCCAAGGTCGAAGCCAGGCCCATTGGAAAAAAGAGCATTGGAAAGGGACTGGTTCAGTACGAATTAATCATGATTCATATCCCGTCAAAAAATCCGTAGTTGGACTCCTCGACGACGCCCTCCCTCACGGCCGCGGTTCGATCGAAACCCCATAGAATCAATAGATTGACTGGTATCGGGTCTACCCTGGTTACGGACAACCCAGCAGGCGATCGGGCAAGGACGGTTCGAGGCAATTCATGAATCGCTCGGCCCAGACCCCATACGACCTGAGCATCGTCATCACCACGAGAAACGATGATCATGGCGATCAGCCGCTTACGCGGTTGCAAGCGATGGTGGACAATCTTGTCTGGCATGCCCGGCGCCTTTCAGCGCGCTGGGAATTGATCCTCGTCGAATGGAATCCTCCCGCCGACCGAGAGACATTGAGCAAGGTTCTGACGCTTCCCGGTGCCGATCAGCCTTTGCGCGTGCGCATCATCCAGGTTCCCGCCGCTTGCCATCAACGCTGGGCGCATGCCGACAAGCTGCCCTTATTTCAGATGATCGCGAAGAATGTCGGGGGACGCAGAGCCCTCGGGAAATTTCTTCTATTTACCAACATGGATATTCTGTTTTCCGAGACCCTGGCCCGGTGGCTGGTCAGCCCGGGACCGCAAAAGGGAAAAGTCTACCGGATCGACCGTAGCGACTGCGACCGCGATGCCCCGATCGCGCACGGTCCAGAAGAAGTGCTGAAATGGGCAGCGAGCCACCGGATTCGCCACAACGGCCAGATCGGCACTTATCCGGTCCGCCCAGATGGCGGACGCGACGAACCGGAAATCGTGAAATGCGCCGGCGTCCAACTCGGCAAAGGCTGGTCAGCCTATCACGATCGCCCCACGCCGCACCTGCTGGCGTCGCCCCTGGTTCGCCTTGAGGTCGAGGGCGCCACGCTCGCTGGAGGAATCGCCCTGATCCTGGCCCCTGGACCGGGGGTGAACGATCGGCCGGTTTCTCTCGAATTGACCGTTCACCATCCCAAGAAAGGCTGTATCTTCTCCGCGCAAACGGAGAGCGGCCTGGGCAAACACCTTTTGAAGATCCGCATTGGCGAAGAAAAAGGCGTGTGCGAGGTCCGCATCGCCACACGAGGACTTCCCGCGGCGCCCACGCGATTGCAGATCCACCCCTGGCGGTTGTTCGCGATCGAGCCCTTGGCCCTGGAGGAGATTCCACTTCCTTCAATTCAGATCCAGGCAGTTGCCTGGAACGATCCCCGGGCGAAGGAAGACGATATCGTCGAAGGCGATGGCGTCTCGCTGCTTGGAGACTGGCATCCGGCGGAACCTGCGAGCTCGGGAGGGGTTTCCCGCTGGGCGGGCGAGTCGCCGGTGCTCGAACTGGCTTGTCCTGCCGGATCGCGCGGCGGTTGGTTGACCCTGGTGGCTCATCCAGGCCCCGGTGTGGGGGCGAGGCCGTTCTGGCTGCGCGTGGTCGATGAAAACGATCGGTGTTTGCGCCGTGCCGGCGTGGTCGGTTGGCGTGCGATTCACATTCCTGTCTCCGCTCGCGGGCGCGATTGGGTGCGGCTGCGATTGATGGCGGCACCTCGAGGATATCGCGAGAGTCAGGATACCGGCGATCCACGGGTGCTGAATTTCGCCGTTTCCAAGATTCGTTGGGCGCCATCGAAGCGGGGACCCGGCTTTTTACCGCGAGGAACCAAGTCGGATTTCATCGCCGGTATCAAAACTTTGATCGCCTGGGCTCTGGGGAAATTCCAACGCAAGGACCTGCCGACTGCTTCCGAAGAGACCCTTCCCATGGTTCACATGAACAATTGCGGCGACTTCACCCTGGTCGATCGCGAGAGCTTTTTGGCAAGCGGCGGTCACTCGGAAGAGGCCGTTTTCTCCCTCAACCTCGATACTCTGTTTCTCTACCGGCTCGTTGCCATGGGCATGAAGGAAGAGGTTCTTGAACCTCCTTTGGAGATCTTTCATATCGAGCATGGTCATGCGTCGGGAGCGACTCCCGAGGGGATGGAGGAACTGATCCGCCGGGTCAGGGAAAGAGGAATTCCTGTCATCGGGCTAAACGAAGTATTCGATCGGGCTCGCGCGCAGTGCGCCGATCCCAAGGCGGTGGCCGCCCCGTTGGCCGGCTGGGGTCTGGACGAGGAAATCCTCCCAGAAGAGAGTTTCGGCGGTGGGGTCGCTCGATGAGTCCTCCGCTTGAAGCCGTGCCCTATCTCAGCGTGATCGCGACTTCGCGCAATGACGATCATGGCGGTTTGATGCTGCACCGTATGCAGGCCTTCATCGAGGGCCTCTGCGGTCAGTGCGAAAAATTCCAACTGAACTGGGAACTGATCGTCGTTGAATGGAACCCGCCCGCGGACCGCCCTCCCCTGGCCGAAGCCCTGACCTGGCCCAAGCAAAAAGGCCCTTTGCAGATCAAAATTGTGCAGGTTCCGCCCGCGCTTCATCAGTCCCTGGACCATGCCGAGAAAATGGGACTGTTTCAGATGATCGCCAAGAACGTGGGGGCCCGGCGCGCGCGCGGTCAATTCCTGCTCTTCACCAACATCGACATCCTTTTCAACGACGCGCTCGTTCAGTTCCTGGGGCAGAAGCAACTTCAGAAGAGAAAACTCTACCGCATCGACCGCAATGATGTCCGCAATGAAGTGCCGGTCGGCGACGGTGTGGACGCCCTGTTGCAATGGGCTTCGACTCATCAGATCCGCCGGCACCGCAAAGATGGCAGCTACCGCGTCAAACCCAACGGGGAGATTCTCTGGGGTTCCGTCATTCACCCCGACTTCGAGGTGGTCTTCGGCTTCATGACGATGCTCGAACAAGGACACGAATCGGTCTTTATGAAGTCGTGCGCGCGCTTGTCGCTACGCAAGGAGATGTCTCACGTCTTCCTGGCGGTGGGGTTGGCCGAAGAAATCGCCGAGTTGGGTCAATTGGTTCTGGAAGTTCGCACCGAAGACGGCGAACTGTTGCAGTCGGCGGCCGTTTCCA
>Ga0208492_1000584_pt1 | contig 29552 bp, 25 predicted proteins | sample Subbioar_CSW14AB_FD_184820 | JGI IMG/M metagenome (GOLD analysis project Ga0208492, IMG submission 184820) | Serpentinite rock and fluid subsurface biosphere microbial communities from McLaughlin Reserve, California, USA - CR12Mar_CSW14AB (SPAdes) | ecosystem: Environmental > Terrestrial > Deep... | reverse complement strand
GGGCGGTAGTCGGCGTTGAAGCCGTGGTCCACGTTGGGGAAGACGACGATCTCCGAGCCGCTGCCCGACTTGGCGATGCCGGCTCGCATCTGGTCGACCACGTTCATGGGGATGTAGGCGTCCTTGCCGGAGTACAGGCCCAGCACCGGCACCTTGATCTGCTCGGCGAAGTCCACCGGGTCCTGCGGCTTGATCTCCGACTTCATGCCGGACAGCAGGCCGTAATAGGCCACCGCGGCCTTGAGCTTGGGGTTGTGCTTGGCGTAGATCCAGGCGGTGCGGCCGCCCCAGCACCAGCCGACCAGGCCCACGCGCTGGGTGTCGGCCTGCTTGCTGGCGCCGGCAAAAGCAACGGCGGCATCCAGGTCGGCGCAGACCTGCGCGTCGGGCACCTTCGAGACCACCTCGGACAGGATCTGGCCGATGTCCGTCATCTTCGAGACATCGCCCTGGCGCGCGAACATCTCGGGCGCGATGGCGTAGTAGCCCGCCTTGGCGTAGCGCCGGCACATGTCCTGGATGTGCTCGTGCACGCCGAAGATCTCCTGCACCACCAGCACCACCGGGTACTTGCCCGGCTTCTTGGGCACGGCGCGGTAGCCGGGGATGCTGCCACCGGCCACCGGGATCTTCACCTCGCCGGCGATCAGGCCCTTGTCGTCGGTCTTGATGGCCTGGGCCAACACGGGCTGGGCGGCCACGGCAAAACCGCTGGCCAGGGCGGTCATGACGAAGCCGCGGCGCGACACGCCGTCGTCACCAGCGGTCGAAACGTGGGCCTTCGGGTTCTGGAAGTCGAGCGGCTTGACGCCGTAGTCCATCAGCTTCATGGGGTTCCTTGTGGGTTGTTTCAGGGGTGAAGAAGGGCCTGCGCGACAGCAGGGCCCTCATTCAACCAGCGACCCTTTTGCCCCACAAGGCCCACGGGCATCGGCTCAGTTGCCCAACGCCTTGGCGATGTCGGCGTCCAGCGCCTGGGGTTTGTCGGTCGGGGCGTAGCGGCCCAGCACCCGGCCGTCGCGGCCGATCAGGAACTTGGTGAAGTTCCACTTGATGGCTTTGGTGCCCAGGATGCCCGGCGCCTCCTTGACCAGCCACTGGTAGAGCGGGTGCGCCCCGGCCCCGTTGACGTCGACCTTGCTCATCATCGGGAAGCTCACGCCGTAGTTGAGCTGGCAGAAAGAGGCGATCTCACCGTCGCTGCCCGGGTCTTGCGAGCCAAACTGGTTGCAAGGGAACCCCAGGATCACCAGGCCCTGGTCCTTGCGGGCCTGCCACAGCTTCTCCAGCCCCTCGAACTGCGGCGTGAAGCCGCACTTGCTGGCCGTGTTGACGATCAGGATCACCTTGCCGCGCAGCTCACCGAGCTTGACAGGCTCACCGGTGATCGAGGTGGCTTCGAAATCGTAGACAGAGGTCATGGCGGTGTTCGATTGTGCAAAATTGACCCCATCCTACTCGCAACATGATCCCTGAATTGAAAGCACGGGTAAGCCCGGCCTGACATGGATGGTCAAGCGTGCCGAAATTACCTAACATGGTTCGCTCGGGAAATCACCCCATCGAAAGGGTGAACCACGGTCACAAGGAAAACGAGGAGCCTGCCATGCCCCAGATCCTGCCCGCCCGCAACGCCGACGCACCACGTCGTTCCCTGCCCATGGGGATCTCCGAGTCCATGTCCGACGACAACCAACGCCTCCTCGAAGAACTGCACGCCCGCCAGGACGCCCTGGACCAGCAGACCCAACTGATGCGCCAGCTGCAGACCGCCTTGCAGCGCTCGCAAGCCACCAACCAGGAACTGGCCCTGGTGGCCGACCGCGTCACCGACGCCATCCTGATCTGCGACGCCAACCGCTGCATCAGCTGGGTCAACCCGGCGTTCACGCGGCTGACCGGCTTCACCTTGACCGAGTGCCACGGCCAGTTGCCCGAAGAGCTGCTCAGCGGCCCGCACACCGACGCCGCCGTCGTCGCCCAGATCAACCAGAACCTGGCCCAGGGCGCCAGCGTCGAGCGCCTGGAGGTCTGCCACCACCGCAAGGACGGCGAGCCCTTCTGGGTGCGTCGCTCGGTGCAGCCGGTGCACGGCCCCGAAGGCCAGATCAGCCGCTACATCGAGGTGCTGACCGACATCACCGAGCCGCGCCGCGCCGAAGCCGAACACGCCCGACGCCTCGAAGCCGAGGTCGCCCTGGCCGGCAAGGTCGAGTTCCTGGGTCGCATGAGCCACAGCATGCGCTCACCCCTCAACGCCATCCTGGGCTTCACCCAACTGCTGGACATGGCCGACCTGCAGCAGTTGCCGGAGAGCCAGCGACGCCACCTGCAGCACATCGGCACCGCCGGCCACCAAATGCTGTCGCTGCTCGACCAGGCCCTGGAGTTCGCCCAGCTCGACGACAAGGCCGTGGGCATCCGCCCGCAGCGCGTGGAAGTGGCCGTGCTGTTGCGCGAGATCCGCGCGGCACTCGAAGACGAGGCCAAGGCCCAGTCCATCACCCTGGTGATCGACTGCCCGCCCATGACCGCCTGGGCCGACGGCCAGCACACCCGCTCCATCCTGACGAACCTGGTGCGCAACGCCATCCAGTACAGCTCCGAGGGCTCGACCGTGTGGCTGACGGGCAAGCCCGCCCCCGACGACCGCATGGGCATCGTCGAGGTGCGCGACCAGGGCTTCGGCATCGACCAGAGCGACCTGCCCCGCCTGTTCCAGCCCTTCACCCGGCTCGACTCGTCGCGCGGACGCCACCACGGCAACGGGCTGGGCCTGGCCGTGTCGCAGCGCCTGGCCGAGCTCATGCACGGCCGCATCGAGGTGACCAGCACCCTGGGCCATGGCTCCGTCTTCGCCCTGCACCTGCCGCTGGCCGAAGCCCAGGGCGTGGGCCGCCCGGTGGGGCGCGGCCAGGAGCCGGCCGTCATGCTGCCGCCACTGCGCATCGTGCACGTGGAAGACAACGCGCTCAACCGCAGCCTCGTCGAGGCCGTGTTCGCTTCCTACCCGCAGGTGCGCCTGTTCTCGGCCGAAAGCGCCGCAGAAGGCATGGCCGCGATCGAGTCGCACCGACCGGACGTGGCCCTCATCGACATCAACCTGCCCGATGGCTCGGGCCTGGACATGTGCCGCAAGCTGCGCGCGCAGACCGACTTCCGCAAGCTGCCGCTGCTGGCGCTCAGCGCCGACGCTCTGCCCGACCACATCGCGCGCGCGCTGCAAACCGGCTTCAACCACTACCTGGTCAAGCCGCTGCAGATCCCCCGCCTGCTGGGCATCCTGTCGACGCTGCCCACGCAGCAGGCGGCGCCCCCCACGCGCTGAACCGGGTGCTGCCCCGGGCGCTCAGGTGCCTGTGGGTCAGTCCGCGCCCAGCCGGTCGGCCGTCCAGCGCAGCAGGTCCAGCCACATCTGGCGCATCTCGGCGGCCTGCGGCGTGCGCAGCGCGCTGGTCAGCTCGATGGTCACCACCGGCAGCTTCTTGTGCACGCCACCGTAGTTGCCCAGGCTGCCCGGGAAGATGCCGACCTGGTCCAGGTACAGGCGACCCAGGCGCTGCGGCGGCACGTGCGGGCCGTCGAAATCAAGCACCCCGTAAGGTGCGTGCACGGCCACGATCAGGTCGGGCTTCCAGCGCGCCATTTCTTCGTGCAACCATTGCGATTCGGGCTCGGACAGGGGCTGCGGCCCCGGGTAGCGACGCGGGTCGGAGCCGGTGCGCTTGGCCCAGTACTTCGGCGCTTCCTTGTCCCAGTTGGGCGTCGGGAAGTTGCGATTGAGATCGACCCCGCGGGCGTTGGTGCGGGTGGGCCTGTCCTTGAGCATGCCGTCGGGGTTCATCAAGGGCACGAAGCGCCAGTGGATGTTCGAGGGCGTGAGCAGGGCCTGGTCGATCCAGTGCAGCACCAGCGAGCTCGATGAAGGCTCGTCGCCATGGATCCCGCCGACCACCAGCACCTTCAGGCGCGCCTGCGGCGACACCACGTCGCGCTGGAAGATGGGGGTGCCGCGCACCGAAGCGCCCGGCCCGGCCTGCAGCTCGGCGCGCTCGCACAGAGGACGCGAAACGTTGGGCAGGCGGCGCACCATCTGAGCACAGAGCTCGGCCGCCGAGCGCGCTTGCACGCGCTGCGGGCTGGCGGGGGCCACTTTGGCAGGGGCCGCTGGCTGAGCCGTCGCCCAACTCAGGTTGGAGGTCAGGGCAAGGCAGGACGCCAGGGCGAAAATGCAGAAAGGAAGCGAGCGCATCCGAGCATCATGCCGCAGCCTGCGGAGGGCCTCGGCGGCCTCAGCGCGCCAGCGACTTCAACGCCAGCTTGATGCCGTCGCTGACCGACACGTCGGCCGGCAGTTGCTTGAGCGCGGCCTGGGCCTCCTTCTCGGAGTAGCCCAGCGCGATCAGGGCTTGCAGGATGTCGGCCTGATGGTCCGAGGTGGCCGACCAGCCGGGAGCGACCAGTGCGGGCGCCAGCTTGCCCTTGAGTTCGAGCAGCAGCCGCTCGGCCGTCTTCTTGCCCACGCCGGGCACCTTGACCAGGCGCGAGGTGTCTTGCGCCGACACCGCTGCCGCCAGCTCGTCGGTGCTCAGGCCCGACAACAGCGCCAGCGCGATGCGCGGGCCCACGCCGCTGATCTTGATGAGCTCGCGGAAGGACTCGCGCTCGCCCGCTGTCAGGAAGCCAAACAGCAGCTGCGCGTCTTCGCGCACGATGAACTGCGTCAGCAGCGTGACCTGGCCACCGGTCTCGGGCAGGTTGTAGAAGGTGCTCATCGGCACCTGGACTTCGTAGCCCACGCCGTGCACGTCCACGAGGACGTGCGGCGGGGCTTTGCCGGCGAGCACGCCGACCAGGCGGGAGATCATCGGATCAGGTCAGCGGCGATCAGCGACGGAACAGGCCCAGGCGCTGCGCTTCCAGGGCGGCTTCGGCGCGCGAAGACACGTTGAGCTTGCGGTAGATCTGCTTGACGTAGTCGGCGATGGTGTGGCGCGACAGGTTCAGTTGCTGGCCGATTTCCGGCAGCGTGAAGCCCTTGGCCACGCGCAGCAAGACCTCGTTTTCGCGGTCGGTGAGCTGCACGTGCGGGGTGACCGTGTCGGGCTGCTGAACCGGCTGCAGGCGGGCCTGGGCGGTGAAGTACTGGATCACGCGGCGGGCGATGGACGGCGACAGCGGCGGCTCGCCCTGGGCGATGCGCTGCAGTTGCTCGGCGAGTTGCTCGCGGGACTGTTCTTTCAGCAGGTAGCCGAAGGCGCCAGCCTGCAGGGCGGGGAACAGGTGATCGTCGTCGTCGTGGATGGTGACCACCACCGACTGAACGTCGGGCTGCTTTTCGCGCAGGGCCTGCACCACCTCGACGCCGGAGCCGTCGGGCAGCCCCAGGTCGACCATGGCGACGTCAAAGCGCACGGCGTTGACCAGCTCCAGCGCGTCATGGATGCGCGCGCTCTCGCTGATCTGGGCACCCGGGAACACCTGCAGCGCCAGCGTCTTCAGCCAGGCCCGGATTTCAGGCAGGTCTTCGAGAAGGAGGATTTGCTTCATGGTTTCAGGTGCCTCACTACGCTTCGGAAAAGAATACTGTCGCTCATTGTCCACGCGAACCGGGCTGCGCGCCAGAAGACAAGCCCTCCATCAGCCCTCGCACCGGCAAGACCTGTTGCATTGCGGCGATTTCCAGCGGCAAGGTCAGGCGAATCACGGTGCCAAACCCCGGCCCGGACTCGACCAGGCACTGTCCGCTGAGTTGTTTGGCGCGGTGCTTCATGCTGGTCATGCCGTGGCCGCGGTCCAGGCGGCCATCCAGCTCCATCGGGATGCCTCGGCCATTGTCCTGGATCACCAGCGTGAAGACATGGTGCTCCAGGTCCACATCGGCCGAAATGATCACGTGCGAGGCGCCACTGTGCTTGATGATGTTGCTGATGGCCTCGCGCAGGATGCGGGTCGTCTGCACGTAGGTGCGCGAAGACAGGGGTTCTTCGATGACGTCGTTGGGGTTGCGCCATTCGCACTCGATGCCCGCCTCACCCAGGCGCTGCACCACCTCGCTGCGCCAGTCGGCCAGCGAATCGGACAGCACCCTGGGCTTGCCGGTCAGGCCACGCACCGACAGGCGCATCTCTTCCAGGGCCTCGCGGGCGAGGGTGGAAATGCGATCGTTGTCGGCGGTGTGCACGATGGTCAGCAGCTTGGCGCCCAGGTCGTCGTGCAGGTCCCCGGCGATGCGCTTGCGCTCCTTCTCGGCGATCTGCTCGACGCGCAACTCCGCGATCTGGTTGAAGTTGCGCTCGATCTCCACGCTGATCTCTTGCACGCGGCGTTCCAGGTGTTGGCGCGCGCCTTCGGCCGACTGCAGAGCGCGCACGTAAACCTGGATCAGCCGCACGCCCACCGCGGCGTACAGCAGCGGCAACACGAAGTGGGTGATGTGCAGGCCGCCGCTTTGCAAGAGGCCATTCTGGTAGGACAGCTCGATGCCCAGCACCGCCGCCACCACGCCCAGCGCCACGCTCATCATCCAGAACTCGGAGCGCCGCGCCTGCCCGGCCAGCCAAAGGAAATAACCGATGGCCACGAACAGCTCGACCGTGAACAGCATGAACCACAGACGCGAGACCAGGAAGATGCGATCCTCGCCCAGCAGCAGCAGGCTCAGCGGCAGCAGCAGGCATTGCGCCCACAGCAGCAGGTTCACACGGTCGACCCAGACGCGTTCGCTGCCCGGCCGCACGCCCGCTCCGGCATACCCGAGCAGGAACTTGACGGCAAAAGCGTTGAGCGGCGCCATCATGATGGCGATGAAGACCTCCATGGCGTCGTTGGGCACCGGCAGCTCGCCGCGCCAGAAGCGCCCCGTGAGCACCGACCAACCCATCGTCAACAGACCGAAGTACAGCAGGTAGTTGAGCTTGCGCACCCAGGCCAGCCCCAAGGCGAACACCCCCATGACGACCAGCACCCCGCCCATGATCTGCGAAAGGGTGAGCGTCCAGAAAATCTGATCCTCGGCGGCTTCCTGAACCTCGGCCAGCGACCCGACCTGCACCGAGGCCAGGCCGCCCGCCCGTTGGCGGGCGCTGACATGGCCAATGGGGTAGCCCACCACCCGGACATCCAGGTTGTTGTCCCGCTCGCGAAGCAAATTGGAAGTCAGCGCCACCACGTGGGAGCTGAAGCACTGGCGGGTGTAGGGCTCGCTCATGCGACCACTGCGGTAAAGCAGCACGCCATTGAGGTGCACCTCGACGCTGGAGCAGGCCCGGTCGATCAGCGCACCCAGCACCTGATCGGGCCCTGGCTGCTTGATCAGGTCGAAGTGGAATCGGTACCAGACGGCACCTTTGTGGCCAGGTTGCGAGCGCGCCCACTCGTCAGGCAGGGTCACGAGTTGCCCACCCGCATCACTCGGGAAACGCGGGCCCTCGCTTCGCACGGTCCAGGCCTGCGTCAGGGGCTGCAGGGCTCCGTCGAGCACCTGACGGGCACCCGGCTGGCTCAGGCGGGTGGCCTCCTGGTTGAGGGCCACCAGCCCCAAGGCCACCAGCAGCGCCAGGGTCAGGCCCAGCACCACCCAGAGGCGGAAAGGCCCAGGGAAAGCGCTCGCGGCCGACACCGCGGCCGATTCGGGCGGCGACTCGAGGGGGGCGGCGAGGTCGACGGGGGCTTGCTCCCGCGAAGAAGAGCGGCCGCGAAAAGGCCACCAGCGATGCGTCACGTTCAAAGGGGACTCCACAAGCCCAGGGCGCGCCAGGAGGCGCGAACCCACAGATCGATCATTTTCGCAAGAGAAGTCACACCGGCGGCACCCGGAGAAGCGACAATTTGCCTGCTTTTCTGATCGGATCCGCCCACCCATGCAACTCAGGCACAGCTTAGCCCCTGCGGACAACACCCGGCTGGCCCATTTGTGCGGCCCCCTGGACGCCCACCTGCGCACCATCGAGGCCGCCTTCCACGTCACCCTCCACCGCCGGGGTGAGCGCTTTCGCATCGACGGCGCCCGGGGCACGCCCCAGCAGGTCGCCGACCTGCTCGACAGCCTGTACGCCCGCAGCGAACGCCCTCTGAGCGCCGAGATGGTGCAACTCGCTGTCGCCAGCGCCCTGCGCGAAGCCGCGCCCGCGCGCAAGACCGCCGCCCGCCACGCCAGCGCACACGACGACCTGCCGCTGACCGAACTGGGTGACGACGCCCCTGGTGGCCCCACCCTGCACACCCGTCGCGCCGACCTGCAAGGTCGCACGCCCAACCAGGTGCTGTACCTGCAGCAGATCCTCGCCCACGACCTGACCCTGGGGATCGGCCCGGCCGGCACCGGCAAGACCTTCCTGGCCGTGGCCTGCGCGGTCGACGCGCTCGAGCGCAGCGCGGTGCAGCGCATCATCCTCACCCGCCCGGCGGTCGAAGCCGGCGAGCGCCTGGGCTTCCTGCCTGGCGACCTGACGCAAAAAGTCGACCCCTACCTGCGCCCGCTGTACGACGCGCTGTACGACCTCATGGGGTTCGACCGCGTCACCAAGGCCTTCGAGAAGGGCCTCATCGAGATCGCCCCGCTGGCCTTCATGCGCGGGCGCACGCTCAACCACGCCTTCATCATCCTCGACGAGGCGCAGAACACCACGCCCGAGCAGATGAAGATGTTCCTCACCCGCATCGGCTTCGGCTCGCGCGCGGTGGTCACCGGCGACGTCAGCCAGATCGACCTGCCCCGCGGCGCCCGCTCCGGCCTGATCGAGGCCGAACGCATCCTCAAGCGGGTCAAGGGCGTGGCATTCACACGCTTTGACGCCTCCGACGTGGTGCGCCACCCGCTGGTTGCCCGCATCGTGTCGGCCTACGATGCCGACCAGGCCGGCTCCACCGAAGAAGCCGCCACCGTCCACAAGCCCTCCGCATGAAGCCCACCCTCTCCCTGAGCCTGCAATTCGCCGACAAGCGCCACAAGGACGCCCTGCCCCGCCACAAGGTGGCCCGCTGGATCAAGGCGGCTCTGAGCACCGATGCCGAGATCGCCGTGCGCCTGGTCGACGCCGAAGAGGGCCAGGCCCTGAACCGCGACTTCCGCAAGAAGGACTACGCCACCAACGTGCTGACCTTCGACTACGCGCAAGAGCCCGTGGTGATGGCCGACCTGATCATCTGCGCCCCGGTGATCGAGCAGGAGGCGCAGGAGCAGGGCAAGACGCTGGAGGCCCACTACGCCCACATGCTGGTGCACGGCACCCTGCACGCCCAGGGCTGGGACCACCTCAAGAAGAAGCAAGCCGAGGCCATGGAGGCGCGCGAGCGCGAGATCCTGGCCGGCCTGGGCTTCGCCGACCCTTACGCTGACCCTCACGCCGACTGACGAGCGCCCGCCGTCGCACCGCCTCACAGGAACCCCGATGCAAGAAGCGCTGTATGCAGAAATGTTCGACCTGGCCCCGGTCTCCCTGTGGCTGGAGGACTTCAGCGGTGTGAAGGCCATCTTCGACCGCTGGCGCGCCGAAGGCGTGAGCGACCTGCGCGCCCACCTGCTGGCAGACCCGCAGCGCGTGGCCGAGTGCTCGCACGCCATCCAGGTGCTCAAGGTCAACCGCCGCACGCTCGACCTCTTCGGCGCCCACAGCCTGGAGCACCTGGTGGCCAACCTCGGCCAGGTGTTCCGCGACGACATGTTCGACGCCCACGTCGACGAACTCATGCGCCTGTGGGACGGCCACCAGCACTTCAGCAGCCAGACGGTGAACTACACGCTGCATGGCGAGCGCATGGACATCACCCTACGCGCCGATGTGTTGCCCGGCCACGAGAACGACTGGTCGCGCGTGCTGGTGGCGCTGGAAGACTCGACCGATCGCAGCCGCTCCGAGCGCGCCCTGCGCCGCAGCGAGCAACACGCCAAGGGCCTGTTCGAGCATTCGCCCGTGTCGCTGTGGCTGGAAGACTTCAGCGGCATCCGCAGCATGCTTGAGGAGCTGCGCGCGCAGGACATCACCGACTTCCGCACCTTCCTGGACGTGCACCCCGAGTTCGTGATCCGCTGCATGCAGGAAATCCGCGTGCTCAGCGTGAACCAGCAAACGCTGACGCTGTTCCGTGCGCCCGACAAGGCCACCTTGCTGTCCAGCCTCGACAAGATCTTCCGCGACGACATGCGCCAGCACTTCGCCGAGCAGCTCATCGACCTGTGGGACAACCACCTCTTCCAGCAGCGCGAGGTCGTCAACTACGACCTGCAGGGCGAGAAAGTGCACGTGTTCCTGCAGTTCTCGGTCATGCCCGGTCATGAGAACGACTGGGAGCAGGTGCTGGTCTCGCTCACCGACATCACCGCGCGCAAGAAGGCCGAGGCCTACCTGGAGTACCTCGGCCGCCACGACGCCCTCACAGGCCTGCGCAACCGCGCCTTCTTCAGCGAGGAGCTGCAGCGCCTGGAACGCCGCGGCCCCTGGCCCGTGAGCATCGTGGCCGTGGACATGAACGGTCTCAAAGCCGTCAACGACGAGCTCGGCCACGCCGCTGGCGACGCCCTGCTGCGCCGAGTGGGCGAGGTGCTGCGCAAGGCGGTGGACCGCCCGGGCACGGCCTCGCGCACGGGCGGCGACGAGTTCGCGCTCATCCTGCCTGGCGTCGACTCACGCGGGGCCGAGCAGGTCATCGAGCAGGTGCACGAGCTGCTGGCGCTGAACAACCAGTTCAACCCGGGCCGCCCCCTGAGCCTGTCGATGGGCCACGCCACCAGCAGCGAAGGCGAACGCCTCGAAGCCCTGGTGCACCGCGCCGACCAGCGCATGTACGACAGCAAGCGGCGCCACTACGCGCACCAGCAGAACGACCGGCGCCAGCGCTGAGGCGCATCGGTTTCGCGCACGACGGTGCCAAAACCGCATTAATTCTCATTTTCGGACACCGCTGCGCCAAGAAGAAGCTCAACACGGCCTCTGCAACGTCGAAATGTCAAACAAGACTTTGACGAGACTTTGAAGAGCCCACCATGATGCGATCGACGAAGGGCCTGATCGGCCGGCTGATGTGGATGACTGCGTTGCTGTCCGTGGCGATGATCGCCGTGGCAGTGTCGTCCTGGACGCACCTGCACGACGTGCAGACCGATGCCCGCCTGGCGGGCGCCGTGCGGGTGGCACAACTGCAGCGCATGGCCGACCTGGAGCTCAACGTCACCCGGGTGTCGCTGCAACTGCGTCACTCGATCCTGTCGCGCACCCCTGAGGAACTGGCGCAGACGCTGGCCGACATCCAGGCCAAGCGCGTCCTCATGGACAAGATCCTGAAGGACTACGAGGCCGCCCTGATGGCGGACGACGACAAGGCCAGGTTCCAGAGCATCCCACCCCAGGTGGCGAAGTTCTGGCAAATCGGCGGCGAAAACCTCGCCCTGATTCAGGGCGGCGACAAGGCCGCCGCTTTCGCCTACCTGGTGGACCGCACCATCCCCGTGCGCAATGAATTGCTCGCAGCCTTGCGTGAAAGCGTGGACTTCCAGAACCAGGCACTCCGCCAGGACATCGAGCACGTGGCATCGAACGCCGGCTTCACCCTCAACCTGATCCTGGGGCTGGTGTTGGCCACCATCGTCCTGCTGGTGAGCATGTCCACCCTGCTGGCGCGCCAGCTGGCGCGGCGCCTGCGCCAGGCCCGGGCTCTCGCCGAAGACGTGCGCGACGGCGAGTTGCGCCCCAAAGCCCACCTGACCGAGCCCGGCAGCGACGAATTCGCGCCCCTGATGAAGGCGCTCAGCCACATGCAGCAAACCCTGTCCGGGATCGTCAGGGAGGTGCGCGACAACGCGCAGAACGTGGCCACCGCCAGCGCCCAGATCGCCCACGGCAACCAGGACCTGTCGGAGCGCACCGAGCGGCAGGCCAGCGCCATCCAGGAAACCGCAGCGACCATGGACGAGCTCTCCGCCACCGTCCGCAACAACGCGGCCAACGCTCAAGAGGCCAACCAATTGGCACATGGCGCGACCGATGTGGCGCGCCAGGGCGGCAACGTGGTGACGCAGGTGGTCGACACCATGAAGGACATCAACGAGTCCTCGCGCAAGATCGTCGACATCATCGGTGTGATCGACGGCATCGCCTTCCAGACCAACATCCTGGCCCTCAACGCCGCCGTGGAAGCCGCACGGGCCGGTGAGCAGGGGCGTGGTTTCGCGGTGGTGGCAGGTGAGGTGCGCTTGCTGGCCCAACGCAGCGCCGAGGCCGCCCGGGAGATCAAGACCCTCATCACCGACAGCGTCACGCGCGTGGAGCGGGGCAGCACCCTGGTCGACGATGCGGGGCTCACCATGAACGAAGTGGTCCAGGCGATCGCTCGCGTCAGCACCATCGTGGGCGAGATATCCGGCGCCAACCAGCAGCAAAGCGAAGGCGTCGCTCAAGTGGGGGTGGCTGTGTCCCAGATGGACCAGGCCACACAGCAGAACGCCGCGCTGGTGGAAGAGTCGGCGTCGGCGGCAGAAAGCCTGCGTCAGCAAGCCGATCGACTGGTCAAGGCCGTCGAAGTCTTCAAGGTCTGAACTCGCGCGCTCGCATCGCCCTCAGGTTTCGGCGGATTCGTCCGGAAACCCCCACACGTTCCTCCCGCAACGGTGCGGGGGCTTTTGGGAACACCGAGGAATCGCGATGCAACTGACCATCAAAATGCGGCTGGCCGTGCTGGTGGGCGGCCTGATGGGCCTGCTGATCCTGTCGCAGCTCCAGCTCATCGAGCAGGTCAACGAAGACCGCAACACGCTGGCTGCGCTCTACAACGACCGGGTCATCCCCTTGAAGCAACTCAAGGAGGTGTCGGACGCCTACGCCGTCAACATCGTTGACACGGCCCACAAGGTCCGCGATGGCAGCATGACGCCCGCGCAAGGCGTGCAATCGATCCAGCAGGCGCAACGCACCATTTCGGAGCAGTGGCAGGCCTACACAGGCACCACCCTGACCACCGAAGAGGCCGACGAAGTGCGCCAGGCCGAAGCCCTGCTCAAACCCGCCGACCAGACGGCGCAAGAGCTGATCCGGCTGTTCCAGTCGGGCGACATGGCGAGCCTGGACAGCTTCACCGCCAAGCAGCTCTACCCCGCCATCGACCCCATCGGCACGGCCGTGGCCAAGCTGATCAACATCCAGCTCAAGGAAGCCCACGCCTACTAGCAGCACAGCAACGAGACCGCCGAGCGCACGCTGTGGATCAGCCTGGTCAGCGGCGCCATCGTGCTGGCGGCGGCGCTGGCCTGTGCGACCTGGATCGTTCGCTCCATCGTGCGCCCCATCGAAGACGCCGTTCGCGTGGCCGAATGCGTTGCCGAGGGCGACCTCAGCCAGCGCATCGAAGTGCGCAGCCAGGACGAAACCGGACGGCTGCTGGCTTCGCTGCAGCGCATGACGCAGGGCCTGTCACAGATCGTCTCCGAGGTGCGCACGGGCAGCGAGTCGATCGCCACCGGCTCCTCGCAGATCGCCATGGGCAGCTCCGACCTCTCGCAGCGCACCGAAGAGCAGGCCTCGAACCTGCAGCAGACCGCTGCCTCGATGGAAGAGCTCACCGCCACCGTCAGGCACAACGCCGACACCGCACGCGCGGCCAACCAGCTGGCCGCCAGCGCCTCGGAAGTGGCCGAGCGCGGTGGCCAGGTGGTCGGCCAGGTGGTGCAGACCATGGAGTCCATCACCGCCTCGTCGCGCAAGATCAACGACATCATCGGCGTGATCGACGGCATCGCTTTTCAGACCAACATCCTGGCGCTCAACGCCGCCGTTGAAGCGGCGCGAGCAGGCGAACAGGGCCGCGGCTTCGCGGTGGTCGCCGGCGAGGTGCGCACGCTGGCACAACGCTCGGCCCAGGCCGCCAAGGAGATCAAGGCCCTGATCCAGGAAAGCGTCGAGCGGGTCGGCCACGGCAGTTCGCAGGTGGGTGAAGCCGGCCAGACCATGGGCGACATCGTGGTGCAGGTCAAGCGCGTGACCGACCTGATCGGCGAGATCAGCTCGGCCAGCGGCGAACAAAGCCGTGGCATCGAACAGGTCAGCGACGCGGTGACGCAGCTCGACCAAGTCACCCAGCAGAACGCCGCCCTGGTGGAAGAAAGCGCCGCCGCCGCGGAAAGCCTCAAGCACCAGGCCGCTCACCTGAGCGAGCTGGTGGCGCGCTTTCGCCTGGGCACCGCATGAACGCGTCGAACGCCTCGATCGGCAAAGGCCGGCTGAACAGGTAGCCCTGGTAGGCGTGGCAGCCGATGCCCGCCAGGAAGGCGCGCTGGCCTTCCGTCTCGACGCCCTCGGCGATCACCGACAGCCCCAGCGTCTGGCCCAGGCTGACCACGGTGCGCGCGATGGCGGCGTCGTTGGGGTCGGTCAGCACGTCGCGCACGAAGCTCTGGTCGATCTTGAGCTGGTCCAGCGGCAGGCGCTTGAGGTAGGCCAGCGACGAGTAGCCCGTGCCGAAGTCGTCCAGAGAAAAGCCCACGCCCAACGCCTTGAGCGCCTTCATCTTGTCGATGGTGTCCTCGACATCGCTGTGCAGCATGCTCTCGGTCAGCTCGATCTTCAGCCGCGTCGGGTCGATGCCGTGGTGGTCCAGCACTGCGCCCACACGCGCCACGGCGTCCGGCAGGCGGAACTGCTGTGCGCTCACGTTCACGGCCAGCGTCAGCGCGGCGGTGCGCGGATCGCTTGACCAGCGCATCAGCTGCGCGCAGGCCTCGCGCATCACCCAGGCGCCCAGTGGCACGATCAGGCCCGTTTGCTCTGCCAGCGGGATGAACTCGCCGGGCGGCACCATGCCGCGCTGCGGGTGCTGCCAGCGCACCAGCGCCTCGGCACCGATCACCTGGCCGTCGGAGCCGATCTGCGGCTGGTAGTGCAGCACCAGCTGCTGCGCATCGATCGCCGAGCGCAACTCGTCTTCCATGGCGTTGCGCGCGGCCACGTCGGCCTGCATCACGTGCAGCACCAGGTACAGCGTCAGCGCCGCCAGGATGTTGTTGACCCAGGTGCCGCCAGCGCGCACCTCGTCCGGCAGCGCATAGGGCGTGACGATGGCCATCTCGCCGCTGGCGAACACCACGAAGGCCACGAAGAACAGCAGGGCCACCCCGTGGCGCAGCAGCGCCCGCTCGCCCCGGAACAGCAAGTAGGCGCAGGCGCCCAGCGACAGGTAGAAGTGGTGCGTGGCCCGCGGCACCTGGGCGCTGGGCACGTCCAGGAAGACGCAGATGGCGCCCACGGCCACGAACAAGTTGCCCAGCAGCAGCAGCGAGGCGTTGCGCAGGCTGCCCCGGCGGCTCATCCCCAGGGAGGCGGCCCCCGTGGCAACCATCGCCAGGTCCAGCGCCACGATGGCCCACAGGCCCTTGAGCGAGAAGAACACCGCCCAGCCCGATGCGATCAGCATCAGCAGCACGCTGCCCAGGGCCAGCATCAGCCGCGTGCGGCGCCAGTGCTTGGCCGAGGCACCGTGGGCAAGGAGGAACACAGGCGCGCTGCCGGGGCCAGGGCGCGCCTGTCCCGGCCGGTGCGTCACAGGCGGTGCAAACAGAGGACCGGTCTGCCACCAGGTGGTGGCCAGGCTGCGCAAACGGAGGAACACCACGATGCATCCTTCGGACGTCCACGAAGGATGACACCAGAGCCCGCGGGCGCGGCCAGGGATTTCACTGGGTGCATCGGCCGGCACCCCGGCCGGCCTGAACGACTGCGTCGCCCGGCGCCTCTCAGGCGGTCAGGCTGCTCAGCCAGCCTCGGCTCTCGCCATGCAGGCAGCGCGGCTGCCACTTGCCCACGCGCTCGGCGATGGCGGCGATGTGGTCGGGCGTGGTGCCGCAGCAGCCACCGGCGATGTTCAAAAATCCCGACTTGGCGAACTCCTCGACCAGCGCGCCCGTGATCTCGGGCGTTTCGTCGAAGCCGGTGTCGCTCATCGGGTTGGGCAGGCCGGCATTGGGGTAGCAGCTGATGAAGGTGTCGCCCGCGATCTTGGCCAGCTCTTCGACGTACGGACGCATCAGCGTGGCGCCGAGTGCGCAGTTCAGGCCAATGGCCAGCGGGTGGGCATGGCGCACCGAGTGCCAGAATGCACTGACCGTCTGGCCCGACAGGATGCGGCCGGAGGCGTCCGTCACCGTGCCCGAGATGATGATGGGCAGGCGCTCGCCGGTGTGCTCGAACAGCTCGTCGATGGCGAAGATGGCCGCCTTGGCGTTGAGCGTGTCGAAGATGGTCTCGACCAGGAAGACGTCGCAGCCGCCGTCCATCAGGGCCTTGGCCTGCTCGTAATAGGCCTGGCGCAGGGTGTCGAAGTCGACGTTGCGCGCGCCCGGGTCGTTCACGTCGGGGCTGATGCTGGCCGTCTTGGGCGTGGGGCCGATGGCGCCGGCCGCGAAGCGCGGCTTGTCCGGCGTGCTGTACTTGTCGCAGGCCTCGCGGGCCATGCGCGCGGCCACCAGGTTCATCTCGTCGGCCAGCTCGGGCAGCTCGTAGTCGTCCTGCGCGACGGTGGTGGCGCCGAAGGTGTTGGTCTCGATGATGTCGGCGCCTGCGGCCAGGTACTGCTCGTGGATCTCGCGGATGACCTCGGGCTTGGTGAGCTGCAGCAACTCGTTGTTGCCCTTGAGGTCCTTGCCGTGCTCGGCGAAACGCGTGCCGCGGTAGTCGGCCTCGGTCAGCTTGTAGCGCTGGATCATGGTGCCCATGGCGCCGTCGAGCACCACGATGCGCTCGCGCATGATCTCGGGGAGCTGCGCGGCGCGGGTGTAGGGGCGGCGTTCGACGGGGGGCAAGGCTGCGGGGGCGGTCATGGACTGGATTTTAGGCCCCCTGCCCCCAACACGCGGTTTTTGGGGCCATCACCCCAGCAGGAACTGGTTGACCTTGTCATGTTGCGCTCGGTGACTTCCGAGAGCGAGCGGATCTCTCAGGGAATGTCCTTCGACTTGTCGTGGCCATGCAGCGCACGGTGGTGGTGCCGACGCCATGCCCACAGGCATCAAGGTCGCGTTGATCGACGACTCGGCGGTGGTGCGAAAGCACCTCACGGACCAGCCGAGCGAAGCGGGCATCGAGGTGCTGTCGCTGCGCAAGATCCCTTGTTTGCCTGCCCCAACGTGCTCGCGCGTTGACCCGATGGGGTCGTGTCCGAGGTCGTCAAGGCCGCAGCGAGGGCCAACCTGCGCGCGATCCCCTTGAGGCCAGACTGTGCGCCTCCGTCCACAAGCAAGCTCTCGACCGGGGTGCACGCTGGCATGCCTGGTGCAACGCCTGGCGGGCACCCCAAGCTCAAGCCCGGTGCACGTCTCTTCCCAGAAGCATGTCCTGAATCCGAGCCGACTTGTCGTCGTCGAACCCGCACCGATCGACCCAATCCCTCGGGTTGAGGTAGGTGCCGAACAGCGCATCCCAGATGGGCAGACCGTAGTTCTGTGCGTGGTGCCCATGCGCATGGTGCACGCGGTGCATCTCTGGCCGCTGAATGAACCAACCCACCCAATGCGGCGTGCGAATGTCCGCGTGCAGGAACATGTCGAACAGCCCCGTCAGCAGCAACGACCACGCCGCAGCCAACGGCGAGGCTCCCAGCACGAGGTAGCTGCACAGGCTGCCGATCAGCACCGCAGCGGCCGAATCCAGGGGGTGCGCGAAGAATGCAGTGAGCGCCTCGATGCGTTTGGCGCTGTGGTGCAGCTGATGCACCCATCGCCACAAGGCATCCGAGAAGTGGGTCAATCGGTGCCACCAGTAAAAGACGAAGCTCGTGAGCAGAAAACTCAGCGTGCCCACCGCCAGGTCAGGCCATTCTGCCGGCGCAGGCCACCAGGCGTTCAGGCGGATGCCATCTCGAAAGGCCCACCCCAGGCCCATCGCGATCGCCACCGTGACCACCCCCAAGGTGCTCGACATCAACAGCCAACGGCGGTCGCAATCGTTGCCCGACGCCGGAGCGATCACCTCGCGGGTGAACAACAGCACGAGCGCGAGCAGCAGCAAGGCGTAGGCGAACAGGTCAAGCATGGCCGACATCATGCCCCATGGGCTCAAGGGTGCCGGGACAGCACCACATGCAGCAAAGCCTGATCGCCTTGTCTGCAGATGAACGCGTCCTTGTCCTCTCTCGAGACGCGACCGCGCACCCCGATGACCCTGCAATCAGCGGCATCCAGTGCAGCCTGATCGGCATGCGAAGACAAGCGTGACAACAACGCCTTGTTGGCCCGCCCAAGCCAAGGCCGAGCGCTGTTGGGTGCCACGATCAGCTGGGCCTCGGAGTCCTCAAGCACCCTTCGAGGCAACCGTGCCAGGCGAGCCACATCGTCGGCAGACAAGGTCAACTCTGCCACCAGGGTTTCCATGTCGGTCGGAGCGGGCAGCCAGGGATCGACCTCGGGCGTGGCGAACGCTTCCCACCTCGCCTTGAGCGGGTACAGCTCGATGAACAGCCCTCGCTCGACGCCCGCCCAGTCGGACGAAGCCTTGCGTTGCGTCGCGGCCGCGCCCCAAGCAAACAGCCCCCCATAGCAAAGCAGCAGCACAGCAGAACAGGACACCAGCCCTGCCCGCCAGAATCGTTTGCGAACCACGCCCCAGATGAGCATCGACAACAACGCGAGGTGCAGCAAGACGAACACCAGCCCCGCCAGGAGGAACAGGAACTTGCCGATCAGCACGATGGCGAGGATTTCCAATAGCCACACCCCCCAGTCCACGGCTTGAGAAGCCGAGCCGGGCAGGACAACGGGATCAGCTCGCCCGACAAAGGGCCAGCAGCTCATCGCAGCCAGGCATGCGCGTGAAACGCAGTGCTTCATGTCAATCAAGCAGAACGATCCAAGACAGGCCATCACGGCCCAACTCCCACGCCCTTGGGCGTGAGAATGAGCACCAAAGGCGTGGCCACAATGGCCAGTGGGGCCAAAACCATCCCCAACGCGCCCTCCCCGATCATGCGCACGGGCGAAGGCAAGTCCCGGTAACGAAGCCCTGCACCGGTTGCGGCCACTTTGATTTGGTAGGTCCGGTTCAGCTTCAATGCCTCAGGGGGCAACGTCACGCCGTTGGCCTTGTAGACCACGCCCCTCATCAACCCCACATCGAGCTCCCAGGTGGATGGATCACCGTACTTTGTGTTGAACCCCATGGCCTGAGCTTCCCGCCAGTCTTCGGGGCCCCCTGCCGGCATGCTCAAGGTCACGCGGACAGAAACGCTTGCGTCGGGCTCGATCGACACCACACCAAAGTCACCGCTCAAACGTGGGTGGAAGCGAGAACGCAAAGCTGCCGACAACCCTGCAGGCGCCTGAAACACAAAGTGCCGCCTCGGGGTGAGGGCCACCAGTTGCGAGCCATCACCCGAGATGAGGACAGAAGAAACCTCTTCCGTGCTCACTTGGTGCCCCACGGCGGGCTTGAACCGATTCGATGCGCAACCAGCAGCAAAGAACATCATCGAGACAGCGATCCCGCACAGGGCTGCTCTGCGACGCCAGCTCGGGCCCGTGAGACGGGCACACGCGCCATGGACGCCTGCGCACAGCGGGTCGGAGGTGCGCACGTGAATAGAGTCGTCAATCAAGGGTGATCGCCTCATTGGATGTTTTACGCTTTGACGCAAATCGACTCGCTTCTTTGCACCCATGATCCGCGCATGAAACAACGAGACATCCAATGGATGAACCGAGTGTTGGCCCTGCACGGCCAACCCGATGGCAAGTCGCTGGATTGCTTCGGGTCTGCATTCTCGCCCGAAGACTTCCTGTATTTCACTGTGTACCCGGACAAGCTCAGCATCAGCCTGAGTCGCATCTTCGCAGGACTGGCCTCGTTCTCTTTTGATTTCCAGCTGTGCATCGAGCCAGATGGCATCAGAGCCAAACGCATCTTGATGAAAGTCGAGGGCAACAACCAGCGGATTCGCAAACGCCTGGGCGAGCCCTACTCGAAAGCGAACATTGGCAAGGCCTTTGAGGCGCTCAGCGAAGAGGAGGTCGAGTGGATCGAAGTGGCCCTTGACGAGCTCCATAGGTGCTGGATGTCGCCAAACTTGACTGTGCCTCCCACCATGGGCCAACCAACATGAGCGACTACCTTCGCCTGTCCACGCTCACAGCCGCCCACCGCTGGCCCCCCAACCCTGCACGCTACCCCTATGAGTGGATGCAACTCACCCCCGAGCCCGAATGGGAGACAGATGTCTTCGACGCCGACTCGACCGGGCTGAGCGGCCCTGCGTGGGCGGTGTTCTGCCGCACCAGCATCTCCCTCCTGCCGGCTGACGAATGCAAGGTCATTCAGCCATTCAAGCTGATGATGTTCAACGGCTCGAACGCAAAAGCGTGCGCCAAGCGACTCAGCCCCCTGCCGCCCACTAGCAAGATGGAGATTGATCGGCTGGTGGCCAACAACTGTCCGTGGACTGAGGATGAGATCAAGCGCGGCGTCATGTCGATCAAGAACCAGATGGCTCGCTGGCTGCGCAAGCTACCCGAAGGGCACATCGGAGTTGCTCGGCTGTATGACTGGGGAAAGTATTAGCGGTCGACGTCTACTGGACGCAGCCCAGAAGATGCTCGACAAGCCGTGTGCATCGATCAATCAACCACCCATCGCATCCATGATCTTGCCGTCAGCGGTCGGACGCTTGCCATGGGTTCTCGCGTATTCGACCAAATCGCCGGGGTAGAACCTTTTGTCTCGGTAGCTGCTGTCGTCAATGTCCAGGATGTATGTGATGGCTGCGGCCTCCAAAGACCAGTAGCCGGGGAAATAGCTGGACTTGTGGCGGTCGTGGTAAGGCTCTCGGCGACTGGCTTCGTACCACTCATCCAGGTACTGGCTCATCAACTCAGCGCGCTTGTCCGGCTTGGCTGCGAAGATCTTCTTGGTCTTGCGGTACGGTAGCTGACGTGTGTAAACGGCCGAACCCGGACGACCTGGCAGGTACGGCGCAACCAAGTCTTCCAACAAGGCATCTTGGTCGTCGTTTTCATAAGCTAGCAGGTCCATGATGCGGCCCAGCAATTCGGGTCGCCCAAGGAGGATGGCGTAGCAGACCAGTTGAAGCGCTTCCCAATAGGTTTTGTCGTAAAGGTCAATGTGCGGCACCCTGTGACCGTCACATTCGTCACTCTTATGGAAATCAACGTGATGCTTCGCGAAACAATCCCAATGATCAATCGCGGGAGCGATCAATGCCGCCATCGATTCAACAGAAGCGCCAGCGGAGTAGCCGTACGTCAACAGCTCCAACACAGCTTCACCGGGCAACCGCGCGCCAAACATGACCTCACCTTTTGTCCTGGTGGACAAAAGCGCGGCATTGGCCAACGTGGCGGCGACCTCCTCGATGCTTTCAATCGCATTGGAGGTCACATGAACGTAATCCTTGTACTTTTGCAATGGCTCACGTCGCATCGACTGCCATTGGTCTTGCTTAAATATTTCAATCATGATCACTCAATCAGAATGCCATCGGGTATCACGATGACCGGCGGCTGAACTTCATGAGCTGCCCCCTTGGTGCGATCATGCTTTTCGTATTGCTTGCCGGTCACCATAAACACCTCCCGGTTGTAAACCACGGGTAGCGTTGGCGCACGGGGCTTCGAAGACCGGGGCGGTGGGCAGGGGCAGCAGGCGCAAGGCAGCCGGTGCGGCGCTGAAGCGGTTACGGTAGCTGCCTTGCTCGACGTCGGTGGCGCGCAGGATCTCGGCGGCCTGGGCACCCAGGTTGTTGGCCATCTCGTGGGTGATGGCGATGGCGGTGAAGCGGCGCTCCGCACCTGCACCGCAGCCGCCGTGGTCAAGCAGCTCGAAGGTATCAGGTTGTCCGGGTGCCGCAGCAGTTTGGCGAAGCGCTAGACCGACTCGCCCATGCCTGTTTGGGCTCTTGATGTCCAGGTCGATCAGTCCCCAACCCATTGCCAAATGGTTTGACCGTAGTCAGCCCCCAGGTCAGGCATGACTTCGCCCAGCTTGAACAAGCGCCTGCTATCCGCCTTGGCCGGCGCCTCCCACCATCCCTCGCGTGGACATGGTTGGCCCGACTCACAACGTCCACCCATCGCATCCATGATCTTGCCGTCAGCGCTCGGACGCTTGCCATGGGTTCGTGCGTAATCGACCAAATCTCTTGGGTAGAACTTCTTGTCTCGGTAGCCGCTGTCGTCGATGTCCAGTATGTATGTGATGGCTGCGGCCTCCAAAGACCAGTAGCCTGGGAAATAACTGGACTTGTGGCGGTCGTGGTAAGGCTCTCGGCGACTGGCTTCGTACCACTCATCCAGGTACTGGCCCATTAACTCGGCGCGTTTGTCAGGCTTGGCGGCGAAGATCTTCTTGGTCTTGCGGTACGGAAGCTGACGTGTGTAAACGGCCGAACCCGGACGACCTGGCAGGTACGGCGCGACCAAGTCTTCCAGCAAGGCATCTTGGTCGTCGTTTTCATAAGCTAGCAGGTCCATGATGCGGCCCAGCAATTCGGGTCGCCCAAGGAGGATAGAAAACGAGATCAGCTGCAGTGCCTCCCAGTAATCTTTGTCGCAGAGGTCGATGTGAGGCACCTTGTGGCCATCGCACTCCTCGCTGGCGTGGAAATCCAAATGGTACCCAGCGTACTCCTCCCAGAACTCCACAGCTGGAGCAATCAAGCGAGCCAACTCGCCAACGCCAACACCTGCTGAGTAGCTGAAGATGATGATCTGGTTGGCATCCAACCCCCTGGACTCCGCCGCGCGCATGGCATCCGCCCGCGAGTCCATTCCATGTTGGAGCGATGCAGTGGCTATGGGAATGCCTGAGACGTTATCCTCAACGACAGACAAATAGTCTTTGTATTTTTGAAGAGGCTCACGCTTCTGAACAGCCCATTGCTGCTGAGGCAACAATTCAATCATCATCATTCGCTCAGAACATTGTCAGGGATTGAGATCACTGGAGGCTGAACCTCGTGTCTGCCGCCCTTTGACCGATCATGCATTTCGTATTGCTTACCCGTCACCATGAAAACTTCCCGGTTGTAGGGAAAGCTTCCGCCTCGGCGGTTTCTTGCTTTGATTTCCTGGATGAGCTGGCTTTTATGAACTTCGACAATCGATGAATCGGCATCGATCGACATTCGAATCCACTTGTGACTCATCTGCCGCCCCTTGGTCTTGGTCGCCTTGAGCGTCCCAGTCCGCTTGCTTGGGTCTGACAGCGCAGCTTCACTGCTGATCGTGGCGCTTGCGTTGACAGGTTTGTCTGCGGACATCGGACGGGCTGCATCGTATTCCTTCTTGTCATCCAGCACCGCTGCCGTGTCCGTGCGGGTGGCTTCCACCGCAGCCTTGTCTTGCTGTCCCATGCCTGCCACGAAGCTGAACTGCGCCCACACGCTGCCCTTGGTTTCGCCAACCGTGTACTTGCGACCTCGATGGTTGCCAAACCACAAGTGATCAATGCCCGCGGTATTGATCACGGCATCGCGCACCACCACATCATCCAAGACTTTGCGGCGATCCCACTCTTCGACCAGGCGGCCGTGTTCATTGACTTTGCGCAGCGGCTTGCGTGTTTCTCGCACGTGGTAGTCCACGATGTGCTGTGCGGGCACGCCGCCGCCCCAGCGCTTCTTCTTGCTCTGACGGATTTGCGTGGCATTGGGCACCCCACGCTGTGCCGTAGCTTCACCTGTGGCGTCGCGCTTCTTGCCTGCACCTGCGGCCCCGCCTCCACCACCATTGCTCGGCAACGGACTTTGCTTGCCCCCCACTTCTGCAGAGGACTTGACCTTTGCTTGCGACAGAAGATCGTCCACCGTCTTCTTGAGTTCACCGACGGCCTCTTTGATCATCTTGGGCGCGTCTGACTTGATGCGCTTGAGCTGCTTGATCAGCTCAGTCACCTGCTGTCGACCCGCGATCAATTGCACTGCCCAACCATCCAGTGCGTCGATGAATCCATCCAACATCTTGCTCAAGAGCTGAACCGCTTCGCGCTCAACTTTGGCCCAATCCAACTGTTTGAGTGCTTTCTGGGGGTCCATTCGGGCGTAATTGCGCATCGCGTCAAACACCCGATCTGCCTTGGCGCCACTCCTGGCCATCTTCACCCCTGCCTTGAAGGCGTCTCCGAAGCCAGGGATGCAGCCGATTAACGTGATCACCAACTCCCCCCAAGCCCAGGCGCCCGCACCTGGCGTTGCTAGGGCGATGATGCATTTGATCAAGTCACGCAGGTCGAACAGCTGCCCCACCACCGGTACGCAACCGAGCACGGCCGTCACCACGATTTGCGAGGGTGCGCTGCCGGAGCCATCTACCAGGCCAAGCAACCAGCCGCCTACGGTGTCATCGGCTTTGCGCAGCTGCTGTGAGGTCACGCGTGCGGTCGAGCCGCCGGAAGGAGCCGCATTGGCGGCCTGGGATGCCATCGTTGCCATGTTGATCAAACGTCGCAGGTGGAGGCGGCGTTGTTGCCGCCTTGTGGGCTTGGGTGATCCGCCCGATAGGCCAGATTCGCGCGCTGCCCCTCATCCGGCCACGCGTAATCTTCGTACCCATCGTGATCAAAATGTTCGCTTTGCTCAGACTGCATGAGGGCGATTTCGTCATCGAAGAAATGGTCCTCCAGATGCGCTCTTTCTTGCTCAGCGTACTGATCAAACAGCGCTTGGGCTTCCTCGCGCGTCTTGGGCTTGGCTCCCAGAATGGGGTTCTCCATGGGCTTGATAAACGCTTCGGGCTGCGCACGGTCGTCTTCGCCAAATTCGACTTTGGCCTGGAAGCTGGGTGGGTTGTCAATCCGCGCACGGCCCTGAGAGTCCAGCTTGCCTTCGAGCACCTGTCCGTTGGCGAAGATCAGCTTGTACGGCGCGCCCCTGACCGGTGACTGATCACGATAGGTGTGCTGCAATTCGATGAAGCTTGGCACCTCGGTCATCCCGTCGGGCATCAACATCAAGGCTGCCGGCTGACTCCCACCCCCCAACCAATCATGGCTCGCCCCCTTCACAGTCCACGTCCCCGGGCAGGTGAAGGTGATGTTGCCGCCCTCGATGACGATCTGGCTTTGCCCCGCCGTCAAGGTGATGCTCTTTGACGCCTGGATGCGCACCTCGTCCGTCGTGCTCTGCACCGTCAGGTCTTGCTCTGACCAGACTTGTTGCGAGTCGGTGTGGGCGCGCACGCTCAGGGCGGCGTTGGCGGTGATGGCCTTGATGCCACCGGCGTGGGTGTAGAGGCTGGTGGTCTGGCCGCTGACGCTGCTGACGGTGTGGGCGGCGGTGAGGTGCACGTCGCCCTGGGCGCTGACGCTGTGGTCTTGCCCGCTGAACAGGTGGATGCTGGCGGGCGTGACCCAGGTGGCCGAGGCCGGCGTGTCCAGGTGCAACAGGGGCTTGGCGAAGCGCTCGACCGGGTCGGCCAGCTCGCGGCTGCCGGCACGCGCCTGGCGGGCGTCCTGGCCGCCCACGGCGCCGCTGTAGCGGCCTTGCGCAGCCGGGTCCATGGCCTCGGTGTGGGTGGCCCAGGCCTGGCCGGCCTCGTGGCTGTGCAGGCCGTGGGCGCCCTGCTGGCGGGCGCTTTGCGCGAGCACGTCGCCCAGCTGCTGCGCGGCCTTGAGTTGGCCCACGGCTTCTGCCGCGTCCATTTGCGTGCGGGCCACGCTGGCGCCTTGTGCCGGGCGCGCCGAGGTGCTCAGCAGCAGGCCTTCGCCTGCGCGCACCACGGCCCAGCCTTCGGTGTGGCCGTAAAAGCCTTCGCCCAACCACTGGCCGCGCTGTGCCGCGCCCGAGCCGCCGCGCGCGCTTTGCTGAATCAGCCGGCCCAGTGTGAGCTCGCTGTGGCCCGTGGCGGCCGAGTGGCTGGCCAGGCGCATGCGCAACTGGCCGGTGGCGTCGTCCACCACCCACTGGTTGGCGCCTTGGCCATCGAGGTGCGGGTGGTGCCAGCCCGAGATCGTGCCGGGGTGGTTGGTGCCGGCGTCCACGCCAGCGGGCCATGGCAGCTCGTGCGGGCCGTTGTGCAACTGGCCGACGATGAGCGGGCGGTCGATGTCGCCGTCGATGAAGTCGACCAGCACCTCGGAGCCCGGGCGTGGGGTGAACAGCGCGCCCCAGTCGGGGCCGGCCACGCCTTGCGCCACGCGCACCCAGGTGCCGCTGGTGGCGTCACCCGGGGCATGACCGGTGGGTGAGCCAGCGGGCGTATCGGGGCCGCTGAAGGCGCCGGCCAGCGGCCGCTCGCCTCGCTGCCAGGCGAACTGGATGCGCACTCGGCCGTCGCGGTCCGCGTGGATGGGGTCGTCGCCCTGGGTCATGACCCATGCGGTCTGCGGGCCTGGGGCGCACGGGGCTTCGAAGGCCGGGGCGGTGGGCAGGGGCAGCAGGCGCAAGGCAGCCGGTGCGGCGCTGAAGCGGTTGCGGTAGCTGCCTTGCTCGACGTCGGTGGCGCGCAGGATCTCGGCGGCCTGGGTGCCCAGGTTGTTGGCCATCTCGTGGGTGATGGCGATGGCGGCGAAGCGTCGCTCGGTGCCCGCGCCGTACCCCTCGTGGTCGAGGAGCTCGAAGGTGGCGCCAGGGTGCAGGGCGAGCGCGTCGAGCAGGTCTTGGGTGGCGCCTTGGGCTTCAGCTGGGCTGGCGTGCAGCGGGTCGGCCACGCGGCCGTTGGCGTGCAGGCGCTCACCGTGGCCTTGGTAGAGCTCCAGCGCGGGCACGGCGGTGGGCAGGCCCGTGGCCTGGGCCTGGGCGGCCACGCCGGCGAGCTGGCGCTCGTCCCACGCTGCCAGGGTGACGGCGTTGGGGCCGACGGCTTGCGAGGTGGACCACTCGGTGAGCGTGTCTTGCGCGAAGCCACCGAACAGGTTGCCGGCGAGCTGACCCAGCAGCGTGCCCGCTGCCCCATGGCGCCCCGGCTGGCCAAAGCGCAGGCCACCCAGGTCAGGGCGCTCGGCGGCCTGGTCGAAGATGACCAATTGCGGGCCGGACTCGGGCGTGGCGGTGTGGTCCAGGCGCCAGCTCCAGCCCTCGGCGGCCATCAGGCGGCAGGCAAAAGCCCAATCGGTTTCGCGGTATTGGGTGGTGATGGCGCGCAGCGGCCCGGGCTCGGCCACCTCCAGCTTGAAGGGCAGTTGAGGCCAGGCCTGCAGCACCTGCGAGACGATGTCGGCGGAGGTGAGATCTTGAAAGATGCGGGTGTCGCGGCGCAGGGCCAGCCAGCAGCTGCCGTCGCGCACGGTGAGGCGGTAGCGGCCCAAGCCGCCATCGCTGCCGAGCTGGGCCGCCGCCGCCACCCAGCCCTGCCAGGTGCGCCAGCTGCCATCGGCCTGCAGCAGGCGCAGGGCCACGCGGGTGCCCATGAGCGATTTGAGGGGCAGGCCCGCCTCGGTGCTGACGCAGTCGACCTCGGCGAGCAGGGGCTGGGCCGCGTGCAGGCCTTCGGTGAGCGTGGCGCGCTCGACGAGCAGGGTTGAGGCTGGCAGCGCCGTGTCGAGCTGCAGCAGGCGCGTGGCCTGGCTGAGCTGGACGGCAGCCAGGAGGCTCGACGCCAGTGAATTCATGACTCCACCTGAGATGTATGCTTTTGATCCGCCCTCTTCGGGGCAGCCTCGCATCATCGCCGTGAAGCCCTTGGCGGGCTGGCGCGGCACCGCCCCCCTGCTGGGGGAAAGTTGCAAGTAGTCGTAACCCACCCAGGTGCCTGACCCTGTGAACACCCCCGCCGCACGCGCCGCCAACCAACCGGAACACCAGCTCGGCAAACCGCTGAGCGGCTGGCGCCTCACGCTCTACACCATCATCTTCGAGGCCGACACGCGCGCCGGCCGCTGGTTCGACCAGGCCCTGCTGCTGACAATCGTGGCCAGCGTGGTGTTGGTCATCCTCGACAGCATGCCGTCGATGCACGCCGCGTTCGGCGACTTCTTCAGCGTGGCCGAATGGGTGTTCACCGCGCTGTTCACCATCGAGTACGTGTTGCGACTGGTGTGCGTGCAAAAGCCGCTGGTCTACGCGCGCAGTTTCTTCGGCATCATCGACCTGCTGTCCACGCTGCCGACCTGGCTGGCGCTGTTCGTGCCCGGCCTGCATGTGCTGATCGACGTGCGGGTGCTGCGCCTGTTGCGCATGTTCCGCGTGCTCAAGCTCACCGGCTACGTGGCCGAGTACACGATGCTGGGCCAGGCCCTGGTGGCCAGCCGGCGCAAGATCCTGGTGTTCCTGTCCTTCGTGCTGCTGGTGGCGCTGCTGATGGCGACCGTGATGTACGTGGTCGAAGGGCCGGCCAACGGCTTCACCAGCATCCCCACGTCGATGTACTGGGCCATCACGACGATGACCACGGTGGGCTTCGGCGACATCACGCCCAAGACGGACCTGGGGCGCTTGATCTCGTCGATGATGATGATGCTGGGCTGGGGCGTCCTGGCCGTGCCCACCGGCATCGTGACGACCGAGATGGCGCTGCAGCGCGGGCGCCTGCCGACGCCCACCACGCGCACCTGCCAGAACTGCCTGACCGAGGGCCACAGCGCGACGGCGCGCTACTGCATGCACTGCGGACACGCGCTGCCGGCGTACCAGCACGATTGAGCCCTCGGCTCAGGTGGGCGGGTCGGTGGCGCGCCGCCGCTTGCTGGCGGGGGGAATCGGGTCGGTGTCGTCGGAGTGGAAGTCGCTGTCGGTGAAGCCATCCGGGGGCCTGGTGGCATCGCGCCCTTGCAGCCAGGCCTGCAGGTGGCGCGCCGGCATGGGCCGCGCGAACAGGAAGCCTTGCAGCTCGTCGCAGCCCACGCGCCGAAGGATGTCGAGCTGGGCCTGGGTTTCGACGCCTTCGGCCACCACGGTGAGCCCCAGCGCGTGCGAGAGCTTGATGACGGCGCAGACGATGGCGCGAGCGTCCACATCGCGATCAACGTCCTGCACGAAGCAGCGGTCGATCTTGAGCCCGGATGCGGGCAGTTTGCTGAGGTAGCTCAGCGATGAATAGCCGGTGCCGAAGTCATCGATGGCCAGGTGCACGCCCAGTTGCGCCAGCCGCTCGAACAGGCGCAGCGAGGCCTGCGGGTCTTCCATCGCGGCCGACTCGGTGATCTCGAAGGTCAGGTGGTCCGGCACCACGGCGTGGCGGCGCAGCGATTCCTGCACGCGCTCGACGAGGTCGCTCTGGCGCAGCTGGTGCACCGACAGGTTGATGGCCACGCACATGGGCACGCCCGCGTCCTGCCAGACGCGCATCTGACGGCAGGCTTCGTCGGTGACCCATTGCCCCAGGCTGCCGATGAGGCCGAAGCGCTCCGCGATCGGCACGAAGACACCGGGGCTGACCATGCCCCGATCGGGATGGTGCCAGCGCAGCAGGGCCTCGGCACCGGTGACCTGGCCGGTGCGGCCATCCACCTTGGGCTGGTAGTGCAGCTCCAGGCCGGTGCGGGTTTCGATGGCGCGGCGCAGGTCGCGCTGCAGGTCGATGACGTCCTGCGCGTCGTGCTCCATGTCCGGATCGAAGAAGCAGTGCATGTTGCCGCCGGCGCGCTTGGCCGCGAGCATGGCGGCGTCGGCGCGGGCGATCAGGCGGGCGCGCG
>Ga0208492_1000583_pt1 | contig 29564 bp, 12 predicted proteins | sample Subbioar_CSW14AB_FD_184820 | JGI IMG/M metagenome (GOLD analysis project Ga0208492, IMG submission 184820) | Serpentinite rock and fluid subsurface biosphere microbial communities from McLaughlin Reserve, California, USA - CR12Mar_CSW14AB (SPAdes) | ecosystem: Environmental > Terrestrial > Deep... | reverse complement strand
CACTACAACTGCCTGTTTAAATCCTCCTTCATAGAATTCCCAATACAAAGGTGGTCGAGCTGTTTCTGCATTCCCTTTTAGTGTATTCACTAAAGAAATCCCATCCGTTTTTGTGTAAGATTGAATGCCCGCAATTTCATTGAACGTGGGTAAAATATCCCAGAAAGCTCCTATTGTATTTTGGGTTTGTGCCATGTTAAAACCTTTCTCCCAACTAATAATATAGGGAACCCGAATACCTCCTTCATATAAATCTCTCTTAGCTCCTCTGAATATTCCACTACTTTTAAAGTACTCAATATCATTTTGATTTCTACCACCTTCTTTATGTGTTCCATTGTCACTAGTAAAAACAATGATGGTATTTTCTAATAGATTTTTCTCTTTTAACTTCTCTACTATCTCACCAACATAACTGTCCATTTGGGAAACCATTGCTGCATAGGCTGCTTTAGGAAATTTTTGTTCCCCATAATGTTGACCTGCTGGATGTTGTATTTCGGGTGCAAAAATGCTTTGGCCATTCTGGTCCAAATAAAGTGCTAAAAATGTATTAGGAACCTTTAATTCTGCATGAGGAAGGGTGAATGATAAGTATAAGAAAAATGGTGAATCGGCTTTTCTATTTTGATTCTTTTCTGTATGCAGATCAATGAATGATTTTGCTTCATTGGTAAACCATTCATTACTGTATTGCTGGTTTGGTATGACAACTTTTCTGCTTGTAGCGTTTATCATTTTCCATGCAGAATCAGGATGCTGATAATGCCCTTCTACATGATGCAATAGCCCTGAGAAATAATCCCAACCTTTATTTTCCGGAGAACCCGTTGTATGAGATTGCCCCAAACCCCATTTGCCAAATAACCCTGTTGTATACCCAGCTTCTTTTAAGTATTGGGGGATAATTTTTTCATCTGCTGGTAAGGGTACTTCTCCATTCCCTCTAACCGTTAAATGTCCTGTATGTAAGCCTGTCATTAAAGAAGCCCGAGAGGGTGCACATACTGTGCTTCCTGCATAGAATTGTGTAAATTTTGTACCCGTTTTTGCCAATGCATCAATATGAGGGGTACGAATCTGGGCTGAACCATAACAACCCAGATCTCCGTATCCTAGGTCATCTGCGAGAATAAAAACAATATTAGGCTTTGATTGCTGCGCCAGAAGACATTCCTCATTCAACAAAAAAAACATTGCTAAAAAAGTAAGTATTCGAATCATCTGAAAGATTTTAATAAACTTACCATTTTAGCAATGTAGTTCAAGATTATTTTTTACTGCCATGCGGCATTTTGTGTCAATTTATTGTTAGCATTTAATTCTGTCTGAGGGATAGGGAAAGAAGTAGACTTTGCACCTCTAAAAGTAGCCACATACCCTGCAACTCTATCAGCTGCAATAGCTGTGAAAGCTTGTTGCATAGCCCCCCAACGTTTTAAATCATAAAAACGCAATCCTTCAAATGCCAATTCTACCCTGCGTTCATGTCTTACTACATCGCGCATTGCCGCCTGAGACAAACCCGTTCCTTCTGCAGCTGCCACCGTTGGCATACTTACACGGGCTCTTACCTGATTTACCAAAGTAGTAGCTTCTGTTAATTGATTTAATTCTACCAAGGCTTCGGCACGCATCAATAATACATCAGCATAACGTAGAACAATAAAATCCTGACCACCTGGACTGAATACGGCAATACCAGAAGTAGATGCTGCGGTACGAATATATTTTTTCTGACCAAATCGGGTAGCCGTGTTACCTGTAAAGGCTCTGTTTAAGTCTGTCAAAAAGATATCTCCTGTAAAATGCACGTTAGCTAATAATCTAGGATCTCTATTCAACTTAGGTGTAGCTGATCTGTACAAAGGAGAAGTTGTGATTGGCTTTCCATCTGTACAATAATAATCATTCACCAAATTTGGCATTGGCAAAGTATTGATTCTTGGAGCACCTAAGAAAGTGCCTGAAAACAATTCATTGTTATTAGATATATCCTGATTGAATCTTACTGAGAAAACAATCTCTTTAGAAAATTCCCCTGCTTCAGTAAACAACTGAGGATAACTTGCATTCAAGGTGTAACCCAATGTTAATAATTGATCCGTAGTAGTTATTACGCCTTGATAATCTTTATTGTATAATTGGGTTCTCGCTAAAATTCCCAATGCTGCCCCTTTAGTGGCATATCCGTATTGTGAAGCAGGATAAGTTACTGGCAATAAAGGAATGGCTTCTGTTAAGTCTTTAATTACCTGGGCATTCAATTCCTGATACGTGTTTTTGGTTACATAAGATTCAGGTAGGGTCTGTACTTTTAATACAAGTGGAGCTTCTTCAAAATAAAAAGCCAAATGTTGATAAAACATAGCTCTTAAAAATAGTGCCTGGCCTCTTAATTCCTTTTTGCGCGCATCTGTAATAGCAGTAGCAGGTATTTTTTCAACATTCTCTAAAAAGGAGTTGGCTCTACCTATACCCTTATACAAAGAATTCCATAATTGACTAAAGAAACCATTAGAAGGGTCTATATTAGCTTCCATATAATTACCAGGTCCTTCAAATTTGTATCCGCCAAACATATTGTCACTAAAACAATCATATTGGGGTATACCTGCGGTACCATTTAAATTTCCACTATACAATACCCGATCCTGTAGTACATCATAGATACCATTGATAGCTAAAACAGCATCTGATTCATTTTTCCAGAAATTATCAACGCTTAACTGTGTTAAGGAAGACCTGTCTAAAAAACTTTTAGAACAAGAAGTTAGCGCAATTACAAAACTTATTATTATAAACTTTTTCATGCTAATTAAAATTTAAGGTTTAATCCAAAACTATACACTTTATAAAGTGGTGTCAGCTGATCGGTAGCAGATCCTCTAGCTCTTTCTGGATCAAAGTTTTTCATTTTAGTAAACGTAAGCAGGTTCTGAGCACCAACGTATACTCTTAGTCTAGAAACACCAAAACGTTTACTAACATTTCCAGGAATTGCATATCCCAATTCAAAGTTTTTCAATCTTAAATAAGAAGCATCTTGAATGTAAAAAGTTGAAGCTAATTGGTTATTCTGGCCACCCAATCTTGGTAAAGTAGTGGACGGATTCTGAGGCGTCCAACGATTAATCCAATAAGATAACGCATTGTTACGATCCCCTTCAAAAGGTAGCTGACCATTACTGTTTAATAAACGATCCAATCCACTCACCCCTTCAAATAATACCGTCATATCAAAGCCTTTGTAGCTCAAATTGGTATTGAAATTGTATATCATTTTAGGGAATGGATTACCAATCACCGTTCTGTCAAATGCATCAATTACGCCATCTGGAATCCCATTAGGACCAGATAAATCTGCATATTGAAAATCGCCTGGTGCGGTTCTTACACTTCCAAATTGTCTTGGCGCGGCAGCAACTTCATTGGCATTCTGGAATATACCAATTACTTTATATCCATAGTAAGCATTGAATGGAACTCCAATTCTGATAATGCTCTCTGCATTGATGGTTTCCAATCCTCTCTCTCCTAATCCAGTTACTTTGTTATCGGCAAATTTGCTAATACTTCCACCAAAGCTATAAGCAATACCCTTGTAGTTACCACGATAGTTAACGGCCAATTCTAATCCGCTATTCACCATACTTGCTGCGTTTTGTGCTGCTAAATTGGTTACACCAATCGTTGCGGGAATAGGGAAGTTACCGTATAAGATATCTGTACTGTTTCGTTTGAAATAGTCTGCTGTGATTGACAAACGATTGTTAAACAATTCTGCGTCTAATCCAATATCGTATTGCTTAACAGTTTCCCACGTAATGGTTGGGTTAGCCAATCTAGTTAATGCAACAGCACTCACAATCGTGTTGGTGCCTAAGAAATAATCAAGTCCTGCATTATAGGTCTGATCAAAAATATAGTTACCAATATTATCATTACCTGTAATACCCCAACTGGCTCTTAGTTTCAAATCTGATATCCAGTTGATATTGCGCATGAATTTTTCTTCACTCATTCTCCAACCTGCAGAAGCGGAGGGGAAATTAGCATAACGTTTAGCTCTACCGAACTTAGAAGACCCATCTCGTCTAACATTAAGCTCTAATAAATATTTACGATCATAGATATAGTTTACTCTTCCAAAGAAAGATTGTACAGCTTCTTCTGCAGCACTTCCGCTCACACTAGGATTTAATACACCACCTCCATCAAATTCCTGAATGGAATTGGAGGGGAAACCTTGCAAGTTTCCAGAGAAACCGCTGTTTCTGTTGTAAATAACAGAATGTCCGAGTAAAAAAGATAAATCGTGTTTTTCACCCAACTTCTTATTGTAACGCAATAAGTTTTCGTTTAATAAACGATAATTAAAACTAGTAGACTTAGTTAAAGAGTTTACCAGTGAATTCTGTACAATATTGCCTGCCCAATCATATATTGCATTGGTAGGAGTAAAATTGGAAACTGTTCCATAGTTAAGATTTAAGCTTCCACTGGTTTCAAATGATAAGTTCTTAGTGAAATTTACCGTTACGCCAAATCGTTGAGCAACATTTATTTCGTCACTTTTATAGTCTCCCAACTCACCTCTTCTTAAAGCATGTGTTATAGGAAAACTTGGATTAACTTTTAAATAAGCACCATCCACTGAACCATATTCTCCACTGGAATAAAATACAGGAACTGTAGGTGCAGAACGCTGAAACTGATTGATGATACCTGTTTCCCCGGTAATAGCACCAGCTCCTCCTGCAGGGCCCTTAAATTTGGTCCAATATGCATTGGTAACACTGGAAATATTCAACCAATCTTTCAACTTCGAGTTAACATTAAAGCTCAAATTGAAACGGTCGTTCTTGAACTTGCCTTTCACAACAGCTTCTTGTCCTAAATAGCCAAGTGAAACACGGTAAGTTGTTTTTTCATTACCACCAGAGAAAGATAAATAGTGACTTTGCATAGGGGCATTTCGCAATATCACATTTGCCCAATTAGTATTCGCATACTGATCTTTATTTGATCCATCTATGATGGCTTGAATATCCGCATCAGAATAACGCAAGGGTGCAGTTGCTCCATTTGCATTGATATCGCGCTCGTTTTTTAGCCTTGCATAGTTCACCGCATCTAAATATTCTGGAATTACTGTTACTTTCTGAAATCCAGTATAGGTATTGTAAATGACACTAGAGGTTCCGCTTTTACCTTTTTTGGTAGTTACCACGATTACACCATTCGCACCTCTCGCTCCATAAATGGCACTGGCTGATGCATCTTTCAGTACTGAAATACTTTCAATATCTGCAGGTGCTAGGTTGTTAAAAGCCTCCAAGCCGCTGTACTGAATATTGTCAATAACAACTAATGGCGTAGTAGATCCAAATGTACCCACACCACGAATGGTTACACTGGAAGCATCCGCTCCTGGCAATCCACTACTTTGTGTTAGTTGTACACCAGAAAACTTACCATACATTAATTGACCAGCATTTGTTACTGGCTGGTTCACCGCTTCATCAAACTTTACCGTTTGTGTTGAACCTGTTTGGTTAATTTTTTTCTGGGTACCATACCCAACTACTACAACATCTTGTAAGTCGGAAGCAATGGCTTCCAATTTAATAGCTAATGATCCAGCGCCACTATAGTTAATGGTCTGAGTTTGGTAACCTACCATGCTTACGAGAAGTACTGGTTTAGCGCCGGTTACCGTTAAACTAAAACTACCTTTAGTATCGGTAGTTGTGCCTTTATTGGTTCCTCTTTGAACTATGGATACGCCCGATAATGGGGTATTGTCGGTTCCACTGATTACAGTACCTGTTACAGTAACTGTTTGTGCAACAGCCGAAAAGCTCATCAAAAGAAAAAGGCAGAGTAAGCCAATTGAGTTGGAAAAATTCCTTTTTAAAGCAAGCATCGTTTCAGTTTTAAATTAACATACAAATACGAATACTAAGTAAGTCACTTAAACTGAGACTCTAGGTACTTAAACACTTCAAAAAAGCGGTACATTTAGTTCAACTGCATTTACCTTTTTGAGCCATTTGAATAACATTTCACGAAGCTGATAGGCAAGAGTAGAATTTGTTGAACTTAAATTATTTTTTTCGCTTAAATCATTTGCTAAATCATATAATTCTGAAGTTTGATTTTCGTAGTTAAAAATCAATTTATACTTCCCTTTTCTAATGGCTGCTCCTGGCTTACCGCCCTGATTACTATAATGGGGATAATGCCAATAAATGGCCCTATCCTCTTCCTTCTGTTTCAATAAAGCTAGGATATCATCACCATCTATTGATGGATGTTTTTGGTATTGTGATTGCATTAAATTACCCAATGTAGGATATAGATCTGCAATGGTTACTGGTATATCAATTGCGTTTCCGGGAATGAGTTTGCCTTTCCAATACATAATAAAAGGAACACGTATACCCCCTTCGTATAACCACCCTTTTCCTGCTTTGAATGGCCCGTTAACCGTATTACTACCTTCGGCCGTACTTAATCCCCCATTATCAGAAGTAAAAACAACCAATGTGTTTTCTTCTAAGTTGAGTTCTTTTACTTTACGCAACAATCTTCCCATATTCCAATCCATATTTTCAATCATTGCCGCATACACAGGATTGTCTTGCACTAATCTTCTCTTCCATCCTGCTTCAGGTTTCATCCATTCTTCGTCTTTGGCAAAACGCTGCGCATCTGTATAGGATAGATTTTTTTGTTTTTCCTTGTACTTTTCAATTAATGGTTTAGGAGCTTGTAGTGGATTATGTACTGCATACATTGAGTACATTAAAAAAAAGGGCTTATCAGCTTTTGTTTCTAAAAATTGTATGCATTCATTTGTTAATCGATCCGTTAAATATTCTCCCGCAGGACCATCCGCTAACAATGGATTTTGATAGGGTGTAAAAAAGCCCCCAGTTGTATCATTCTTTCTGCCAGTTGGCCCTCCCTTACTCCAACCTCCTTTATTCGTTTGAAACCCTTGGTATTGAGGCCAAAATTTCTCTTCCTCCCCTAAATGCCATTTTCCTGCAAAGAAAGTTTGATACCCATTGTCAACAGCTAATTCTGCAATCGTTTTTTCTTCCAATGATAACTGAAAAGCAGTAGGAGGAGTTTTAATTTTCTCATAGGTTCTTTGTTTACCGTCTTCACTTCTTCCTGGAATCCAGTCGGTAACCCCCGTTTTGGTGGGATATTTTCCTGTCATCATACTGGCACGTGTAGGACTACAAACAGGACTGGTTGCATACGCGTTTGTAAATCTTAAACCGCTTTTTGCCAATGCATCTAAAACAGGCGTTTCATAAAAGTTACTTCCATAAATACCCAAATCAGCCCATCCTAAATCGTCTGCCAAAACTACTATGATATTCGGTTGGTTTTGAACAGATTGTTTTTGCTTGGCTTGCGCCATTAAAGTTGCGGCTGTAAAAAGAGTAAGCCAAAAACAGAAAATATTTTTTATCATGCTTAACGGATATCTTTTACACATCTAAAGCCTGTATGTTCTAAACCCGTATCAGGACTGCTTTTCATTCTTCTGGCTACTCTATAACCACTACAGTAAGCATCATTACACAAATAACTTCCCCCACGCAATACTCTTTTAGGTGTGTAGGGATCTTGTGGATCAAAGCTTTTTTCTGGCCCTTTGGGATTGATTGAATTTTTATTAGCAAGGGTCTGATAATAATCAGCACGATACCAGTCACTACACCATTCCCATACATTACCAGCCATATCGAAAAGTCCAAAACCATTGCAGGTGAAAGACATAACGGGTGCATATTTTAGAAATCCATCTTTTTGCTCATTATAATAAGGGAACTTCCCTTCCCAGCTATTGGTCTTGGGAGTACCTTGGTTAACAGGCTGATTACCCCAAGGATATATTTGATTGATTCTTCCTCCCCTTGCAGCATATTCCCATTCCGCTTCAGTAGGTAGCCTTTTGCCAGCCCATTTACAATAAGCCATGGCATCGTCCCAGCTTACATGAACCACTGGAAAATTTTCTTTTCCCTTAATATTGGATCCCGGCCCTTGAGGTTGTTTCCAGTTGGCTCCTTCTACCCAACTCCACCATTGACTATAATCATTTAAATTAACAGGCCCATTGGTTTGTTTAAAAACCAAGGAAGCTGCCACCAACAAACTATCTGCTGGTTTAGGTGTTCCCGGTGGAACTGTCTTTTTTATTTCCTCCCAACTGGGCTTTCTCTCAGCAGTTGTTTTGTAACCCGTTGCTTTTACAAAAGCGGCAAATTGTGCATTCGTCACTTCTGTAATATCCATGTAAAAAGAGTCTATGGTTACTTTATGTTTAGGGTATTCGTCTTTATCTGCCTGCTCATTATCCCCTCCCATATCGAAACTTCCTCCTGGAATTAATACCATGTTCCTATAAGAACTATCGCCCCCAAAAGTAATGGATGTATCTGCGGACAAACCAAATCTTTGTGGCACTTGCATACAAGCATGTGCAGAATCTTTTTGTTGACCCATTTCCTCTTTTGTCTGTTTGTTAGCCTCCTCGTTCTTACAGCTAACCATCAAAAGATATAGGTATACAGTGCCTTTAAAAATCCGCTTCAAAATATTTTATTTTTGTTTTATCTTCTCTAGCAAAGCTTTCATTTCATTAATCTTATCAGGAAAACTAGCCGCAAGATTTTTTGTTTCCCCTGGATCGTCTGTCAAATTATACAATTGTGGTTCGGTTGAATTACCCAATTCCGTATTCGTATCCTTATTCATCTTTGGCCCTTTAGAAGGTTCAATATACTTCCAGCTTCCTACTACTAAAGATAAGGTAGAATTTAATGATTGCTCTACCAACCATTCTCTGGATTTTGAAGACTGATTCAATAATACAGACAAGGCGGTTTTACTGTCAGGTGCCTGCCCTTCAGGAACAGCAACATTAATTAATTCAGCTAAGGATGCGTATAAATCCACTTGACTTACCATTGCATCATTCACTTTACCTGCTTTCATTTTTGCCGGCCAGCTCACAATAAATGGGACCCTTGTTCCCGCCTCGAATGCACTGTATTTGCCTCCTCTGAAAATGCCATTGGGTTTATGTTTCCCTAGCTTTTCAACAGCATCGTCTTTATATCCATCATCAATTACCTGACCATTATCACTGGTGAAAATAATCATTGTATTTTCTAACATCCCATTTTTCTTGAGGATGGATTCTATCTGTCCTACAGTCCAATCTAACTGTAACAATACATCCCCTCTTGGACCAAAACCAGATTTGCCTTGAAATCTTTCATGTGCCATTCTAGGTACATGAATATCATGCGTTGAGAAATACAAGAAAAAGGGTTGCTTTTTTTGCTGAGTGATATAGGCATTTGCTTTTTTCACCAGCATATCAACGAAATCTTCGTCTCTCCAAAGTGCAGCATTTCCGCCCGACATATATCCAATTCTGCTTATGCCGTTTACAATAGTCATATCATGCCCGTGCGAGGGATGTAATTTTAATAATTCAGGATTTTTCTTTCCCGTTGGTGCGGTTGGATCAATTGGTTCTTTATAACTGACTTTGATGGGATCGTTTTTATCTAGATTTACAACATGATGATTTTCAACAAAAACGCAAGGAACCCTATCGCCCGTTGCAGGAATTAAAAAGGAATAATTGAATCCTATTTCCAATGGACCGGGGGCTATTTTCCCATTCCAATCTGCTCCCTTTGCATCTCCCAATCCTAAATGCCATTTACCAATCACAGCGGTATTATATCCACCTTTTTGAAGGATTGCTGGCAATGTAGTTGTTGAAGTAGGAATCAATAAGGAAGCATCACCTGGAGCAATTCCCGTGCCTTCCTTGCGCCATGCATACTTACCTGTCAATAAAGAAAAACGGGATGGAGTGCAAGTTGCGGAAGTTGCATGCGCATTGGTAAATCGAACTCCATTTTTGGCAAGTCTATCTATATTTGGCGTAGGTATAGCGGAAGTTCCATAAGCACTCACATCTCCATACCCCAAATCATCCGTATAAATTAGGATGATGTTGGGCTTCGACTTCGCCGAGTTTAGATGAGTGCTTTTGTTTTGTCCATTGCTGGCTTGTCCATTTATTTGGTTCAACAAACCTACTAGGAACGTTAAAAGGAAAAGCCCTATTTTATTATTTTTCATACACTTTACTTTAAGACAGGTTCAATAATATAAGAATATTGGTATTGATTGGCTTTTAACAAATAAGGTTCATGTGGCATTGCCCCCCAACTATTATCGCCTCCTAGCCCACGTTGATTCAAATCAATATGCACACTAATGAATTTACGTTCATTTAAATCACTTGGATGCTGTTGTTTTTTAGAATTACCTGGATCCAAATCTTCTGAAAGATAAGGCAATGCGCTAATGCTGATAGGTTGAAGTCCTGTTATTATTATTTCAGGTGAATTAGACTGATATAATTTAACCCAACGAATATCCGTTTTATATCCATTCTCCTGGGGTCGAATATAATTAGCAACAAATTGATCCTTGATTCTTTGCTGATAAATACCAATGAAGGAAGCTGATTTTCTATCTGCATAATTTTCCCATGGACCTCTGCCATAAAAATCAATATGGTCAATTGTTTTGGGTATCTGCATGCGCATGCCAAACCTTGGCAACTCAGGCATTTTTTTCTTTTTAAAATCCATACTAACATCAACCTGAATAACACCGGTTGGTAAAATAGTGTAAGCAAGGGTATAAGGGACTTCTGCTACAGTTAAATGGTACTCGCAAACGAGTTTTATCATTTCATTATTTTGAACTTCAACTTTTACGGTATCTAGCTGTAACATTTGATGAGCCGTTCTCCAAAATCCTAACTTCTGAGGCATTTGATTCCCAAAGTCATTATCGGTTGGAGCTCTCCAAAAATAGGGTTCAGGAAAAGACTGAATGGGGGAAAAACCATTAATGGTATACTTGGTAAATTTACCTTGCTTTAAATGGAAAGTCCCTGCAACAGATGCAGTTGAAAAATGCAATAGGTTGCCCTCACGTTTTGTATTAATAGACTTTTCTCCAGAGAAAGTGTTTTGTTTTAGTTGATTGAAGAATGCCTTTGCATCTAGTCCAAATTGTTCTCTAGCAACTTCATGGCCTGAAGGGATTGCAGCTGTAGCAGATTTGGTATAGGCAAAAATATTGAGAAACCATTCATTACCCTGCTGCATAACGGGTAGTTTTAGTTGTTGCAGTTTCATTTGATCGGGTCCAATGGCAACGGTAAAAGAATCTGTATACACAACTTCCCCATTCTTCAATAGTTGCCATGTAAAATAATAATTGGCAAGGTCAATAAAATTAAAACGGTTATGCACTTCAACCATACCTGTTTTCCAATCTAGATTTTTGAAAACAATATTCTGATAGACTTTCTTCACCTCGTAAATTCCTGGATGTGGTGATCTGTCAGCTGCAACCAATCCATTAGCACAAAAGTTCTCATCGTTTTGTAAATGACCCGCCCCAAAATCTCCACCATAGGCCCAGAATTTTTTTCCGTAGGCATTTGTTTGCAAAATTCCCTGGTCTACCCAATCCCAGATAAAGCCGCCTTGCATATGTTTACTGGAATGAATAATATCAAAATACGTTTGAAAATTACCGCTGCTATTTCCCATTGCATGTGCATATTCGCACATAATAAATGGCCTGGTTTTAGTAGAATCAGCTGCATACCGCTTCATGTATTGTATAGGTGGATACATTGGACTTACGATATCCGTATTCCACTCTTCACTTGCTTGCTCAAACAAAACAGGTCTTGAATTATCGCGAGCCTTGATCCACCTATAAGCTTCGCGAAAAACATTTCCATTGCCACATTCATTACCCATACTCCAGGTTATTACAGAAGCATGGTTTTTATCCCTTTCAACCATTCGGGTAATGCGATCCATAATTGAAGGAGCCCATTCAGGCAAATATGCAGGATGAATTGTTGAATCCAATTGCCCACTATTAGACACTCCCATACCATGTATTTCCACATTCGCTTCATCAACCACGTACAATCCAAATTCGTCGCAGAGTTTTAACCACAAAGGATCGTTTGGATAATGAGCCGTTCGTACTGAATTAATATTATACTGCTTCATGAGCTGTATATCTTTAATCATTAATTCTTTAGTAGGAACATGCCCCAATCGTTCGTCATGCTCATGCCTATTTACACCATGGAATATTACTTTTTTCCCATTCACTAACAATTGTGCATTCTTGATTTCAACTTTTCTAAACCCAATCTTGGTGGCAGTAACATGAATCAGCTTACCATTGTTATCCGTTAAACGTATGATACAATTATATAAGTTGGGGGTTTCCGCAGACCAGGTTCTTATATTAGGAATAGATGCTGAAAATGAAACAGTTTGCATACTGTCCTGGTTGGGTTGTAGAGTTTGTTTTTGAGTGAACTTAATATTGCCCTCTGGATCTTGAATTTCAAGGGTAAGAAAAGCTGCACTATTTACAAGTGGTTTAAATTTCCTAATTTGAATATTGGCACTGAAGCTTCCATTTTTATACGTCTCATCTAAGTCTGGCTTCAGAAAATAATCCCAAATGGCCGTTTTAGGTAAAGAGAATAAAAAGACTTCCCTTTCAATTCCTGTTAAACGCCAGAAGTCCTGATCTTCTAAATAGCTACCATCATGCCAGCGAAAAATTTGAACAGACAAAAGATTATTGCCTTTCTTTAGATACTTTGTTATGTTAAACTCGGCTGCCAATTTAGCTGATTTGCTTATACCAACTTTTTGTCCATTCACATACACGAAAGCAGCGCCTGTAATAGAACCAAAATGAAGGAAAATTTCTTGTCCGTTCCAAGCTGCAGGAACAGTGAAATTTCTTCTAAAAGTTCCGACTGGGTTATCGTCCCCAACGAATGGAGGATTCTTAGGAAAAGGATAAATAATATTGGTATATATGGGCATACCAGCACCTTGCAATTCCCAATTGGAAGGAACTACCATTGTTACCCAATGTTTATCATTCCATGTGGGAAGATTGAAATTAGTTGGTCTGTCTTTGGCTTTTTCAGTATAGTTAAATTTCCATTGCCCATCAAGAGATTGATAGAAGGGAGAAGTTGTTTTCTCATCTGCCAATGCTTTTTCTTTGGAATCATACCAGAAAAAAGCAGCATGAGCAGCTTCTTTGTTCCAATCAACTAAAGATGGATTTTCCCAATCAGCATTTCCCTTGAATAGACCAGACGCTGCAATTTGTCGGGAATTCATTTGGCCAGCGTGTTGCGCTGTTAAGCAAATGCATAAAACAAGGAATATTGGAATAAAATAGAGAGACTTTAACAGTTGATTGCAATCATTAGACTTCATGAGTGTGCTATTTTGGCAAGTAAACACTCTCGCTAAATTATTATGAAGCCTTAAATCAAATAGCCCAATTGCGGGGGGCAATTGTTGCAAAGCCCCTTTGTTTAACAACTATTTTTTATAATCGGAAGGATTCACGCCAAACTGGTCCTGAAATCTTTTACGGAAATATTTAATATCATTGAATCCTGCCTCAAAAGCTGCTTCTGAAACCGAATAATTTCCACTCTCTAATAATTTAGCTGCATAATTTAATCTGGCAGTCCTAATAAACTCATTACCCGACATCCCAGTTACCGCCTTCAACTTCCTATAGAAGGTAGAACGACTCATGAACATCAGATTAGCTAAATCATCGTTATTAAAATTATTATTAGAAATATTTTCCTCTACCAGTTTCATGAGTTTTGATAGAAACTCCTCTTCAAATGTTTTGATTTCAAAATTCCCAGAACCTAGAAAAATCTTTTTAGCATATAATTCTTTCAGCGTATTTCTAGAGTTAATTAAATTTTGAATATGAACAAGCAACAACTGTGAATTAAATGGCTTTGGCAAATATACATCAGCCCCTTCTCTAATACCTTGAACATGGTGTTCCATATCGGAAAGTGCTGTCAATAGTATGATAGGAATATGAGAACTGTCTTTATTGGATTTTAGAGTTTTACACAATTGCATGCCATCAATTTCTGGCATCATTACATCACTCACTATTAAGTCAGGTATATATTCAAGCGCTCGCTCTATTCCTTCTTTACCATTGGTTGCTGTAACTACTTTAAAAGAAGGAGAAAGAATCTCATAAATATATTGTAACATATCTGACTCGTCTTCTACCACCAGAATGATGGGCTGATCCTGTTCTTGTTCTAACTGATCAATTTCTTCATTCATAAAATCGTAGTTTAAATTGGTATCATCTAATATACTGTCCTGCTTCGCCAGTTCATTGGCAACATTCAACATAGCTCCAGAAACCTGCATTGAAGGTAAGACAACTGTAAATACACTTCCACTGGACCCATCACTTTCTGCTAAAATTGTTCCTCCGTGCAATTCTATCAACTCCTTAACAAAAGAAAGTCCAATACCAGTGCCTGAAATGGTGGTAGCATCTTCTTCTCTACCTCTGTAAAATCTTTCAAAAATCTTGGTTAGATCCTCTTCAGGTATGCCCTTACCAGTATCTCTAATTTGTATACTACAGGTATTCCCAGCTAACCTCTTAATTTGCAACTGAATTTCTCCTCCTGCAGGAGTAAATTTAAAAGCATTGGATAAAATATTAAATACAATAATTTCTAGTTTATGATGATCAAAATTAAAAGAGATATATTTTTCAGATGCTACAAATTGGTAGCGAATATCTCTCCGCTTTGCCTCATCCATAAATAAGAGATAAATGTCATGACAGAAAGAAACAATTTCTCCTGGTTGCAAGGAAAGTTTTAAGCTTCCTGCCTCCGCTTTCTGATAATCTAGCAGTTGATTAACCATGCGCAACATTCGCTTGGATTGCTTTTGAACCAGTCGTAAACTTTTTTCAACAACAGGTTCTAGCTTAGTTCGCTGAATCAAATCGTCCACTGGACCTAAAATTAAGGTAAGTGGGGTCCTGAACTCATGAGAAATATTAGTAAACAACCTTTCTTTAAAATCGGCCAGCTTATTTTCCTGTTGTCTTTCAAATTGACTTAACAATAATTGATTTTTTAAAGTAGCCTGCTTTAAGCCTAGATGACGTGTTATCCATAATAAAAAAACAAATACAACAATATATATACTATACGCCCACCAAGTTTTCCATGGCGGAGGTAAATTTTTTATGGTTAGTTCTTGTGTAGCAGGGTTCCAATTTTTATCACTGTTTGTCGCTTTTAGTTTCAATTGATAAGTACCTGGACTCAAATTCGTAAATGAAACAAGCCTGTTATTTCCTGCATTTACCCAATCTTTATGAAAACCCTCTAATTTATACTGATACTCGTTTTTATCTGGAGCCCTGTAATCCAATGCTGCAAATTGTATAGAAAAGATATTTTTTTTGTAGTCAAGTGAAATAGATTTTGTTTCAGAAAAGGGTTTGCTCAATATGCTGGTATCGTTGGTATTTGCACTGAATTCAAATGGAATATTATTGATAGATAAATTGGTAAAATAAACAGCTGGAATAAACTGACTTATTCTAATACTATCAGGAAAAAAATAAGTTAGGCCTTCTAGCCCTCCAAAAAACAATCGTCCTTTACTTTCTGCATAGGAGGCATTTTCAGAAAATACAATAGATTGTACTCCATCTCTCTTATCAAATACAGCAACACGTTTGTTATGTTGATTGTACTGAATGATTCCTTTATTAGTACTTGCCCAAATATTCCCTTTGCTGTCAGGAATAATCGCATGTACATAGTCACTGGGTAAACCCTGTTTGGTTGTTAAATTAGTTACTAATAATTGACGCTGGTTCAAAGGGGTAATTTTATTTAATCCACTTTGTGTTCCAGCCCAAATATTCCCTTCTTTGTCTTCCGCTAAGCAAAGAATGGTACTTGTACTAATTGAATTGGAATTACCTGTTTGCGCAAACAAACGAAAGCTTTGTTGCTCTGGAATAAATAAATGCAGGCCTTTGTAAGTTCCTACCCATAATCTGTTTTTAGTGTCTACCAATAGAGCACTTACCCTTTCATTCTGCAGCGCCCCTTTAACACCATATGCTGGCAAGAAATTTTTGAATAAGGGTTTGCCATTTTTGTACCCAGAAATATAACTCAATCCATTTTCCTGGGTTCCAATCCAAATTCTTCCATTAGCATCTTTTACCAGCACATTAATTTTTTTACCGCCTATAGAATTTCTGTCTTTAGCATCTGGCACAAACAAAGCGGGTTTACTTACTTGTTTTCCATCGTTGTTTAACCTGACTAATCCATTACTGGTGGCTACCCATAAGAAATTTCTATCTTGTAAAAAAGCTCTGCTTTCATACAATGCCTTAGGCGCATTTCTAACTGGCTTTTCCTTAATCTGCACCTTATTGAAATTTTTCCAATCGGAAGAATATTGAATGCCTCCCCCTTTGGTCCCCATCCATAGTTTTTGGTAGGGGTCAACAAATACAGACAAAATATGTGTGCTTTCTAAGGAGCTTTTTTCCAACTCATATCCAAGATTAAAAAATTGCTTTTGATTTAGGTTAAATTTAAATACACCAGTACCATCTGTTCCTACCCACAATAAACCAGAGGGGTCTTCGTGTATCGTCAATACAATCTGATTATCGTTAGTATATAAACCAGGAACATTCAAATCTATTTTTTCAAAGGACTGCTTTTGGCGATTCAACTTATTTAGTCCTCCCCCCCATGTTCCAATCCATAAATTATTCCTGCTATCTAAAAACAATTTATAGGTATTATTAGAACTTAATCCATCCCGATTCAATTTACTATACTGAAAATTTTTGTGCCGATAGCTAGATAAGTCTAATTGAAAAATGCCATAATTCCAGGTTCCTAACCAAAGACAGTTGAGTTCTTTGTCCCAAACAATTGAAGTAATATTTATATCTGGTATTCCAAAATTAAAAGTAGTATCGTTTTGCAATTTGGCATTTACATGTCTAAGACCACTATTAGTAGCAAGCCAATATCCATTTTTTCCATCAGCCTGAATATCAAAGGTTTTCCATAAAGTATTGACAATAGTAAATTGGGCTGTTTTCTTATTCAGGTATTGAAAGCCTTTCCAAGTCCCAATCATTAATTTTTCTGATTCAGTGTCCAGAATAGACAAGATATAATCGGTATTAAAACCTGTGATCTGCTGATTATTGTTAACGTAATTCTTTATCACTCCGGTCTTCAGATTGTATTCACTAAGGCCACCAGACTTTGTACCTATCCAAATATTATTCTGTCTGCCATTATGCAGAATTTCTATAGACTGACTTAATAGATTACTCCCTTTTGCAAAACTACTGTTTAATAGTTTCATCTCATATCCATCAAATCGTTGCAAACCTCCACGTGTTCCAAACCAGACAAAGCCATTTTTGTCATGTATGATTGTGGTCACTTCATTGTTAACCAATCCATCTGTAATACTAATAAACGAACTGGCTTTTTGAGCAAATACAACATGAGATATGCTCAATGCAATAATGAGTGTTATATATTTGGCAAACTTCGAAAACAATGATTCCCTTATTAGCTGTATACTAAAGTACAGAGAAATACAATAAGCCTAATTACATTATAAATAAAAGAATTACAAAAAGAAGGATAAGTAAAAAGTAACTTAGTCCTAGCTTTAGATTTAGTCTTTGTCTCTTTTTTTCCATTACTCAATCCTGTTTATACATTTACTTTCGTTGTAAGTTGTGGGCTATTTGTTTTTCTTTGATCTAAACTGATTCAATTCTTTAGGATCCCTCACCCGAACTTCTTTATTATTCATTAAGTCATCATGAATCATTAGGGTAATGGTATCCCAAATAGCCCCTTCAGTCCAAATAGGGTTCCGTTTATCTTTTTCCCACTGTAAAAACTGTTGTTTTAGATTTGCATAAACTTTAGGCTCAATTTCCTTTATATCCCTTACCTCCCCAGGATCATTTTCGAGATTGTATAAACGATCCCCAATACCTTTTACACTAATGAGCTTATACTGATTAAAACGAAGGGCAGCTTCCGCATCTTTCCTCCAAACTAACTGCTGATGAGGAGCTTTATTTATCTTTTGTTTAATATAGGGAATCAAACTAACTCCATCTAACTGAATAGCTTTGTTGGAATTAATTCCTGCTGCTTCTAATGCGGTTGGGAAAATATCTAAAGAAGAGCTTAACTGATTAAATACTCCTGCCTTAAATTGAGAGGGCCAGCTCATAACAAATGGAATCCGATGACCAGCTTCATATTTATTTCCTTTAAACCCTTTGAGAGGAAAATTGCTAGATTGGTTATTATGGGCCCCACCATTGTCGCTAAGAAAAAAGATCAGGGTATTATCCAGCTTTCCATCTGCTTTTAGTGTAGCTATCAAATTTCCAATAGCTCTATCTAATGCGGTGGTCATTGCTGCCAGCATTTGTCTAGGATGATTTTCAAACTTTTTTAAATCGGCTGTTGATGCTTCCATTGGTGTATGTACCGCATTAGGGGCCCAATAGATAAAAAAAGGATTGCTTTTCTGCTGTTTAATAAAATCGGAAGCTTTTTCTGCCAAATCATCTGTTAAATAGCCATCAAAAGAAACCTGCCGATCATTTAAATACATAGCATTCTTAGCACCTGGCTTGTCGTCGGCTTCGGGTTTATAAAAATAACTTCTGCCCCCACTTAAGAATCCATAATAATAATCAAAACCTCTCTTCAGTGGGTGTTGATTCAATCCATAGCCTAAGTGCCACTTGCCAAATGCTGCTGTTGCATATCCTTTGGTTCTTAGTAATTCTGGCAAAACTTTCTGTGCAGTATCCAAGCCTGTATACCCGTCAGACTCATTGCATTCATATCCAAACCGTTGCTGGTACTTTCCAGTAATTAAACCCGCTCTGGATGGGCTACATACTGTTGCACTTACATGAGCATCTGTAAATACGATTCCGCTCTTTGCCAATGCATCTATATTAGGTGTGGGTAAATCTTTTGATCCCATAAAACCGAAATCAGCATATCCCGCATCGTCAATTAAAATGACTAGGATATTGGGGACCTTACTGGCACTATTTTTTTTGGTTTGGGATAGTTTATATCTATCATTTACCTTATTACTTTGAAATGCAGTAATGCCCAAAGCAATCGGCATGATACCTGTAAAAACAAATAGCTTGAAAATTGAATTTTTATTTCGTTGCGCTCTCATTTTATTGATACATTTTAGCCATTCATCTTACTGATTTACTTTACTGCTTTACTGATTGATTTACTGATTAATTTTTTGCGACTTCTGTAACTGATTATATTCAGCTTCTTGATTCAATCCCAAGAATAGCGGAGGAATGGTTTTTGACTCCCATTTTTTTCTTTGCTGCTCAAATATATTGACCCATTTTTTTTGCTGGTCGAATATGTTTTTTTCTTCGCCAATGTCTTTTTGCAAATCGTATATATGAAAACTGGTATCCTTTAGAATTACCACTTTCATTCCTGATTGATGCAATACAGCATAATTCTTTTGGTCAAAATGTCTCCAGAAAAGGTATTCATGAGGAGAGTCCATTTTTTTTCTATTGATAAATGGTATTAAGTTAACTCCATCTAAAGGATTTTTTGTTTGAAGCGCAGAAGGAATATTGGCAACAATGGTTGCAAAAATATCTAAAGAGATAACTGGCTTTTCATACCTGGTATTCGGCTCGATTACCTTAGGCCATTGCATGGCAAAAGGCACTCTAATCCCTCCTTCGAATAAAGAACCCTTTCCTGCCCTCAATACACCATTATTACTTGCATTATCAGATTCAGGACCGCCATTGTCCGAAAGAAATATTACAATAGTATTATTCGCTATTTTCAACTCCTCCAATTTGTTTAATACAGTACCAACACCATCATCTACTGCACTTACCATCGCCGCATAAGTTTTGCGCTTTGTGTCTTGAATGGCTGGAAATCTATTTAGATATTTTGGGGGTGCCTGCAATGGTGCATGTGGGGCATTGTACGCTAGATAAAGAAAAAAGGGCGCTTCTTTATTTTGCTCTATGTATTTCACTGCTTCCCTAGATAAAACATCCGTCAAATATTCTGATTCTTCTACAACTTGTTCGTTTCTGATTAATTTGGTACGATAACTTTCCCCTTCATTTTTTGCACTATCCTGGTTGTTGATAGTAAACTCGGATGGGAAGTAGCGATGCCCCCCTCCTAAAAACCCAAAGAACTGGTTAAACCCTCTGTTCCAAGGTCTGAATTGTTCATGCACCCCCAAGTGCCATTTACCAATCCCCATCGTTTGGTAACCTACCTTCTGTAAGTATTCAGGTAAAGTTTGTTCAGTTAAAGGCAATCCTATACCTGCATCAAAAGGCCTGTATAATGGGTTTCTACTATACCCAAATCTATCCTGATATCTTCCAGTCATAATACCTGCTCTACTGGGAGCACAAACAGAATAACTGACATAGCCTTGTGTAAATACAACTCCATTTTTAGCAATTCGATCAATATTTGGCGTGGGAATATCTTTTGATCCATTAAATCCAACATCAGCATACCCTTGATCATCCGTTACAATCAAGATAATATTGGGTTGCATTTTATTGGGTTCTTTTAATTCAATTGCTCCCAAATCTGGTAAACCCACAATAGGATTTCCGAGAATATCTTTATTCACTTTTAGTCCAACTTTTAAACCAATGGTATCATTGGGAATCAAAGGAATTTCTATACCCTTATTGGCAATTAGACTTCTATTCAATGGTGTATAATCTGCAATATTCTGCCCTCCTTTTTGGGCATATTGAGGATTGCCAAATAAAGGTGCCTGATCTTTAAAAGCAAAATCAGTAGGCCAGCTACTCGATTTTAGAAACAAATTGTTTTTAAATAAAACGCTTGGTATTCCATCTAAATCAATTTCTTTTTGCTTTTGATCTCCTGCAACCGTAATTGGGTCGGTCTCAAAATAAAATATATTATTTGCAATCAGCACTCCTTCTGCACTACTGCTGGCTGCAACTTTAGGCTGAATTTCTTTCCCAACATAAATGGTATTGTTGTAAAAATAACTATTATAAGGCCCTGCATTTTTCTTTTGCTCACCTACATAACCACTTAACCAAAATGTTTTTCCTTCCTGAAAAGCACCATTGACTCCTTTGATTCTGAACCCATCATTAATACTTATATTGTACCGATAAGCGCAGTTAAAATTATTTCCAAGAATCTCGCAAAATCCTCCTGCATTATTTGCGCTTACATTGTATTGAATAATAATATCGTTACAATTATAGTCAATATGTACACCGGCGGAGTCACCAGGACCATTGGCATTTTCAAAACGATTGTGTTCAATTATAAAATCAGCACAACTCCATGTCCATAAACCACTGCCTCTTCCCCAGTTTCTACTATCTGCCGTAGATCCTGAAAATGCAATCTGATTATGATGAATATGCGCTTTGGTTACGCCAGAAAATTGCATACCTGGTCCTCCCGTGTAGCTTACTTTACAATCAGCAATTTCAAGATTGACAATCCCATTTCTAGTTGCTGTTGCTTTTAAACCTGTATGACTTACATTTCGTATGCTAGTTCTCAACACTTTACAATTGCTTAGCTTTCCTTGTTTGGTATTATTAATAAATCGAATTCCCCAACCATAACTTTGCGTACCATTGGCCGATTTAGTTTCTGCCGCTGTTCTTGTATAGCCTGGCTTATGATAATATATGTCGTGAACCGATACATCTGCTATTTGAATATTTTCATAGGCTTCATTATTGGTTATCTCAACCAATATGCCACATCGAAGTAAGGATTGCTGAATGCTGTCTTTAGATAGGTAGGGAATTTTAGCAGTAATTTCTAGACCCTGTACTTTAATATGAGAACTATTTTGAATTAAAATGGCATTTAAGGCATTTCCTGCATCCATAGCAGGTTTTTCTTTATTGGATTTAAAAGTATACGAAGTAATAACAATTGGGTTTTGTAATGCTCCCCTGGTATTTTGAATCACTAACATACCAATAAACTGTTGGCCAGACGCAAATAAAATAGAATCGCCAGGTTGCAATACCAATTGATTCACCCGTTCGATTGACTGCAACGGCTGTTTACTACTTGTCCCCTTGTTCGTATCCTTGCCCAATTCTGTATTTACATAATAATTAGTTGCATAAGTAGATTCAATAAATATGCATCCGAATAACAGTAAAAAAAATAATTGGGCTCTCATCATTATAATCGTTTAAACCTGTAAATCTTTAGTATACAATTTAGTAACTAAGTGTTTTACAATACTGAGACATACTTATAAAGCTATTATCAATAAAGAGAATCTCAATTACTCATTTCTTCAAAAAAGGGGGATAAAATACTCAAATAGTGAATTAATTCCTATTTGTTCTGGAAGATTGCTGAGAAACAGATAAATGACTTATAGAAGGGATCCCATTCGATTTTGTAATCTTTAATCTTAACTTATTAGCAATTACTTTAGTAGGTAAGAGAATGATTTTACATGGTCCAATAAAATCGCCTTTATAAAATGTGTCCCATTGTCCTTGAGAATAGGATTCCAATTCAAATTCTGTGACAGTAAAAATTCTTTGTTTGGAAAAATTATCGCCCAAATCAATCAATTTGGCATTTTCCATTATGCTAACTCTATCAAAGAAAAGATCCTGTTCAAAATCAATTTCTAATTCAGCTAAACTATCTTTTGCCATCCAGAATGATTCAATACTAAAATCGTTTAGCTTTTGAGCAGGATGATCTGGCAATTCACTTGTTGCTCGTATAGGTTTATTAAAAATTAAGTTGACAGGCCCAGCTGGCAATTTACCTTTACCATTTCGAATACCGAGACGATCCGCCAACTCTAAGATCCGAATCATTTCATTCGTTCTGATTCTTCCTGTAAGATCTGGGGGAACATTTAGAATCATTATATTATCATTGGCAGTACACCAATAGAATAATTCCTCCAATTCATCTAATGGTCTAGGCAATAAAACAGTTTTTTTCTGAAACCAATTCCATCTGTCAGATAAACAAATAGTATGTTCAAAAGGCAGCTTATATAAAATAGAATCTTTCTTGAAAAATTTTGGATCGTCCCATCTTACGAAGTTGGGATCCTTTATTCTAAAATCAACCGGGAAATAACGGATTGGATCACCAGCACTATACTCTTCTGGAAGTTGAATTTTATTAATATTGGTAGGCCTTCCAATGGTATGATTCACTGTAATCATACAATTAGGCTGCATTTCCTTAACATATTTGTAAATAGCTGGAAGGTCCCAGTCTTCCTTTTTTTTATCCCATCCCCCATCAAACCAAAGTTCACAAATCTCACCGTATTCTGTCATCAATTCAGTCAATTGATTTTTCATGAACTGATTATAGGCTTCGTGATTTTTATAACTCGGCTCATGCCTATCCCAAAGTGAATAATAAAGCCCCAATTTAATACCATATTTTCTACAAGCTTTTGCTACTTCATTAACCACATCTGTTTTAACAGGAGAAGCTGCTACGTCATAGTCAGTGTATTTGCTATCCCATAAACAAAAACCATCATGGTGTTTAGTAACTAGTATTATGTACCTAAATCCCGCTTCCTTTGCTACACGCACCCATTGATCACAATCCAAATTAGTTGGATTGTAAGAAGAAACAGGCAGTTTACCATTTGACCATTCCGTTTCATTAAATGTATTAATGCCAAAATGAATGAACATGCCATACCCTCTTTTTATTTGCTTGATTTGATCGGCCGTATATTCATCATTATTTATTTGCGAGATTCCGTTAGCAGAAATAAGTAACGTAGATACAATTAAAAAAAGCAGATGTATTTTTTTCATATTTACCAGTTATCCGTTCTGAATGAAGAAGCAGGTAACCCCTGTGTGTTAAACAAGCTTGCTTCAGCCCAATTTTTAAAAGCATATCTTACTGCAACAGGCTTTGGAACTTGGTCGCTCCAAACAGTGAGACTTTTTGGTTTATCTTTTGTAAATATGGCTTTTGCGGGATAAAATATCTTGTCTTCACCAGCCACTTCAAAATCAGCTAAAGGCTTACCAAAACTAGTTAAGCCCAAATCGCAATAATTAAAATTGAGCACACATTTCCCATCTTTAGTGGATTCTATTTTATCGAATACGGGACCACTAAAAGCAATGCCCTTACTATTATAGGTTTGCGCCAATGCCCAATAAGCCAATCGACTGCCAACTGTCTCTTTTTGAGCTGGGTGAATCACTGTTTTCTCACCAATATCCATAGTAACCACCATTCCGACATTTTTTTCGGCGAGCATGGTTTTCAATTGCGCCTCTCTTAAGAAAGCAGCATTCACTTTGCCAGGTTCAAATGGTGCAATTTGAACATAGTAAAATGGAAAATCCCCCTGATTCCATTGCCTTCTCCAAGATTGAATCATTTGTGTAGAGAGGGCTTGATATTCATCTGCATTCTCCCTATTTGCCTCTCCTTGATACCATAATACGCCTTTAATAGTATAGCCTATATATGGGTGTAGTAAGGAGTTGTACAAAATAGTAGGGGTTCGGTTGGGTTCAGCAATAGGGAGGCTATCTGGAAATTTTTTGCCAACAAAATTGGCAAGACTCTCTTTGTCCATCCAGCTTTCAATTGTAGAAGCTCCCCAAGCAGATTGAATAATACCAACAGGAACTTTTAAAACAGCCTGAATTTTTCTAGCAAAAAAGTAAGCAGTTGCACTAAAGTTTCCGGTTGTTTCAGGATTTGCTTTCCTCCATGAACCTGTACTATTGTACAAAGGAGTGATACTTACCGCCCTAGGTGTATTAAAAAAACGAATATCAGGATTAGCCGAATTTAGTATAGCTTCATTGCTACCTATGATGGGTTGATTGGCATAACCTTTTACTGGCATTTCCATATTGGATTGACCAGAACAAAACCAGACTTCCCCAATTAAAACATCATTGAGAACAATCGTATTAGATCCTTTAACCTTCAAGCTGTAAGGACCACCCGCCGTAGGTGTTGCTATTTTTATTTTCCAATTACCATCTTTGTCTGAGAGCGTTGTTGCGGTTTTACCCCATGATCCTTTAACAACAATCTTAGAATTGGGATGATCTTTCCCCCAGATGGATGCATCAGATTGCTGTTGCAATACCATTCCATTACTGAAAAAATTAGGCATTACAATTTGTGCTGACAACAATTGATAAAACAACAGATTGAATAGCAGTAAAAATGTTTTCATTTCAGAATGATTATTTTTTTTGATACAGTCTAACATAATCTATATAATACTGGGAGGGAAAAACTGTTTTTTCCAAACTCCCACCTCTGTTTCCTCCCAAAGCCAGATTCAATAATAAATAGTGCGGTTGTTTGAATGGATTTCTACCGTCTGTTTTATTGATAGTTGTAGCTAAATCAATTTCATTTAAAAGTAAATCGTCTACAAAAATCTTCATGGCTTTATCGTCCCACTCCAATGTCCAAATATGAAACTGATCTGCCCATTTTTTACCTCCTAATGAATCAATAGGTTTGCTAGCTCCATCCCATATTGCATTGTATCTGCCTGTATCAGCATATGCAAAATTGGCTAGAATACTATGATTGTAGTATTCCATTATATCAACCTCGCCATTAGATGGCCACTCCCCAGATATACCCACGGTCCAAATGGCAGGCCATAATCCAGTTTGAGCATCTATCTTAGCGCGTACTTCTAACTTTCCATATTGAAAAGCATGCTGCTTTTGCATCAGCACGCTTGAAGAGCTATACTCAATGAATGGTCGATTGGTCTTCCAATCTTTAGTACCAGACATATAATTCGGATTTCGTTTTACTTCTTTTTTAGCAGTTATAACCAAAAAACCATCCTTACAAATAGCATTCTCTTTCTGGTACCATTGCATTTCATTGTTTCTAACAAATCCGTTTTCGTATTTCCATTTACTGGAATCTAGCTGACCATTAACATTAAATTCATCTGACCAAACCAACTGATAACCACTCAAATTTTGTTGCGCCTTACTGATAATGGTAATCACTAAAAAATAAAATAGTAAGAGTATCCCTCTCATATAGCAAATGCTTAATTGTTTATTAAAAATAAACATAAGCAGTAGGAGTCGGGGGAACTCAAATTTCAAGAAAGAGGTACAAATCTATCAAAAGTTGCATTAACACATTAGAACCCCTTTAATGAATCAATTGAAACCACTAAAAAAAGGGATTAAAAATAGATTTGGTATCAATAAAACCCCAAAAACGAATTGCTATGACCAAATTTTTACTCGTCTCTTTGATGAGCTTGCTTTTTTCTGTAGCCTCCGCTCAAAAAAACAATGATGACAACTGCAATTCTTCTTCCATTTATTATTACTGGACAGGAGAATTCAACAATGACTTCTTCAATGAAAAAAACTGGAGACAATCCAACGAAAATCCAGCAGCATCCAAACAGCCTGGAACTAAACCAACCTGCTTACCAGGGTCAAATTCTTATCCTTACGCAATCTGTGTAAATGAAAAGAACATGAGTAACGACAAAAACCCCAAAGCAGGCAGCATTGATCCCGGTACGCCTATCGCGTACAATTTACTAATTGAGAATGCTATAGTAAATGCTAACGGATACATTGTTTTTGCCTGTGCACAAAAGGGACTTACTTTGGTTAAGAGTCAACTGAATGTAGTTACTGGCTCCTTTAACAAAGGTACCCTTTCTTTGCTTGCAGAAAGCACGGTTCATTTAAGAGAGGGTGAATTCTCTACTCAACTTACATTGAATTTTCTGGACGATGCTTCTTGGGTTTATATGCATCAATCCAATCCAAACGAAGTTGCTGTATTATTAGACCATATAATGGTAAATAATGTTGCTGGCATACTTGACAATAACTTCAGAGTAAATCAATTTTATCAGTCAGGTTCTATTATAAGACCCCAATCCTTAGGATTTGCTCCATTAACCTTATTCAGCGAGACAAATAAACAGGGCAATAGTGCAGAATTACGCGAAGACATAATTTATATCGGTTCTGGCATTCCGAATGGCTTGGATAATAGCTCGAAATCATTTGTCTTAAAAAGAGGATATCAAGCCACATTAGCTATTAACGAAAATGGAACTGGAAAAAGCCGTGTGTTTATTGCTTCAGAAACAGATTTGACAGTAAATACAATGGACTTAGCCTTAGAGAATAATGTAAGTTTTGTAAGAGTAGTTCCCTTTAACTGGGTAACTAAAAAAGGGACTGGTGGATCATTTACACAACTAGATGCAGGTTGGTATTATAACTGGGGGCTTGGATCAAATTCACTTCCCAATTATGAGTATGTGCCGATGGCCTGGGGAGCAGGTGGTGCGTTACCAGCATCTATTAATCAAATGATTCAGAAGAAAAAGACAACCCATGTTCTAGGTTTTAATGAATCAGATAATTGTGAGGATCAATCTGGAAAATTCAATAACTTATGTCAACCCGAAGTGGCAGTTGCCTACTACGAAAATTTAATGGGATTAGGGGTTAGACTAGGAACACCAGCTCCTAGAGAAAACGGACCAACCGGCTGGTTAAATGAATTTAACAGAATAGCAAAACAAAGAGATGTTCGCTTTGATTTTGTAGCTGTACATTGGTACGACTGGGGAAGCAATCCTGCTAATTCACCGAATGCTTCAGCAGAACAAATATTCAATCGCTTTAAAAGCTACTTACAGAACGTATATAATATTTATAAACTTCCTATCTGGATTACAGAATTCAATGCAAACCCTAATAGACCTAATGCAACACAAGAAGCCTTTTTAAGATTAGCACTCCCCTATTTGGAGAGCTTGTCTTACGTTGAAAGATATGCGTACTTCCAACCGATGTCTCAATATGCTTCTGTACCTACCAGTTCTGCTAATTATTTAAACAACGATGGTAGTTTAACGAATATTGGTACACTTTACAAAGAGCATAATTCAACGCCTTCCATTCAGCCAGCAAATTTAATCTGCTCAAATAATCTAGATGGAATGAACGTTCCTTATGTTGCACCTATTTTACATACCATGGCATTTGAAGCAGAATGTGGTAAGTTTCTTGGTAATCAATGGACTATTCAAAATAGTGAGGATGCTTCTAATGGACTATTCATTCAAGGAGATAATAATTTACCTGGTGCAACCACATTGGCCAAACAAGTACATTTTGAATTTGATTTAGAAACTGCAGGAACTTACAGAACTTATATTAGAAGTATGTCTGTTGGAGCAGGTAGTATTAAAATAAGCATGGATGGAGCTGAATTCGCTACCATTACTCCATTAACCAGTGGTTCATTTACTTGGTTGCAAATTCCTAGATTCTTTACCCTTGGAGTTGGCAAACACCGTCTAAGTATTGAATTCCCCAATGGAAATATTTTATTTGATCAGTTGGTAGTTAGCAATGGAATTCAAAACTGGTCTACCCTAAAACAAGCGGCGGGTTATTGTACGCCTTCTTCAGACAGATTTGGCATAACTGCTACCGATATGATTAACTTTCATGAGGCAGAAACCAGTAGTAAAGGATTAAACTGGCAGGTTGAAACTTCTAGCAACGCAAGAGGAGGCGCTTATTTAAAAAGTGATACCAATATTAGTTCATCAGAAGCCCCAACCGGAACAGATAAGGTAATGAATTTTGTTGTACAAATTACCGAAGCAGATGAATACGACATATGGGCTAAACTACAGGCAAATGTAAGCGGCGCTAATAGTCTTTGGATTGCTGTTGACGATGAACCATTCAGACTATGGAATAATGTAAGCAATACTTCCTATGAATGGTACTGGAAAAAATTCCATTATAGCTATGGATCAGAAGATCGTCCATTTACACATTTTTTATCTGCTGGCACACATCAGGTAAAAATTGCCATTGCTAGTGGTGCTGTATCTGTTGACCGTTTGGCAATTGCATCCAAAGGGAAACTACCAGAAAACACAGATGCCAATGTTTTACTCTTAACAGAGAAATTAAATTTTGAAGCAGAAGACGCTACACTGATTAAAGGATTAACAGGAACTGGTCCAGTGATTGTAAATTGTCCATTAGCTTCAAATGGCAAAGTAGTGAATATCAACTTTGTTACTGGCAATATTATTCGTTTTGATCAAATAGTAGCAGAACAGGCGGGCGCATACACTTTAAAACTGTCTTATGTAAATGGCGGTGCAGTGAGAACCTTTAAGCTTACAGTAAATGGATATGTATATGCTGCACAAAGAGCCAATACTTCTGGTGCATGGTGTGCTGCAAATGGAGGTCCAGCTATATACGAAGTGGTTGTTAATTTGAAGCGAGGATTAAATACCATTGATATATCTCCATTTAGTGGTGAAGCTCCTTTTGTAGACAAAATACAATTGGTAAAAGCCCCATTAAATGGATTATCACTTGAAGCAGAAACCGCTGAATTATTG
>Ga0208492_1000582_pt1 | contig 29740 bp, 28 predicted proteins | sample Subbioar_CSW14AB_FD_184820 | JGI IMG/M metagenome (GOLD analysis project Ga0208492, IMG submission 184820) | Serpentinite rock and fluid subsurface biosphere microbial communities from McLaughlin Reserve, California, USA - CR12Mar_CSW14AB (SPAdes) | ecosystem: Environmental > Terrestrial > Deep... | reverse complement strand
CAGGGCAAGTTTCCAGGATAATTCGTAGCAATCTTTGATCTCCTCAACGGTAGCCTCATTTGGCAGGTTGATGGTTTTTGAAATCGCACCTGAAAGGAATGGCTGTGCAGCTGCCATCATTTTAATGTGGCCGTGTGCATGAATGTAACGCTCACCTTTCTGACCGCATTTATTCGCACAGTCGAAGATTGGTAGATGCTCTTCCTTCAGGTATGGAGCGCCTTCTACTGTCATGGTACCACAGATGTACTCATTAGCTTCTGCAATCTGCTGGCGACTGAAACCGATAGCACGAAGCAGGTTGAAATCAGGTGAAGAATACTGCTCAGCTTTGAATCCTAAACGGTTTAAACACTCTTCGCCAAGGCTCCACTGATTGAATACGAAACCTATTTCAAATGCTGCGAGAAGCGATTTATCGATTTTCTCCAGTTCATCCTGAGTAAATCCTTTAGCGGCAAGGCTGTCGAAATTGATATGTGGCGCTCCTTTTAATGTTGCAGCACCTTTTGCATAATTTACGATGGCTTCAATCTCATGCTCTTTGTATCCCAGATTGCGTAAAGCAGAAGGAACACCCTGATTGATGATCTTGAAATAACCACCACCTGATAATTTCTTGAATTTAACCAATGCGAAATCGGGCTCGATACCGGTTGTATCGCAGTCCATAACCAGACCGATTGTTCCGGTTGGAGCAATTACGGTTGTCTGAGCATTACGGTATCCGTGTTTCTCACCTAACTCAACCGCTTTATCCCAGGCATTGCATGCAGCGGATAATAAATAATCAGGGCAGTACTTAGGATCAATTCCGCGAGGTGCTATTTCCAGTCCTTCGTAAGAATCATTATTGTAAGCAGCATAACGGTGATTACGCATCACACGCATCATATGCTTTTTATTTTCATTATATTTCTTGAAAGTACCCAGCTCTTTCGCCATTTCAGCAGAAGTAGCATAAGCAGTACCGGTCATGATTGCTGTAATTGCACCACCGATAGCACGTGCCTTATCACTGTCGTAAGGAATACCCGCAACCATCAGCATAGAGCCCAGGTTAGCATATCCTAAACCAAGAGTACGGTAATCGTAAGATAACTGTGCAACTTCTTTTGAAGGGAACTGTGCCATTAACACAGAAATCTCAAGAACGACAGTCCATACACGGCAGGCATGCTCAAAACCTTTCACATCAAATACCAAAGTATCGGCATTGAAGAAATGCGCCAGGTTAATGGAAGCCAGGTTACATGCGGTATTATCCAGGAACATGTACTCAGAGCATGGGTTAGATGCATTGATACGTCCGCCTTCAGGACAAGTATGCCATTCGTTGATGGTTGTATCGTACTGTATACCCGGATCAGCACAAGCCCATGCTGCAAAAGCGATGTCCTGCCATAATTTCTCTGCAGAAATAGATTTTACCGGCTGACCGCTGATACGTCCGATCAGATCCCAGTTACCACCTTCTTCAAGCGCTTTGAAGAATGTGTTTGGTACACGTACAGAATTGTTTGAGTTTTGTCCGGAAACAGTGCGGTAAGCTTCGCCTTCATAGTCAGAAGAATATCCGGCAGCGATTAATGCCGCTACCTTTTTCTCTTCTTCAACTTTCCAGTTTACGAAACCTTCGATTTCAGGATGGTCAAGATCCAGACATACCATTTTCGCAGCACGACGTGTGGTACCACCTGATTTGATTGCTCCGGCAGCACGGTCACCGATTTTCAGGAATGACATCAGACCTGAAGAATAGCCACCGCCTGATAATTTTTCACTTTCACCACGGATAGCTGAGAAATTGGTTCCCACTCCAGATCCGTATTTAAAGATTCTTGCTTCTCTAACCCAAAGGTCCATGATACCGCCATCATTCACCAGATCATCATTTACTGAAAGGATGAAGCAGGCATGGGGCTGAGGACGCTCATAAGCCGAAGTTGACTTCTCCAGTTTATCGGTATCCGGATTTACGAAGTAGTGACCCTGAGGTTTACCGGTAATTCCGTAAGAGCTGTGTAATCCGGTATTGAACCACTGCGGTGAGTTCGGTGCAGCCAGTTGTCCTACGATGGTATAAACCAGTTCATCGTAGAAGATATTAGCATCTTCCTTTGTTTTGAAATAATTGTAGCGTTCTCCCCAAACTTTCCAGCAATTAGCCATACGGTGGGCAACCTGCTTAATGCTGCTTTCTGAGGATGTTGTTCCGTCGGGCTGTGGTACTCCTGCCTTACGGAAATATTTCTGTGCGAGAATGTCGGTAGCTACCTGACTCCAGCTTTCGGGCACTTCTACATTTTTCATTTCGAATACTGCATCTCCTGCAGGATTACGTATCACTGAGGTACGCTTTTCATATTTGAAAAGATCATACACATTTACACCCTCTTTGGTGAAATATCTTTGGAATCCGAGACCCTTTCCGGCTCCTTTTGCTGCTGTGTTTGTAGAAGATTTACCCATATCAAAAAATTTAACGTTGTAATTGAGTCAGTTACCCCTAAAAAAAAGTTCAGGGGTTTTTAATCAAATCTATCAGTTGGAGTCATCTTTACAGAACAGGAGTTTTCCACAGCTTGTTAGTGTATCATTGCCCCTGCAACCAAATAAGTACTAATATAATGAATTATAAAGAGTTAGCTATGTGGAAAACTCAAAAAAAGGCCATTTTTGTCCTGATTTTGAAACACCGGGATACACAAACAAAAAGCCGACTTATGCCGGCTCTTTGAGGGGTATTTTAAAGGTATCCGGAGCATAAAAAACTCCAGGAAATTACTGCATTATTCAACAATAGTCACCTTAATCATGTTGGTTTTACCTTTCTTCTCGATCGGAATTGCAGCCGTATTAATGACTACGTTACCCGGCTCCACCAGCTTTTCAGCTTTCAGTATCTGATTCACATCACGGAAAGTTTTGTCGGTACTTTCAAATTTGTCATAATAAAACCCACGTACTCCCCATAAAAGACTCAGGGTATTTAAAAGCTTACGATTACTTGTGAAAATAAAAGTAGCCGCTTTGGGGCGATAGCTGGAAATTTCAAAAGCTGTATATCCGGAAGAAGTCATTGAAATAATTCCGATTGCATTTGTCTTTTCTGCCAGGAATACTGCAGATCCGCAAACCGCATCTCCCATGTAAGTAGCTGAATTTTCATTCAGATCTTTGTGGGCATTGAAAGGATAGTCGTTCTCTTCCACATTCCTGACAATCTTATTCATGGTTTCAATGACGATCAGCGGATATTCTCCGACTGAAGTCTCACCGCTCAGCATCACTGCATCAGCTCCATCCAGTACAGAATTGGCCACGTCATTGACCTCGGCACGTGTCGGACGGGGAGAGGTGATCATACTTTCAAGCATCTGGGTGGCAACAATAACAGGTTTTGAAGCTGCACGACACTTTCTGGCAATCATCTTCTGAAGCAGAGGAACCTGTTCCATAGGCATTTCAACCCCGAGGTCTCCACGGGCAACCATGACACCATCTGTAGCTTCAATAATCTCATCGATATTATCGATTGCTTCAGGCTTCTCAATCTTGGCAATTACCCTTGCTGATTTCTCACTTCTGGCAATAATTCTCTTCAATTCTATAATATCATCTGCAGATCTTACAAATGATAAACCGATCCATTCCACATCATTTTGCAGGGCAAACTCCAGGTTGGTAAGATCCTCTTCAGTTAAACTCGGAATAGAAACCTTGGTATTAGGAAGGTTTACCCCCTTGCGTGATGTGAGAATTCCGCCATAAAGCACTTCACATTGAACAGTATCCTTATTATTGGTACTAAGCACACGCATTTGTATCTTACCATCATCCAGAAGGATAATCTCTCCTGAACGAACGTCGCTCGGAAAGCTCTGATAGGTAATATAAATTTGTTTTTCATCCCCAACGAGTTCTTTCGTGGTGATCTCGATCTTATGTCCGCTGGCAAGATTGATTCCACCATCCTTAACCAGTCCGATACGGATTTTCGGGCCCTGAAGATCGGCCAGAATACCTACATTGGTTTTATACTTTTTATTAATATCACGGATTATATCAATAACCTTTTGATGATCTGCATGATCTCCGTGTGAAAAATTAAGTCTGCATACATCAACACCGGCCTTGATCATATTTAATAGTACTTCCTTCTTGGAAGAAGCCGGGCCTAATGTGGCTACAATTTTAGTTCTGTTGTGAACCGTTTTCATCTGCTTTCGTTTATTTGGATTTATCCTGTTCTAACATTGTGTACTTTATACACCATGTAAACAGGGCTAAAATATGAGATTTTCTTTGGATTTCAATTTTTTAGGGTCTACTTCAGCTGCAACCAGTACTTCCGGAATCCTGTTCAGACCATTAATAAGCTTTCTGAGATCCTCATCATCGATGTAATTTCTGATTAATAAAAAAAAATCTACTTTTTTCATTTCAGGCACTAAAAATCCTTCGGAGCCCTTATTGGCAAGGATGTACAGCTCTGTTTCCGATTCAGACTGAAGATATAAATACCTGCTGAAATAGAATGGATCTTCTGCCGTATTAAAGGGTATTTCAAGATCTTCAATCTTACGAAAATCAGTGCCCAGCTCCCTGTTCAGCTTAAAACAGAATACATAATCCTTGAGTTGCGCTGTTATTGCAATCAGCACAAAGTCAAAGTCAAGTTCTAATTTTAAAGTAGTTTTGTTCAATGATTTATCTCCCGTACAAAATTACGAAAGTAATATGCTTAAAGCCCTAAATTGTTGGAGAATAAATTGTGGAAAACAAAAAGGTTTGAAAATTGATAGAATTTATTTTTCTTTGCACAGAATTATTTAACAATTAAATCAAAAAACCATGTCTGATATCGCTTCAAGAGTTAAAGCAATTATCGTTGAAAAATTAGGTGTTGACGAAAGTGAAGTTACACCAGAGGCATCTTTCACCAATGATCTTGGTGCCGATTCATTAGACACCGTGGAATTAATCATGGAGTTTGAGAAAGAGTTCAACGTGGCTATCCCTGATGACCAGGCTGAAACTATAGGCACTGTAGGTCAAGCAATTGCTTATTTAGAAAAGAACGTAAAGTAATTTACGATATCCTCATCATAAATGGAGCTTAAAAGAGTTGTTGTTACAGGATTAGGTGCGCTTACTCCAATCGGTAATACTCTTCCGGAATTCTGGAACAGTTTGATCAATGGGGTAAGCGGCGCCGCTCCTATAACGCATTACGATACTGAAAAATTCCGTACAAAATTCGCCTGCGAAGTTAAAAACTTCAATCCCGAAGAATTTATGGACAAAAAGGAGGTACGTAAACTTGACCCTTTTGTTCATTATGCGATTGTAGCGTCTGATGAGGCTATTAAAGATGCAGGTTTAGACTTTCCTAATCTGGATACAAACCGTATCGGTGTAATCTGGGGTTCGGGAATCGGTGGTCTGAAGACCTTTACCGATGAGGTTGTAAACTTTGCCAATGGAGACGGAACCCCGCGTTTCAATCCATTCTTCATTCCCAAAATGATTCTGGACATTGCTCCGGGTCATATTTCTATCCGCCATGGCTTGCGAGGCCCTAATTTCTCCACTGTTTCTGCCTGTGCTTCTTCAACCAATGCGCTGATTGATGCATTTAACTATCTCCGTTTAGGGATGGCCGATGTCATTGTTTCAGGTGGTTCGGAGGCAATTATTAATGAGGCAGGGATGGGCGGTTTCAATGCGATGCACGCACTTTCAACCAGAAATGACGATCCCGCTACGGCATCGCGTCCATTCGATAAAGACCGTGATGGTTTCGTAGCAGGCGAAGGTGCCGGAAGTATCGTTCTTGAAGAACTTGAACATGCTAAAGCACGCGGAGCAAAAATCTATGCTGAAATAGTCGGAGGTGGTATGAGTGCTGACGCAAATCATATCACAGCACCACATCCTGAAGGACTTGGAGCTAAACTGGTTATGACCAATGCCATGAGAGATGCTGGTTTAAAACCTTCTGATATTGATTACATCAATGTCCATGGTACTTCTACCCCGCTTGGTGATATCAGTGAAGTAAAAGCTATTATTGATCTCTTCAAAGAAGATGCATTCAGGCTGAACATCAGCTCTACCAAATCGATGACTGGTCATCTTTTGGGAGCAGCCGGTGCTGTAGAGGCAATTGCAGCAATTTTAGCTGTTAAGAATGACATTATCCCCCCAACAATCAATCATTTTACCGATGATCCGGGTTTTGATCCAAGATTAAATTTCACATTTAACAAGGCTCAAAAACGTACGGTAAATGCTGCATTAAGTAATACGTTTGGTTTTGGCGGACATAATGCTTCTGTTATTTTCAAAAAATATCAGGCCTGAGCTTAATCGCTGTAAATTTTTCCCTTCCGGATACATTAAACCTGTATATTAGATTCTATTCACTTGAATAACAGTTATTAATGCCTTTTTCCAGAATCTACAAGCTTTATTTTTCGCCTGACCGTAAGTATATCAGATCTCTGGAGAATCTTCTGGGTTTTATTCCCGGAAATATAAGGCTTTACCGCATGGCTTTCAGACACCGTTCTGTTGCTGTTCCGATCAAGAACGGAGCTAAAAACAGTAATGAACGGCTTGAATTTCTTGGGGATGCCATTCTGGGATCGGTTGTAGCTGAGCTGCTCTTTAAAATGTATCCCTATAAGGATGAAGGCTTTCTGACTGAAATGCGCTCAAAAATCGTAAGCCGCTCTAACCTGAATCAGCTTGCAAAAAAACTGGGGATCGATGAGCATATCGAATTTGACAATAAACTGCTGAATCATAACAGCAAACAGGGCTCTCTTCTGGGAGATACCTTTGAAGCGATGATCGGAGCTGTTTATATGGATAAGGATTATAATTTTACGCGGAATTTTCTTCTTAACCGGATCATTAAACCACATATCGATATCCATACCCTCGAACTTACCGAAACCAATTTCAAGAGCAAATTGATTGAATGGTGCCAGCGTCACGGAAAAGATATTACCTTTGAAATAATTCCGAATCAGGAGGGCGAAAACTCTAAATTATTCACCATTCAGGTGAATATAGATGGCGAAAGCTGTGCAATAGGAAGAGATTATAATAAAAAGAATGCAGAAAAGCTCGCAGCTGAAAAAGCATGCGAATTCTTAAAGATTTAAAAATGGAAAACAGTGCAGCAAAATCATATCAAAAATATTTGCTGACTGCCATTCTCTTCTTAATCCCGCTTGCCTATTTTCTACGTCTCAATTCTTATCAGCTGATCTTTGAAGAGCCAAGAAGGGCCCTGGTAGCTCTCGAAATGCTTTTGGCCGACAACTGGATTGTTCCTACTACAAACGGCGAACTTTATTATAATAAGCCCCCTCTTTATAACTGGATACTCATTGGTTTCTTCGCCCTACTTGGAAAGGCTGAATGGGTTGTCAGATTACCATCCATCTTATCCCTGTTTGCTACAGCATTTATTCATTACAGTATCAGCAAAAATTATATTGGTAAACAGACAGCCATGCTTTCTGCCCTGTTTTATCTGACCAGTGCCGATATCCTGTTTTATTTTTCCTTACTGGGGGAGATCGATTTATTCTATGCCCTCATTGTTTATCTGCAGGCCGTTCTGATCTTTCACTTTCATCAGCAGAAGAAATGGTCCTCATTGTTCATTTCTTCTTACCTGCTGACAGCTGCCGGAGTACTTACCAAAGGTATTCCTTCCTTATTTTTTCAGGCCATTACATTATTAGTCGTGTTCATTCTGAATAAGGATTTCAAAAGACTATTCTCTCTATGGCATCTGGCTGGAATACTCATACTCATTGCCTGCGGAGGAGGATATTTTATTCTTTACTCGAATGAACATCAGGCAGGGCCTTATCTTGCCCGTCTGTTTACAGAAACATTTTCAAGAACCGGAATGGAATCCAGTCTGGCGGATAATCTGAAGCACTTTCTGAATTTCCCCGTTCAGCTGATTAAAATTTCAGCACCATGGTTTCTTCTGTTTTTAATCACGTTCAAAACCGACTGGAAAGGTATTTTAAAAGAAAATCCTTTCCTGAAATTCAGTCTTTGGTTTTGTCTGGCCAACGGCCTGCTCTACTTCCTGTCGCCCGGAACCAGGGAACGTTATCTGTACATGTTTTTCCCATTCATTTATTCTCTGCTGGTCTTTGCTGTTTATGAAAAAGCAGCAGCCGGTTATGAGAAATGGATACGGGTTTTTTATCTGTTCATTGGAATTACAGTCAGTGCCGGTCTGGCAGGAATGGCTATTTTCGGAATCATCAGACATGAATCATGGGCTTTCATTGTTCCCTGTTTCATTCTGGGGATTATTGTTGCAGCAGCTTTATTCTCGGTTAAATTAAAATCCGGCACAGAGTGGATTCTGGCAGCGGTGATGATCATTCTGATCGCCCGGACAGGATTTGACATGATCATTCTTCCAACAAAAAAGCAGCATGATCCTTACAAAGCGGATGCGATGAAAATGGCTGAGATTATAGGTAAGGAAAATATTTACCTTAGTGGTAAACCGGAAAACAAAGTGGATGAGGTAAAATTTGCAGATATGCATTTTACCCGGTACGAAAGGGATGAACCCACTTATATGGCCTTTCAAACTTCATTTTATCTGTCGAGATTTACCGGGAAAATATTAAAATATACTAAGGACAAGAGCAGGGAAGGTTTTTACATCCGGCTTGATGATAATCAGGATCCTGCAGTAAATAATTTAACCAGACCTGATTCGATCCGCGTATATTACCGCTTTAACAACCGTCTTAATAAGGAAGATCAGTGGTATATTCTCTATAAATACATCAGATAATGCCCAAGGCAATAAAAAAAACGGCTTCCATCTTATTTCTATGCTGGAGCTTTCTGGTATTTATTACTGCCATGATTCTGGTCTTCCCGTTTATACTATTAGTGTCGGTACTGTTTAAAGATAAAAAAGCACAGGATTCAATCTTTATCTTTTTAAAAATCTGGGCATGGATCTTTTCTCTGCTCTGTTTTTATCCGGTTCGTACCAAAGGGATAAATAAAGCAGCTAAAGCATGTATTTATGTCTGCAACCATAATTCTTACCTCGATGCTGTTGCAGTAGTGATAGCCATTTCCGGATCATTTAAACCCTTAGGTAAAATCGAAATGGTTAAAACTCCGGTTTTTGGCATGATCTATAAAAAAGTAGTGGTACTGATCGACCGCAAAAGTAAAGAAAGCCGTGCCCGCTGTGTTGAAGAACTGAAAGCCGATCTGGCCGGAGGACAATCAATTCTGATATTTCCTGAGGGAACTATGAACCGGACTGATGAAGCATTAGCTGATTTTTATGACGGGGCCTTCCGGATGGCAATTGAAACCCAAACCGATATAGTTCCTATGGTTATACTCAATGCACGGAAACTATTTCCAAGATCAAACCCTCTGAATATTAAACCGGGCATGATAACCTGCGTATTCGGTGAACCGGTTCAGGTTAAAGGGCTGCAGACGGATGACATGGAAAATCTGAAAGCACAAACCAGAAAAATAATGGAAAAAATGATCGTGGCCGGCTGATCTAATACTTCAGATTCTTTTCAGATAAATCGGGAGCCTTGGGTAAAGGAGGTAAGCCTTTAATCGCTTTGGGCCTGCTATCCAGGATAAAAGTCTGTGCCGATGTCTTAATATATCTGATCAGCGCATACTCATCCCAATGCTGAAATTGCTGATAATCAGGTCTGTATAGAATCATGAAATTCTTCAGATCTTCAGCTGTAAGTCCACTGATACGTTCCACAAAAGCTGCATTAAAACGACGATCGATTTCTGTTTGCTGCAGTTCTCTGTGATAAAAAGAATTAAAACGACGTGCCTGTGCAGGTGTTTTTCCTATCAGCTCATAAATTGCTGTCAGCGGCATGAAAATGTAAGAAAGTAAGGGAGGTTTACCGGCAAAATACGAACCCTTTTTCCTGTATTGATCTCTCACTTCCTCCAATTCCTGCTTTTTTGTCTGAGCCTCAACTCTGACTTCCTCCAGACGGATTATTGGTTGTAAACGAATGATCAGATCCGAAAGATTATATAGAATTACAGTTTGTTCTGTATATCCCTCTTTCGAAAAACGTAGTGTATCTCCTCTGGAAGCCTGAATACTGAATAAACCAAGCTCATTAGTCTGAGTTTTAGTATCTGTTTGAATGTTAAGAATTGCCGCACCAGATATCCTGGAAGCACCTTTGCTTTCCATCACAAGCCCTCTGACTGAGTTGTCCTGAGCATTAACACGGTAACCGGAGAATAACAGGAACTGAAAGCTGATACACAAATAAAATAAACCTGTTTTCATCCGGATAATTCTGCAAAGTCAAAATTAACAAATGCAGGGGATGGTTTATCCTAAATTATGTTAAATACCTTATTAATCAGGTTCCCAATTAAATCTTATCTTTGCAAAATGATAAAATCCATGACCGGTTATGGCTTGGCTGCCAATGATTATGCACGTGCAAAGTACACGGTTGAAATCAAATCTCTGAACAGCAAGTTTCTGGAGCTTTCTCTGAAAATCCCTAAATCATTTTCTGACAAGGAGTTTCTTTTAAGGAATGAATGTACTAAACAGATTGAAAGAGGAAAAGTTAACATCAATATTAATATTGAGTATGCAGAACCTACACAAAAGACTTCAGTCATTAATCAGGATTTGCTGAAACATTATTATGAACAGCTTAAAGCATCAGCCGACTCACTGGGCGATACAGGAAGCAATCTGTTACAAATGGCTCTGAATTTTCCTGAAGTTGTTCAATACGCTGCAGATGAAGGCAGTGAAGATGAGTGGAAAGCACTTCATTCAACTTTTGAACAGGCTCTGGCAAATTTCCAGAACTTTCGCCGGGATGAAGGAATGGTACTTAAACAGGACCTTATTCTTCGAATAAACAATATTCTGGAAGGTATGAGACTTATTTCCGAACAGGAGCCATTAAGGATTCCTTCAATCAAGGAACGTCTGAACCAGTTCCTGGAAGAAGCAGTCGGGAAAGAAAATATTGACCATAACCGTTTTGAGCAGGAGCTGATTTACTTCATCGACAAGCTGGATATTACCGAGGAAAAAATCCGTCTGAAAAGCCATTGCGATTATTTCATTGCAGCACTTAACGACAAAGATGCTAACGGTAAAAAATTAGGATTTATCTCTCAGGAGATCGGACGTGAGATCAATACAATGGGTTCAAAAGCTAATGATGCCAAAATGCAGCAGATTGTGGTGGGAATGAAAGAAGAACTCGAAAAAATTAAGGAACAACTATTAAACGTTTTATAAGTTGTAGGTTGTAAGTTATAGGTTGTAAGTTTCCACCCATAGCCTTAACTTATAACTTAATACTTAATACTTAATACTTATAACTTATAACTTATAACTAACAACTCCATTGAAAGGTAAACTCATCATATTTTCAGCACCCTCAGGGGCGGGCAAGACCACCATTGTACATCATCTGTTAAAAACTTTCCCCGATCTGTCTTTTTCTATTTCAGCTACTACACGTGAGCAGCGTGGTGATGAGGTTCATGGTAAAGATTACTATTTTATCAGCCAGGAAAGTTTTCTGCATAAGATTGCGCAGAAAGAGTTTGTAGAATTTGAAGAGGTCTATACCGGTACATTTTATGGCACCCTGCGTTCAGAGATTGAGCGGATCTGGAGCCAGGGTAAACATGTTATATTTGATATTGATGTAGAGGGCGGTTTACATCTCAAAAGAAAATACGGGCAACAGGCCCTGGCAATATTTGTTCAGCCTCCATCACTTGAGGTATTGATTGAAAGATTAACCGGAAGAGGTACAGACTTACCTGAAAAGCTAGCTGAAAGGATCAGGAAAGCTGATAAAGAACTGCAATATGCCGATAAGTTCGATGTTATTCTGAAAAATTTTGAACTTGAAACAGCCTGTAAAGAGGCAGAAAAATTAGTTTCTGATTTTCTGTCAAAGCCTGATATCTTACTTTAATTCCAAGTGCCTGAGATGAAAATAGGATTATTTTTTGGCTCATTTAACCCGATTCATACCGGTCATCTTATTATAGCCAATTACATGGCAAATCATACAGACCTGCAACAGGTTTGGCTGGTGGTATCCCCGCATAATCCACTGAAAGAAAAAAGTGATCTGATTAACATGTATGACCGGCTCGAAATGGCTAAACTGGCAACTGAAGATGCGATGAATATCAGGGTTAGCGACATTGAGCTAAAACTTCCTCAGCCTTCTTACACCATTGATACCCTGACATACCTGCATGAGAAATATCCGGAGCATGAATTCAGTCTGATTATGGGTTCAGACAACCTGCTTTCGCTAAAGAAATGGAAGAATTATGAACTGATCCTTCGGGATTATCACATTCATATTTATCCCCGTCCGGGATATGATAATCATGATTTCTATGATCATCCATCGATCAGCTTTACACAAACACCCTTAATGGAATTGTCTGCAACCTTTATCCGGAATGCGGTGAAGGCAAAAAAAAATATTCAGTATTTCGTTCCCGATAAGGTTCTGAAATTCATTGAGGGAAAGAACTTATACAAATAAATCCCCCTTTTTTAAAGGCTGTCAGCGTTAACGCTGACAGGGTTAAAATAAAAGAAATGGCAAAAGAATCAACAATCCTGAAACTAAAGCTTCCAACTGATCCGCTCTGGGTAAAGAATGTTGTGGAAAGTAATATCGAAGAAATCCTGACTGATCATGCCTTTTGCGAGCAAAAAGCGGCAAGCAATGCCATTACATTAATCGTTCAGAATCCGAACTTATCTGATCTGGTACAGGAAATGGCTATGCTGGTACAGGAAGAAATGGATCATTTTAAGCGCGTTCACGACCTGATCATTGCCCGTGGATATATATTAGGCCGCGAACGTAAAGATCATTATGTAAACGAGCTAATGCAGTTTATGATCAAAGGAGGCAGCCGCCATGCACAGCTGATTGATCGTTTACTATTTTCCGCTATGATTGAAGCGCGCAGTTGTGAACGGTTCAAAGTCATGTCAGAACATATCAAGGATGAAGAACTTTCAGCATTTTATCATGAACTGATGGTCAGCGAGGCAGGTCATTATACCATGTTTATCAAATTAGCACGTAAATATGCCGAAGATATCGATGTGGATAAGCGATGGAATGAATATCTGGAATACGAAGCAAAAGTGATTCAGAACTACGGTAAATCAGAAACAATTCACGGATAATTACGGGCTTAGGCCAATCCTAAAACGTAATGAGTGACGTAAGCCTTCAATAATTAACCGGAAAAACAAGTTTCTTTTACCCGCTTATTTCCCGTACAGAAGGAATATCGAAGGTCTCTTATGCAAATCAGGAATCTTTAATTTCCATTCCCTGATGCGTTTCGTTTGAACAAATTCTGTTTCTGCTGTAAGATCACATGCAATACACAGTCTGGTTTCAGACTTACATGATTTTAATATTTCCTCCAGCAAGGCATTGTTTCGGAAAGGTGTTTCGATAAAAATCTGAGTCTGATGATTCCTTTCTGCAATTGATTCCAGTTCTTTGAGCTTTTGTGCCCGCTGAGCTTTATCAATAGGCAGATAGCCATGAAACGCAAAACTTTGTCCGCTGAAGCCAGAAGCCATCAAGGCCAGAAGTATTGAACTTGGTCCCACAAGCGGAATAACCTTAATTCCTTTCTGATGGGCAAGAGCAACGATTTCAGCTCCGGGATCAGCAACTCCCGGACAGCCGGCTTCACTCATTAGACCCACATTTTTGCCTGCCAGTAAGCCTTTAAAGAAATCATGAATGTCCCCGTCCCGATTATGCTTACCATAATCGTGTATAATAAGGTCATTCTGAGGGATTCTCAAACCGGCTTCTTTCAGAAATTTACGCGCAGTCTTACTGTTTTCAACGATATATTCATCAATCTGATTGATTGTATCTGACAGAAAAGGAGTAAAAGATTTTGCCGAAGCCTGTTCTGCCAGCGGTACCGGAATAAGGTATAATGACCCTGAAGACATGTTCTGTTTTTGGGACAAAATAAGCAAATTCTATACAATAGATCATATAGAGCTGAGAGGAAATAACGTAAATCCATCATTTTTCATTATGCATGCATAATAATATATCATGGCACACCACTTGCCCTGCTTTTCATATGATTATAAACAAGCCATCGTAATAAATCTATTACAATGCAACCTTTGGCAGAATTTTATACTCATGCTTATAAATAAAGACAAATTAAATTTTAGAGCCATGGAAACGAAACTTAAATTCAGCCATTATCTGCCTGGTCTCATTTTAATACTCAGCCTGATGCTGCCAGTTCAGTCGAAGGCCCAGTATGATAATGATGTTTCTCTTGAAACATTTTATGATGAACTTTCTCCTTATGGGGTTTGGATTCAAGATCCTCAATATGGATATGTATGGCGTCCGGATGTAGATCAGGACGAATTCAGGCCTTACTATACGAACGGTCACTGGGAAATGACCCAATATGGAAATACCTGGGTATCGAATTACGAATGGGGTTGGGCCCCATTCCACTACGGACGATGGGTCTACCATAATCGCAGAGGCTGGCTATGGATTCCCGACACCAAGTGGGGACCGGCATGGGTTAGCTGGAGAAGCGGTGGAGGTTATTACGGATGGGCACCTCTTGGCCCGGGCATATCGATCAATATTAATATTGGCCCGAGAATACCTGATTTTTACTGGGTTTTCATACCACAAAGGTCCATTTACGCTTACAGATACCCACGATACGACCGTTACAGAAATGTGAATATCTATCACAATACTGTCATCATCAATAATACCTATGTGCATAACAGATACAGGTATTACACCGGACCGAGGGTTGAAGAAATCAGAAGGGTAACTAATCAGCCGGTAAAAGTACACGATGTACGCGATTACAGGGATAACCGTTATGGCAGGGTTACAGGCCGGCCAGAGGTTGACCGTCGTCCGGAGCAAAGGTCTTATCCTTCTCAGAATCCAAGACCGGAGCGTGGTTACGATAACAGGGGTTCTGTAACCAGCAGGGAAAATAACGGAATACAGAATAGGCCGGATTCAAGAGAATCAACACGCCCTTATGATAATAGTGGAAACAGAGGTTCTGTAGCCAACCGGGGTAATAATGGAATGCCGAACAGACCGGATTCAAGAGAGACTGTACGTTCAGGAGAAAATCAAATGCCTGCATCTTCACAACGCTCGTCAAGAACCTGGGATAATCAGGAGGTGAGAAGGAGTCAGGGACCGGTTTATGAACGTCAAAATCAGGGACAATCGGCACCCGTAAGAAGGGAAGAAAGACCTGCCCGGGCTCAGCAATCTGCTCCCCGCCAGGCACCTGAAATGAATCGTCAGGGAAATGGCAATAATGGCGGACAAAGGGAAAGCGGTGGTCAGGAGCATGGAAATGGTCGTGGTCAGGGAAGACCTTCAAGAGCACAATAAATAAAAAATGCCTCCGGATTTACCGGAGGCATTTTTTATTTTAATTTACCAAGTGCTTCCCGCATTCTCGGGATCATTTGCCGGATGTCTTCCAGCGAACATGCCCCCACCGAAGCCCTGAACCAGTTTACGCTGCTGTCAGTTCCGAAAGCAGAAAAAGGAACGATACCCATTTTAGCTTCCTTAATCAAAAAGAAGTTTACATCAGCACTATTCTGCAATACCTTGCCCTCAGGTGTCTTCTTTCCGATATAATCCACCTTAACTGTTAAATAGATTGCTCCCATGGGATTGATTGCATCAACTGCAAAGCCATCCTCTTTCATCCGGATTATACCCTGATAAAGCTCATCCAGGCTTTGCTGAACCTTTCCTTTGAAAGTGTCCAGGTAATTACCCAGCTGATCTGCCTGATTAATGAACTTAGCGGTAGCCATCTGCTCCGGTTTTGGCGCCCAGGCACCCACATGCCCTACAATGGTTTTCATCTGATCAATAACATGTTCCGGACCAAAAGCCCATCCTACACGGACACCGGTTGCTGCCAGACATTTTGAAATTCCGTCGATGTAAATTACACGATCTTTCAGCTCAGGCCTCAAACTAACCGGATCATAATGAATCTGATCTCCGAATGTTAAAAGAGAATAGATCTGATCATACATGATATACAATGGTTTTTCATCAGCTCCGCGACTCTTATTCTCTTCAATAACCAAATCACAGATTTCTTCCAGATCCTTTTTAGAGAACATGGTTCCCGTTGGATTCAGGGGTGAACAAAGAGCCAGTAAAGTTGCTCCTTTTACATGAGGTCTGATATCACCGGCAGTAGGCATAAAGTTATTCTCTGCAGAAGTCTTTACCGGAACCTGAGTTGCCCCGCTAAAGCGGCAGTAATGATTATTATTCCATGATGGAGTAGGGTAAATAACTTTATCACCCGGATCCACAAGAGCCATATAGGTCCCATAAATCAACGGACGCGATCCTCCTGCAACCAGAATCTGATTTGTCTTATATTCCAGCCCGAAGTGCTCTTTTAAAAATGCTGAAACATTTTCACGTAATACAGCAACTCCGTCTGCCGGAGGATAATTGGTTTGATTATCATGATAGGACTCCACAATTCCATCTTTCAGTTCATCCGGAATAGGGAAAATATTAGAATCAAAATCGCCGATTGTAAGGTTAGCGATTTGCTCACCTTTACGTTTCAGCTCATTAATCTCTCCTGCAATTTTTATGATTTCAGAACCCTCAAGGGTACTTGCTAATTTTGAAATATTCATGTATCTGCTTGTATTTATTTTTTAGCTCAGCAATTTCTCAATCGCCTTCTCGACTTTCTCAAATCTGAAACCGGAAAGAATCTCTCTGAAAGAAGCATTAATCTGCTCATTGCATAAATTGCCAATACTTCCTTCATGAGTATGCTTTACGTTAGCCGGTGCCTTAAACGCACCCTTTTCGATTTCAATTCCTATTTTCTTATATGCTTCACGAAAAGGCATTCCATTGATTACCTCTGCATTTACCGCATCAACACTGAACAGATAAGCATATTTTTCATCTTTCAGAATATCCTCCTTAATACGGATAGACTGCAACATGAAAGCTGTCATTTCCAAACACTCATTTAATGATTTAAATGCAGGAAACAGATTCTCTTTCAGCAATTGCAGATCACGGTGATAACCTGAAGGAAGGTTAGTAGTCATCAGGGCTATCTCATTCGGCAAAGCCTGAATCTTGTTGCATCTGGCTCTGATCAATTCAAACACATCCGGATTTTTCTTATGTGGCATAATGCTCGAACCGGTAGTCAGCTCATCCGGAAAGCTGATAAACGCAAAATTCTGATTAATAAACAGACAAGCATCCATGGCCAGCTTCGCTAAGGTAGCCGCTATTGAAGACATCGCCTGAGCCAAAATCCTCTCGGTCTTTCCCCGCCCCATTTGTGCATAAACCACATTGTAGTTCAGATCTTCAAACCCAAGCAGTTCAGTAGTCATGGTACGGTTCAGAGGGAAAGAGGAACCGTATCCTGCAGCTGAGCCCAATGGGTTTTTATTGCAGATTTTCCAGGCTGCCAGCATCAGTTCCATATCATCCGCAAGGCTTTCGGCATAAGCGCCAAACCATAATCCGAAAGAAGAGGGCATGGCGATCTGTAAATGCGTATAACCCGGGAGCAATTTATCTTTATGCTCTTCACTTTGCGCAATCAACTGGGTAAATAAGATATCGGTATTTCTGACTAATTGCTGTATTTCACTGCGGAAGAATAATTTCAGATCCACCAGAACCTGATCATTTCTTGAACGTCCGCTGTGAATTTTCTTTCCGGCATCACCAATACGGCGGGTCAATAGCAATTCGACCTGTGAGTGTACATCCTCAATATCCGGCTCGATACTGAATTCACCTTTCTGAATTTCTTTAAAAATCTGTTTCAGTCCGGCCTGCACCTGGTCAAGATCCTGTCTATCCAACAAACCAATACTTTCCAGCATACGGGTATGTGCCAGCGATCCGAGTACATCAAATGCTGCAAGCTGATTATCCAGTTCACGGTCATTGCCTACAGTAAATTTCTCAACCGAATGTTCCGTTCCTTTTTCCTTTTGCCAGAGCTTACTCATAAGTTTGAAGTAAAGTTTGTAAAATACTGTTGTTTAATGGTATCCCATTCAGATTTCAGAATACTGTAAAACACTGTGTTTCTGATATAACCGTTATGAATTTTCATATGCTCGCGCAAGACCCCTTCACGGGTTGCACCAATACTGATCAATGCCTGTCGCGACTGATGATTGCGTTCATCGGCTTTAAATTCTATGCGATTTAATCCCAGCTTCTCAAAACCGTAGCTTAGAATCAGGAACTTCATTTCCTTATTCAGTCCGCTGCCCTGAAAATCTCTTCCTATCCAGGTCCACCCGATCTGACCACGTTCGTCTTTCCAGGATATCTCGGCAAGACGGGTACAGCCTGCAACCTTATTCGTACGTTTGTCTATAATCGTCCAGACTGCTGCTGTACCTCTGTCGCGGTTGGCAATAGCCTCAAGAATATATTTTTTTAATTCGCCGGGTTGAGAAAGATCTGTTAATCCATAGATCCATAAAGCATCATCATCTGCAATTTTCTGTAATTCTGCCTCATCTTCCAATGTAAGCGGACGTAACAATGCTCTTGCACTCTCCAGACGAATATTCAGGTCTTTTTCCATCAACAGATCTCCGATATTAATTTGATATAAAGTTCAATCCCCTCTTTAATCTCATCCACATAAACAAACTCATCAGCCATATGAGAGCGGGCAGAATCACCGGGTCCGATCTTCAGGGAAGGAATATCCAGCAATGCCTGATCGCTGGTTGTTGGTGAACCATAAGTCTTCCTGCCCATTGCGATACCTGCCTTAACTATCGGATGATCAAGCGGTATAAAAGATGGTTTCAAACGTGTTGAACGCGGATTTACATCACAGTCAACGTGATTCGATATAATCTTCAGTACTTCTTCATTTCGATAGGCATCAGTTACACGGACATCGACTGTAAACTTGCATGTAGCCGGCACAACATTGTGCTGAGAGCCCGCTTCAATTACAGTTACACTCATTTTTATCGGTCCGAACAGTACTGATTTTTTTGCAAATTCATACGTTCTGAACCATTCAATATCCTTAATTGCCTTATAAATAGCATTCTCACCCTCTTCGCGGGCTGCATGACCAGCCTTTCCGTGAGCAACGCAATCAAGCACCATTAAACCTTTTTCTGCAACAGCCAGATCCATCAGAGTAGGTTCTCCCACAATGGCAAAATCAAGAGGACCTAAGTCAGGAATAATCAGTTCAATTCCATTTTTTCCTGATATTTCTTCCTCTGCTGTTGCTGCAAGGCAGAAATTGTATTTCAGATTCTTTTTATCATAAAAAAACCTGAAGGCGGCAATTAATGACACCAGACAGCCTCCTGCATCATTACTTCCAAGACCATAAAGTTTTCCCTGTTCAATATCTGCAGAAAACGGATCACGGGTATAGCCGGAATTAGGCTTTACAGTATCGTGATGAGAATTCAGAAGAATAGTAGGCTTCGATTTGTCGTAATACTTGTTAAAAGCCCATACATTATTCAACTTTCTGTGAGTTTCAATACCGTTTTCTTTCAAAAACAGTTCGATCGTTTCTGCAGTATTTTCTTCTTCTTTGCTGAAAGAACGGATACTGATCAGCTTACGCAAAAGGTCAAGACTGTCTTGGAACAGTTTATCGGTCATTATTAATCGTTTGTATATAATTCACCAGCTTTTTGTGCCGATAACTTAATCCCTTTAATCATTGATGAGCTGAAACCCTGATGTTCCATTTCATTCAATCCGGCAATGGTACATCCTTTTGGAGAAGTCACCTTGTCAATCTCATGTTCCGGATGACTATTCTGCTGTAATAAGAGCGATGCTGCCCCTTTGGCCGTTTGAGCTGCCATACGCAATGCTTCGTCAGCGTGAAAACCGATTTCAACACCTCCCTGAGATGCCGCACGAACCGCTCTGAGGAAAAAAGCTACTCCACAGGCACATAAAGCTGTAGCCGCAGTCATCAGATCCTCATTAATTTTAATCACCTGTCCGACCGTTTCAAACATTCTGGTCACTTCCGTGATATTTTCTGCCTCTGCATTATCAGAAGCCACACAAGTCATCGATTCTCCGATAGCAATTGCAGTATTCGGCATCGCCCGAACAACCTGAACCCTGCTGCCCAGTTTGGCACGAACATCAGCACAGCTAACCCCGGAAATTACCGAAATAACCAGATGCTTTGCAGGATCAATGGCTCCATCAATCTGTTCCAGCAAATTATCCAGTTGCTGGGGTAAGACAGCCAGAATCACCACAGAAGCCTCTGCCGCTGCAGTGTAATTATCAGAACTTACATTAAAGCCCTGCGCCTGTTCAGCACTCAGATTTTGTACATTACGACGGGTGAGGGTAATATCAGACGCTGCACAGTAGTTCGCCTTTACAAGGCCCTTTGCAAGCGACATCCCGATATTTCCGCTTCCCAGAATCGCTGTCTTTTTTGAAGTTTTTTCCATTAGTTGATACTTAGTCTTGTTCCGAAATTATGTTCGTTCAGCTGGCTTAGTGCATCTGCCTTACCAATAAATACATGTTTTAATCCCTGATTAATAGCTTCGAAAGCATTATCCAGTTTCGGAATCATCCCTTCGCTGATGATGCCCTGCCTTTTGTATTCACTGTAGGCATGCGGATCAATTGTTTTGATTAAAGAATCTTCATCATTTACATCTCTCAGCACCCCCGCCTTTTCAAAGCAATAGATTAAAGAGGTTTCGTATTTCCCGGCCATGGCAACTGCAATTGCTGAGGCTATGGTATCAGCATTGGTATTTAAAAGCTGTCCTTCACCGTCGTGCGTAATGGCAGAAAACACAGGAATAAACCCCGCCTCCAGTAAATTACCGAGTCCTGAATGATCTACAGAATCTTCATTCAGATCACCTACAAAGCCATAATCCACATAAATATTCTCACCTTTTTCAGGAGAAAATACCTCTTTAAGCGGACGGCGCTTTGCCCGGATTATATTCCCATCAGCACCCGAAAGGCCAATAGCATTACATCCTTCCTGCTGTAAACCGGCTACAATATTCTTATTTAGCAGCCCGGCATAAACCATGGTTACTATTTTCAGGCTTTCAGAATCTGTAACTCTTCGGCCTTCAACCATTTGCGACCTGATACCCAGATCGGCTGCCAGTTTAGTAGCAATCTTGCCTCCTCCGTGAACCAGGATTTTATACCCTTTTAATCCGGCAAAATCAGCAAGAAACTTCTTCAGATTTTCAGGATGATCTATTACATTACCACCTATCTTGATAACGTTCAAAGATTTCATTTTAGTCCCTCCAGCATTGCTTTTAATACTGTCTGCGCTGACCATACTCTGTTAGCTGCTTCTTTAATGACCAGAGAGTGCGGTCCGTCAAGTACTTCTGCAGAAAGTTCAAAATCACGACGTACCGGCAAACAATGCATCACTTTTGCGGCATTGGTCTGTTCCAGTTTTTTATGGGTCATCATCCATGATTCTTTACCACTAACGGTATTTCCATAATCATTGTATGAAGACCAGTTTTTCACATAAACAAAATCTGCTCCCTGAAGTGCTGCATCCTGATCATATTCAATTCTGGCACCCGGAGTAAATTTTTCTGCAAGTTCCAGGCCTTCAGGATGAGTAATCACAAAATCGATCATTCCATCAGCCTGTGCCCGGCACATCCACTCTGAAAATGAATTCGGAACTGCCTGAGGTAAAGATTTTACATGTGGTGCCCAGGATAATACTACCTTAGGTTTTGCTGCTTTTTTATTCTCTTCAATCGTAATGAGATCGGCAAAACTTTGTAAGGGATGCAGTGTTGCGCTTTCCAGACTCACCACAGGAACTCCACTGAATTTTACGAATTTATTAAACAGACCTTCACTATAATCTTCTTCACGATCTTTCAGCTTCGGAAAAGATCGGAAACCGAGAATATCACAGTACTGCCCCATTACAGCTGCAGCTTCACGGATATGCTCAACTGTGGTCCCGTTCATGACTACACCATCTTCCGTTTCAAGAGCCCAGCCTTCTTTATCAAGGTTCATCACCATCACATTCATACCCAGGTTCATGGCTGCCTTCTGAGAACTTAAGCGGGTACGCAGACTTGGATTAAGAAATACCAAACCCAAAGTTTTATTCTTACCCAAACTCTGATTTGCGTATGGATCAGCTTTCTGAATCAGTGCCTGTTCAACAAAAGATTTCAGATCTGCAACGTCATTAACGGAAGAAAAAAGTTTCATATACTTAAAAATAGCGATATCTTATTTATTCAACTCAGCTTTCAGTGATTTCAAAAACTGATCAGCTTGTACTTTACCTAAATTCAACGCCGGTAATAGTCTGATCACATTAGGCTTGGCCTCACCGGTAAAGATACGATGTTTGAAAAGTAAATCTTTTTTTACGTTTGCATACTCATCTGAAAGCTCAATACCTATCATTAAGCCTCTGCCTCTTACTTCAGAAATCTGCGGGATATTCTTTAACTCAGCAATCAGATAGTTACCTATCATCTCAGCATTTTTCATCAACTGATCCTGCTCCATTACTTCCAAAACCGCCAATGCTGCCGCACAGGCCAGATGATTACCACCAAACGTGGTTCCTAACATACCATGCCATGGCTTGAACTTAGGGGCGATGGAAATTGCACCGATCGGAAAGCCATTACCCATACCTTTTGCCATAGAGTAGATATCCGCATCTACCTCAGCGTAATCATGGGAATAAAACTTACCGGTCCGGCCATAACCACACTGCACTGAATCAGCGATATACACTGCATCATACTGATCACAAAGCGCCCTGATTTTTTGTAAAAAGTTTCTGGAAGCCTCCCTGATTCCCCCAACTCCCTGAATACCTTCAATGATTACAGAGGATATCTCATTGCCAAAAGATCTGAAGGCATTTTCCAAAGCTTCCTCATCGTTGAAAGGCAGAAAAACCACATTATCTGTCTGATTTACGGGTGCAATAATCTTTGGATTATCGGTTGCCGAAACTGCCAGAGAAGTACGTCCGTGAAAGGCACCTTTGAAGGCAATAATTTTTTTTCTGTTATTATAGAAAGAGGCCAGTTTCAATGCATTCTCATTTGCTTCTGCACCTGAATTACATAAAAACAGCTGGTAATCAGGCTTCCCTGACAACTTACCGAGTTTCTCGGCCAGCTCAATCTGTTGACTTATGATTACAGAGTTGGAGTAAAACCCCACTTTGTTCAACTGTTCAGATACCCGTTTCACGTAATGTGGATGAGTATGACCGATTGAGATCACAGCATGACCACCATATAGATCCAGATATTCATTACCATCACTATCCCAAACAGTGCTTTGGGAAGCTTTTACAATTTCAATTTGATTGAGGGGATATACGTCGAATAGTTTCATTTTATGCGAGTTATAAGTTTTAAGTTGTAGGTTATAAGTTCTCCACCCTACGACCTAAGCTTTTGTATTAATGATATTAGCATTGCTTTGATTTCGTTTATAGATCTTTCTAAAAGCCAATGATCATCAATTGTTAAGTAACCGAGATCTTTTGCCAACAGAAGGAAGTATTCTGTTTCGTTGGCCGATCCTAAAGCAATATTCAAAAATCTTCCAAGATCATTATTAGAATTCTTACCGCAGCCTTCCGCTATATTTGCAGGAATTGAGGATGAACACCTTCTAATTTGACTTGTTAAAGAATAAGTTTCCTCTTTCGGAAAGCATCTGGTGATGCTGTAAATTTTAAGGGTAATCTCATGTGATTTAGCCCACACTTTCAAGTCTTTATAGTTTTGCATTCATAAACTTAAAAACTCTGATTAAGCCCCTATAATTCACTTAGCCAACGGTAAGTATTAAAATCATCGTCGAAGCTCTATTCTCAAATAGCCGGGATACTTTATTTCAATTTTCATTATATCTTCAAACTTTTTCACTTGGTATGGGTTTCCCAAAACTTATAACTTATAACCTACAACTTAAAACTTATAACTTAGCTCAAAATCCCGTCGCCTTCAATCTCAACCCTACCGTCTCTCCCAATCCGAACATTAAATTCATATTCTGCACAGCATGACCACTTGCTCCTTTCAGCAAATTATCAGTAATACTGATAATAAATAATTTGCTGCCATGCTTTTCTAGATGAACCAGCGCTTTATTGGTATTCACTACCTGCTTCAGGTCAATATTTCTTTTACTTACATGTGTAAATGGATGATCTTTGAAATAACTTTCATAGAGATCATAGGCCTCATCCAGACTCATTGCACATTCTGTATACATTGCAGCCAGAATACCGCGGGTAAAATCGCCTCGCTGCGGAATAAAATTAAGCGGCTGATCAAAATCACTCTGCAACTGTTTCAGGCTCTGACCGATCTCATTAAGATGCTGGTGTTCAAAAGCTTTATAAACCGAAAGATTATTATTTCTCCAGCTGAAATGCGAAGTCGGACTCAGACTTTGTCCAGCGCCCGTTGAGCCGGTAGTAGCATTAATATGTACTTCCGATTTCAATAGTCCGGCTGCTGCAAGTGGTAACAAGCCGATCTGAATACAGGTTGCGAAACAACCCGGATTAGCAATGTTCTGCGCCTTTTGAATTGCTTCGCGATTTAATTCGGGAAGACCATAAACAAAAGTCCTGCTATCATGGACGGAATTCTGACTGAGTCTGAAATCCTGTGAAAGATCGATAATTTTGATTCCCGCATCAATTTTGTGACTGTCAAGAAATTTTTTCGCGTCTCCATGTCCGACACATAAGAACAATACATCAATATCCTGCGAAATAGAATCGGTAAACTTCAGATCGGTATCACCTAGTAAATCAGAATGTACATCAGAAAGAGGCTTACCTGCATTACTGTTACTATGCACAAAGACTATTTGTGCCAAAGGATGATGAACCAGAATCCTGAGTAATTCACCTCCGGTATAACCCGCTCCACCAGCAATTCCTATTTTGATTGTTCCCATTTTATTTATTTCTTTTCATTTACCCGGTGCCAGATCATGGTCTGGTTACCAAATATCTTAGAGAATCCTTTTACATCTTCTCCTGACCATGAATTATTCATCTCGCCATAACTTCCGAATTTGTTCGACATCAGATCATGCGCCGACTCGATTCCGACAATCTCAAAACGGTATGGATGAAGTTTCACAAATACTTTTCCGGTAACGGTCTGCTGGGTATCTGTTAAAAATGCCTCTATATTTCGCATGATTGGATCATGAAACTGCCCTTCATGAAGCCAGTTTCCATAAAAGCTAGCCAACTGATCTTTCCAGCTCAACTGCCATTTAGTGAGAGTATGTTTCTCCAGAGCATGATGAGCCTTAATAATGATCATAGGGGCGGCTGCTTCAAAACCTACACGACCTTTAATTCCAATAATAGTATCACCAACATGAATATCGCGACCCACACCATAAGGCTGAGCAATTTCCTGTAATTTTTGAATGGCCTTAACCGGTGACATACTTTCACCGTTCAATCCTACCAGTTCCCCCTGTTCAAATTCGAGTTCCAGTTTGCGTGGTTCTGTCTGGGTAACCTGAGTTGGCCATGCCTCTTCAGGTAAAGTATCATGAGAGGTGAGTGTTTCAGCGCCACCTACTGAAGTACCCCAGATCCCTTTATTGATGGAGTATCTTGCTTTTTCAGCAGTATATTCAACACCATGCTTATTCAGATACTCGATTTCAGCTTCACGGCTTAACTTCAGATCTCTGATTGGAGTAATAATTTCTACGCCCGGGATCAGGATATTGAAAATCATATCGAAACGAACCTGATCATTTCCTGCGCCCGTACTTCCGTGAGCAACGTAATCAGCTCCGATCATTTTTACATAATTGGCAATGGCTGTAGCCTGACTAACACGTTCAGCACTAACTGAAAGAGGGTAAGTAGCATTTTTGAGTACATTACCAAAGACCAGGTATTTAATACAGCTTTCGTAGTAATTCAATGTTTCGTCAACTACTGCGTGAGAAGTTACACCCAGTGCATAGGCACGCTTCTCAATCTGTTTCAGCTCTTCATCAGAAAAACCTCCTGTATTTACGATCACGGAATGAACTTCCAGACCACGGTCTTTAGTTAAGTAAATGCAGCAAAAGGACGTATCTAAACCTCCGCTGAATGCTAAAACCACCTTCTTCTTCATCATTTAATTTTGTAAAAGTTTAACGAATATTGTTCCTGCAGCGATCATTTTCAATGATCTGCGTAATTTTTCTTCAATGCGTTCAAATAAGGTTTGCTTACGTGCAACCTTTGCCAAACGCTCTTCAACCTCTTTATCCAAACGATCCTGTTCTTCCTTCATCTTCCGTTCAATCTCCTTTGCTTTCTCCTCCGGATCCCAAAGCATTGCCGTACACATACAGTTCTTGCGATCTTTGCTCTTGAGAATATCATAGTTCACACAACTCTGGCAACCTTTCCAAAACTCTTCATCCTGAGTAAGCTCTGAATAAGTTACCGGCTCATATCCAAGTTCAGAATTGATCTTCATAACAGCCAGCCCGGTAGTCAGACCAAAAATCTTGGCATCGGGGTATTTCTTACGCGAAAGATCAAAGACTGCACGTTTGATCAACCTCGCCAAACCCTTATTACGATATTGAGGATTAACTATCAGCCCGGAGTTAGCTACAAAAGCGCCATGACTCCAGGTTTCGATATAACAAAAACCTGCCCATGTACCATCCTGATGAATCGCAATAACAGCTTTACCTTCGAGCATTTTTTTACTGATATACTCCGGTGTACGTCTTGCAATACCTGTACCACGTGCTTTGGCTGATTCCGCCATCTCATCACAAATGAGTTCGGCGTATTTGATATGTTGTTCTGTTGCCGGAATGACAACAAACTCGTTTTCTTTCATTGATTTAAAGAAATTCCGGTTTTTAAGCGGTAAAAAGAAACGATTTCGTATTTCTTTCTGTGAATAATTCAATTAATTGAACCGGCGGCCGAATATTTACCGCAGAAATAGAGGTATATGCCAGGAATCAATTCCGGGGCATAAAGGGTCGTCGGAAACGCAACACTAACTTTTCAGGCCTGAAATTACTACAAACAATACCCCCCGGCGAAGCATTATAGCCTCCCGATCCTGTACTGGCCTGGTAGTTTAAACTATTCATTTTTAATAGTATATGTGTTTCTTAATTTTTTTACAAAAGACCAAAAAAATACTGAATAATACAATAAAAATGGATTTTTTTAAGAAGTAACCTTCGAATATGCTTTTTGTTTTTTGCACAGTACATCGGACAATACAATTTATTGATAATGAGGCACTAATATCTCATTGATTAAACATTCATTATTTATAGCCAGGAGTCTGCTAAAAACAATGGAATTCAGATGACAAACTGCGGAAATAATCGGGGAGAATATCTTTGAAGATTTACCCGCTACAATAATTCAAAACGTGATTTAAACATCACGATAAAATCCGCCTTCCAAAACCGCAGGACTTTACTTGTAATCATCAGGCAAATCTTTAAATTGCTGTAAATCTAATTATTGTAAATAAGCTCAAAAAACATCAACCCGATCAACTTATGAGTAATCAGTCGAATCCTCAAGCTTCACTTAAAAGAACACTCGGACTGTATGCAAGTACATTAATGGTTGTGGGGATAGTTATCGGTAGTGGTGTATTTAAGAAAATCGTTCCGATGTCTCAGACGGGATTAGGAGAAACCGCTATCCTGATGGCATGGATACTTGCCGGAGTAATCAGCCTGTTTGCTGCATTTACCGTGAGTGCATTGGCATCATTGACCGAAGAGTCGGGAGGGCTGTATGAATATTTTCGTTTAGCTTTCGGCGATTTTCTGGCTTTTATTTCGGGCTGGGCAGATTTTATCATCATCAGTCCTGCGGCAATAGCTGCACTGGCCTTTTTATTTGGAGAAATTATTAACTCATTTGCTCCACTGCCAAATCCTTTAGATGAATGGAAAGATTTTTCTATCGGAGGTTTTATATTTCCTTTTGCCAATTCGGGTGTTAAACTGGTTGGGATTATAGCAATAATTGTACTGACAGCTGTTAATTCACTGGGATCCCGCGAAAGCGGAGTTTTCAATTCCATTATTACCACGGCTAAAATTTTAGGAATATCCGTTTTGATTATCGTAGGACTTGCCTATTCAGGCTCCGAATCTGAAAACAGCAGTGAAGGAATCAAGGCTGTAACTGAGCCTGAAGGAATGCTGTTCTACAGTGCATTTTTTGCTGCCATGCTCAGTGCATTCTGGGCATATAATGGCTGGGAAACTGCAACCAACATCTCGGGAGAAATTATTAATCCCAAACGCAACCTTCCGCTGGCACTCACTATCGGACTATCTCTGGTTACCCTGATTTATACCCTTTTGAATTATTCCTACATGAACGTGCTTAGTCTTGAGCAGATCAGCGCAATCGGTCAGAATCAGATAGGGGCCTTTGTGGTAGCCGAAACACTTTTAGGCACCTTTGGAAAGATGTTACTGATTGTTTTACTGGTCATCTGCGTATTTGGGGCTCTCAACAGCAATATAGTGACAGCTCCGCGCAAGTTTTACCGGATGGCCCAGCAGGGTTACCTGTTCAATCATCTGCAAAAAGTTCATCCACGGTTCAGAACCCCGCACGTATCCTTAACCTACATGATGATTTTAGGATGTATCATGCTGGTCTCAGGATCATTTGATATGCTAACCAATATGGTCATCTTTTTGAATTTTGTCTTCTACGGATTTCTTGCTTTCGCAGTTCTGAGGCTCAAAAGAAATGGAACAATCAGCGCCAGGGTAACCGGTTATCCTGTCACATCAGTTATTCTTCTGATTTTCTCTATAGCCCTTACCTTTAATACTATTTGGGTACAGCCTCAGCAGTCGCTTTTAGGATTGATATTCGTGGCAAGCGGAATACCGGTTTATTATTATTTTAAAAGAAAAAAATAGCTTGGATAAGCTGATTTCATCCGGCATTCAATAATCAGGTTTTAAATAGTTATTTTTCAGGAATATAAAACCGAAATTTACCCATATGATCAAACGCCTGCTCATCCTGCTTCTTGCTATTTTATTGTTAATTACCGGATTATTTGCACAAAAACCTTCATCTAAGCCAATAAAGCCGGTTAATCAGCACGAACTGCCACAAAACACCCGGGCTATTGCCATTGTAGGCGTTAATTTAATTGACGGACGTGGAGGAAGGGCGATTCCAAATGCATCGGTACTGATCAGAAATAATATAATTGTTGCAGTAGGTACAGCAAACAGCATTCAGATACCAAAGGGTGCCGAGATTATTCAGGGAAATGGAATGTCTTTGCTTCCGGGACTAATCGATTCCCACTTTCACCTCGATCGTACCAAAGACCTTCCGGCCATGTTCCTTCAAAACGGTGTAACTTCCCTTCGTGATCCGGGAGCATGGATTGAGGCTTATGCCGAAGAAAGAAAGTCGGGCAAACAGATGCCTCGCCTCTATTTAAGTGGTCCGCATCTGGATG
>Ga0208492_1000581_pt1 | contig 29794 bp, 24 predicted proteins | sample Subbioar_CSW14AB_FD_184820 | JGI IMG/M metagenome (GOLD analysis project Ga0208492, IMG submission 184820) | Serpentinite rock and fluid subsurface biosphere microbial communities from McLaughlin Reserve, California, USA - CR12Mar_CSW14AB (SPAdes) | ecosystem: Environmental > Terrestrial > Deep... | reverse complement strand
TACCTGGTTTTTATCATGCAAATACCAAATTATTGCTTTGTGTTTTACATAAACCTTTATAACTTATTGACTTTGAGGTGCTAGTCATGCGGTCGCCCTGGTTCGGCATATACATTAGCTTGCTAAATCCTTAAAATTATGTAAGTAAGAATCCACTGCGTTTTCTTACTTTTGAATAATGACCTATGCTATTTTGAAAAACAATTTTAGATTTCAAATAATGAAAAAAAGAACAGTTATTACGTTATGTTCTCTTGCAATTGCAACTTTTCTATTGTCCGCGACAATAAGAAAATCAAGTTCAGGAGCACCCGCCTCACATACTGGAGCGCCGGGCGAAAAAACCTGTGCGACCTCCGGCTGCCATGATGATACCACGCCGAATATAGGAACCGCTCAATTAAGCCTGGAGCTTGGTGACCATGAGTCTACTTTTATTCCTGGTCAGACTTATCCAGTTAGAGTTAAAATAACCGACCCGAAAATAAACCGTTTTGGGTTTCAGATCCTTGCTCTGGAATCAAAGTCTTTAAAGGACATGGGCTCCTTCCAAATAAGTGATTCAGCTAGAACCCAGATCGTGTCCAATATGTATGAGCTAAAAAACAGAAAGTACGTTACTTATACTTTTGACGGGACAGATGCCATTTATGAAGGTTGCGGCGAGTGGATCGTTAATTGGACGGCGCCAACTGATGTAAAAAAAGGTGTTACTTTTTATGTTGCGGCTGTATCTGGTAACGACGATATGTCGGACAAAGGAGATAAAGTTTATACAGCGAATTATTCATTTAAACCTGCTAACCGGAAATGAAAAAATCAATACTCATACTTTCGATTATGGCCAGTGTCTTGGTTTTGGCCAGTTATACCGTATATAAAACCTCTGGCGCACATCCGGGAAGCACCGGAGCTCCAGGAGATCTTACCTGCGCCCAGTCGGGCTGCCACGTTACGGCGCCTGTAAACCTGGATACAGGTATAGTGAACACACTTTTGTTTACCAGCAACGATACTACATATACGCCGGGTAACAGTTACACTTTAACACTTCAGGTGGCTAAGGCCGGAATCTCTAAATTTGGTTTTGAGTTAGTAGCCCTTAAAGATTCCACGAATACGAATATCGGCACCTTCACAGCTATTGAAACCACACGCACACAAAAGATCAATCACGTTGCTGGCCCAGGGGACACCCGATTCTCTATGACTCACAAAACTGCCGGAACAACTACTTCGACTCCCGGCGCGATCCAATGGAAAATGAAGTGGACAGCCCCTCCAACCAATGTTGGTACAATCACTTTTTGGTATGCAACGAATTGTACGAATAATAACGGATTTAATAGCGGTGACGAGTTATTCCTGTCGCATTTCCAAATCAGACCCGTGGCCGATACCACAAGCGTTGATACTACCGTTACAACCGGCATCAGACAGTTCGCCTTGCAAAATAGCTTGCGCGCTTACCAGGAAAGTAATTCTCAAAATCTGTCAATTAATTTCAGTACCTACAAGGAGCAAAATGGAAAAATAACGCTGCATGATATTACTGGCAAATTGATTCTTGAAAAAGAAGTGCGATTCGCGCCGGGACACAATATGGAGCGAATAAGGCTGCCTGAAAACTGCTGCGAAGGCCCTTATGTGGTAAAGGTTTACGCCGATAATAAACTTTATACAAACAAAATAATCTTAGAAAAATAATATGAAAACATTCCTGGCTACTTCGATCTTCTGTGCTGTTCTATTCAGCAATAGCGTTGCTCAAACAACTCCTATGGACTTTAACCGGAAAGATTGCAATGGCGTTCAAAGGCATTTATTTAGCGATTTGGCCGCCGGAAACGCAGTCATCATAGAGTACTTTATGATTAACTGTGCCCCATGCCCGGCTGCAGGCCTGAAGCTCGAAAGCATGAAAAGCAATTTGCTCGCGCAATATCCTGGAAAAATTATTTCCTACGCCATAGCATTTAATAATACTTATTCCCAAGCTACTGTAAACAACTGGGTAACCTCTAATGGCTTTAGCGCCATTCCAATGGATTCAGGGGCAACGCAGGTAGCCTACTATGGAGGTATGGGCATGCCTACGATTATGATCCTTGGCGGTAAAACTACGCATAGTGTATTGGGATCGCCGTACATTGGCTTTAATACAAGTGATACAACTGCTATGGCAGCGAATATCAGAACCTATCTCAACAGCTTAAACACCGGTACCAATACGACCGTTGGATTCAGCAGTAATATTGCAAAAATAGAAGGCTTAACGGTTTATCCGAATCCAGCCAGCAATGACGTTTCCGTTTCCTTCACTCTTAAACAAAACTCGGACGTTAAAGTTAGTGTCTACGATTTAAACGGGAGATTGGTGAAGTCAATCGAGACGGTACAAGTTAATGGAACTTACAAAAAAACAATTTCGCTTTCGGATATTAGCAGCGGTACCTATTTATTTAAAGTATCTACGAATAACCAGGCCTTCAGCCAAAAAATAACTATTGTTCATTAATAATTGTGAAAAAAGAGCCTATGCACTTTTGTTATTTAAAAAGGCGAACAATTGTTCCTTTTTTATTTTGCCTTTATTATACATCCGTTAGCGGTCAAAATCCTCTCTATATTCCTGATACACTCAACGGGACTTCCATAACTCTTACAGTACAGAGCAGTACAAAACAGTTTTTTGGAACCAACAACACCCCTACGTATGGTTATAATGGGAATTTTTTAGGGCCGACAATTTTTTTAAACAAAGATGACAGTGTAACACTCAATGTCAAGAACACTTTAAACCAGGCGACAACTGTTCATTGGCACGGCTTACACGTTTCACCGCAAAACGATGGTGGACCACACCAGACTATTCTACCTAATACAACCTGGAGTCCATCATTTAAAGTCAGGAATGAGGCTTCGACATTTTGGTATCATCCTCACGGAGAGGGTAAAACAGAGATGCAGATCTCAAAGGGCCTGGCAGGAATGCTCATTATTAGGGACAACGTTGAAAAAACATACGCACTTCCGCGCAGGTATAAAGTTGACGACTTCCCTTTAATTGTCCAGTCAAAGAATTTTGATGTATTCTATCAATTTGCCATTGCAACTCATGAGGATAGCGTTCTGATGGTAAATGGTACTTTAGACCCCTATCTCCAGGTGCCCAAACAGGTTGTTAGGTTGCGCTTACTTAATGCATCGGCTGACCGAACTTATAATTTCGGACTGTCCAACAACTCGAACTTTTATCTCATAGGAAGCGATGGGGGCTTATTATCTCAGCCTTATGCAACAAATAGAGTGCGATTGTCTACCGGTGAAAGAGCGGAAATTTTAGTTGACCTGACCACTTATACCGTGGGAAGTCAATTATATCTTAAAAGCTTTGCCTCAGAACTTCCACGAGGCATTATTGGCGCTGACTCCGTTGGAACGGCAACAGTTGTGATAGGCGAAGGATATTATTCGAACCCATTAAACGGCGCTGACTTTAATGTCCTGCGTCTTGACGTGGTTGCCCAAACAGCAAATCCTATTACTACGATACCAACCACGTTTGCACCCAAAACGCCTCTCTCCGCCGCTAACGTCGATGCTATCCGGCATATTCATTTCTCCGCCGATACTGTTACCAGCGGTCAGGCCGGTAAGGTAGATGGTCCTTTCTTTATGAATAACACGCCATTCCACATGGACTCGATCAATATCATTACTTATTTAAACAATACGGAAATATGGAAATTGACGAATAAGACCATGGTTGCTCATCCGTTCCATATTCACGACATAGAGTTTTTCGTCCTTGACATTAACGGCGGTCCACCCCCACCTCAATATCAGGGCCTAAAGGATGTGATCCTGGTTCAGCCAAATGACACAGTAAGGTTTATTACAAAGTTTGTCACCTTTGCAGATCCCCATGTGCCTTATATGTTTCATTGTCATCTGTTGCATCATGAAGATGATGGGATGATGGGTTCGTTTTTAGTGATTGATCCGGCTATAGTTGGAATAAAAGAAAGCGCGATATCAAAAGCGGGGGTGAAAATTTACCCAAATCCGGCGGAGAACTATTTCGAAGTAGAATTAACAAATGGGGGGACGGGTGACAAATTTGTAACGGTATATAATCTGGTTGGTCAAAAAATTCACAGTCAGATCATATCCGAATCCAAAATGAAGATCGAAACTGAGTCCTGGGATAAGGGTGTATATTCAATCGAAATTCGTTCCACAGAATATTTGGTTACAGGAAAGTTGCTTTTGCGCTAATTTCCGGGTATGCAAACTGGCGCATAACTTTCAAAATACAATTGTAGCGGGTTTCATCATCGCTGTGGTTAGCTTGTCATATTTTGCATTCAAGAGGATTGCTTTAACTTCAGTGTGATTTATCTTTCTTCGGCTGAAGAGGCTGGAGATTTGGGTGGATGGTTAAGTGGGGTTGGTTGGTATACGAAAGTGATCATTTTTTGGAGACCTGACCCAAAAGTAAATTCACGAAAACTGATTAATATCAGCAAATGAACTAAGAAGTGTCAGGCGTTTAGTATTTGAGTATGTCAATATTTGCATATTCAAATACACCAATGAAACTTATTGACGAAACCACTCAGAAGACAGCTGAAGTTTTAAAGAGTTTAGGCCATTCAACTCGCATTGAAATTCTGAGGCTGCTTAGTACCGAGAGAAACAGGAAGATTCCGGTAAAGGAAATCTCCGAACGTCTGGGATTAACACAATCCGAAACTTCGAGGCACTTGATCGCTTTAAAAAACGCTTCCATTCTCAGTTGCTTAAAAGAGAGCGGCTCATCCTATTATTCCGTCAGCAATAGGAACCAGGTTATTCCATGCCTTGTTTCATGCTTAATCAAAGAAATCACTGTCAATGAAAAAAAGAGATAATATTTTAGTAAGAAAAGCGTTCGGGGACACCGCGGAATTTTCGGAGGCAAAACTTCGGAATTCCTTAACTCGTTCTGGCGCTGACGAACAACAGGTGGATACAATTCTTGAGGCAGTGTTCGACAAACTATACGATGGTATTTCCACTAAAAAAATTTACAGAATTGCTTTTAACCTTCTTAAAGAAAAATCAAAGCATTTAGCAGCAAAATATCATCTTAAAACGGCTATCATGGAACTTGGGCCGTCCGGTTTTCCATTTGAGAAATTCGTTGCGGAACTTTTAAAGGAAATGGGCTATAGTACAAAAACCGGAACTATCGTAAAAGGAAAATGTGTGAACCATGAGATAGATGTTGCCGCGGAGAAGGGCGATCACCATTTTATGGTAGAATGTAAATATCATAATCAATCCGGAACCGTGAGCGACGTAAAGATCCCTCTGTATATTCAGGCCCGTTTCCGAGATGTTGAAGATTCGTGGAAGAAACTGGCTGGTCATCAAACAAAATTCCACCAGGGATGGGTAGTAACAAATACCAAATTTACTAAGGATGCCATTACATATGGCAATTGCGCGGGTCTCCGGCTAATCGGATGGGATTATTCGCAGAAAGAAAGTCTTAAGGATCTGATAGATGATCTCGCTGTGTATCCGGTAACCTGTCTTACGACATTAAAAAAGAGTGAAAAGGTATTGCTTCTTGAAAAGCAGATCGTGCTTTGCAAAGAACTCAAAGCTCATGAGCAAGTACTTAAAGGAATAGGAATTAATAACATCCGCATGAAGACCATTTTAGACGAGTGTGATCAACTTTGCAAAAATATGTCGGTAAGTATAGCAGATTAATGAAAGCAGTACATCACATAACCGCTGACGAAGTAATAAAATTCTTCGAGGGAGATAAAAAGACAGGTCTCGCTGATGATGTCATAGTGGGGCACAGAAGAATGTACGGCGCAAATACCATTACTGCAAACACCAAGGCGTCCTGGCTTCAAATTTTATTCCGGCAATTCCTTAGTCCCATAGTTTACATCCTTCTTTTTGCCGCTGCCTTGTCATTTGTATTCCAGGAATGGTTAGATGGCATCGCTATTCTGATAGTTATTTTAATTAATACCATTATTGGTTTTTACATGGAGTTTCAGGCGGATCGATCAATGACCGCGTTAAAAAAAATGGCAGCGGTGTTAGCAAAAGTCAAACGAAACGGTCATGTAATTGAGATTGCATCTGATGACCTGGTTCCTGGTGATACCATTTTTATGGAAGCGGGGGATATGATCCCCGCAGATGCGCGGATATTTTCTCCCAATCAATTACAGGTTGATGAATCATCGTTAACAGGTGAGTCTGTTCCTGTCGAAAAAACAGATAAGGCGCTTTCGGAAGCCACGGTACTTGCGGAGAGAATAAATTGCGTGTATAAAGGCACATTTGTTACGCGCGGAAATTCATACGCAGTTGTATTTGGAACCGGTATGCACACTGAGTTTGGTAAAATTGCTGGAATGGTACATGGTTCAGACCAGGCCGTCACGCCCCTGGAAAAGAAACTCAATGAATTTACTAAAAAACTGATCTGGATAACACTCGCAATTGTAGCTGTGATTTTTATACTTGGAATTGTACGCGGCCATGATCTTGTTGAAATGCTGGAAACATGTATTGCGCTTGCAGTAGCAGCAATACCAGAAGGAATGCCCATTGTAGCTACACTCGCACTTGCACAGGGCATGCTTAAAATGGCGCGGTATAAAGTCGTTGTAAAAAAGCTATCTGCGGTGGAAACTCTTGGAGGTACAAATGTTATTTGCACAGACAAAACAGGAACACTCACCCAGAATAAGATGAAGGTCACAATGGTTGTTACACCTTCATTAACCTGGAAGATAGAAGAACAAATTGAAAACTCGCATAAGCTAAATCGGGTAGCTCTGACGGCTATTCTCTGCAATACTGCCGAAATCAGCGCTCGGGGCATTGGGGAAACAGAAACCGGAGATCCTCTTGAAATAGCACTTCTCAGGTTTTCCCAAGAATTAGGACATAGCGTTGAGGGCAATCGCATCGCTCAACCAAAAGTATTCGAGCAGCCATTCACTTCTGAAAGTAAAATGATGGGTACAGTGCATACCAATGGCAGCGAAAAGATGACTTATGCCAAAGGTGCAGCCGAAGCCATCTTGCTACACTGTAACTCCATTGAACTGGAAAATGGAGTTAGCGCGTTATCGCAAAATGATCGTCAACAATGGGTTTTGAAGGCAGACGAATTGGCAAGTTCTGGACTTCGGGTTATTGCAACAGCATATAAAGTAACATCGGAGGTCCCTGAAAATGTGACCAAAGACCTGATCTTTTCTGGCCTCATTGCAATGGTTGATCCCCCACGACCTGATGTTTATTCAGCAATCGAAGAGTGCCGGAAGGCTGGAATTACTGTAATGATGATTACAGGAGATCATCCTTCAACTGCGAGGAAAATAGCGACAGAGCTCGGAATCATTAATACACCTGAGGAGATTGTTCTTACAGGAGCGGAAATGAAGGACTATAAAGACCTTACGACAGTTGATAAAAACAAATGGATAGCGGGTCGCGTTTTTGCCAGGGTAAGCCCAAAAAACAAACTGGATCTGGTAACATTACTACAGGAGAAAAATCTGGTAGTAGGGATGACCGGGGACGGTGTTAATGACGCGCCTGCAATCAAGAAAGCCGACATAGGTATTTCCATGGGTTTAAGGGGAACTCAGGTCGCGCAGGAAGTTTCGGACATGATATTAAAAGATGACTCTTTCAGTTCCATTGTTATTGCAATACGCCAGGGACGGGTTATTTTTGAGAACATAAGAAAGTTTGTTGTCTTTCTTTTATCCTGCAACCTGAGTGAGCTTCTATTAATTGCGATTGTTGGCATTTTTGATCTACATTTTCGGCTTTTTGCCCTGCAGATTCTTTTCATTAACCTGATAACCGATGTATTTCCGGCACTGGCATTGGGATTGACCAAGGGAGCAGAAAATATTATGCAACACAAGCCCCGGAGTTCCGAAGAACCTATCATTGATCGCAGCAGATGGAATGGCGTCATCATTTATTCAATTATCATATCAGCCTGCTGTTTGCTCACCGTTTATGTTAGTCATTATACTATCCATAAAATAGAGGTTTGGAACCGCGTGCTGTGTAATAATATTCTTTTCTACACTTTAATCCTTTCACAACTCTTTCACGCATTCAACATGGACTCAGGTTCCACAAGGCTACTCCGGTCGGAGGTCATTAGAAATAAATTCTTATGGGGTGCTTTTATTTTATGCTTCGCAATACTGGTGTTGATCAATAGTATTCCTGTAATTAAGAATGCCTTATCCCTGTATCACATTTCATTGATCGACATGGGGATTATACTTGCGGGGGCACTTTCGTCATTTGTTATTATCAGAATAATTAAAACGCTTAAGCTGATTAAAACATGAATATAAAGCCTCTACAAGAAACGTATTTAATAGTTTTAGAATGAAACGCGTCACAAACAGTGTAAGAATTTTTGGATTTTATTCCATGATAATGGGAGCTGTCTTATTATTTGTCCCTCACCTGATTCTTCCGCTGTTCGATCTTCCGATTGGACAACCGGAAATCTGGTTAAGAATGCTGGGTTTCGTTCTTTGCTGCTCCTCCTATTATTACATCCGCTCCGCTCAAACGAACAATCTTGAATTTGCGCGTTTTACGGTGCATACAAGGTTAATGGCTCCGGTAGATGTTACAATACTTATTGGTACCGGTATCGCTGACTGGCATTTCTTTTCCTTCGGTCTTGTTGATGGTGCGGGTGGTCTGTGGACATGGTTAACTTTAAAAAACATGGATAAACATGCCGCATAACCACGACAGTAATATTCTTAAAGTTCATTCAATCGGTAACAAGTTTGAAGCAATTGCCGGTGCAGCCTATGAGGAACTTGTGAATGCCGGTGCAGCAGCGGTGATCAGCTGTAACACAATCGTTCATCACAGTAACCAAATAGATATAAGCGACTTAATTGCAGGATCTTTAGTAATTTAAAAGTATAAATTAGCTTCATGCCGGATCATAATAAACATAATCATCATTCCCCCCACGAGCACATGGACAAAGAATCCAATGTGGAGAAAGGTGCTGTGGGCACAAAACACGGAGCTTCAGCGCATCATGATCATAGTGGGCACGATAAGCATGCAGGTCATTCCGTATCTGCTTTCCAGAAACGTTTTCTCATTTGTCTGATCGTCACCATTCCTGTAATGGCACTTTCAGAGATGATCCAGCACTGGGTTGGATTTGATCTTACGTTTGCTGGTAATCGTTATGTATTGGCCATCCTTTCAGCCTTCATTTTCTTTTTTGGAGGTTGGCCCTTTTTAAAAGGAACCTACGATGAAGTACGCGACAAGGCCATCGGAATGATGACATTGATAGGGGTTGCAATAACAACCGCCTGGGGCTACAGCCTTGCTGTAACATTCGGCTTAAAGGGTATGGACTTTTATTGGGAAATGGCGACCCTGATAGACATTATGCTGATCGGGCACTATTATGAAATGAAATCGGTGATGGGCGCTTCGCAGGCACTACAGATGTTGGTTAAAATGTTACCTGCAACAGCACATCGCCTGAAAGCCGGCAACGAAGAGAACGTTCCCCTCAACGAGCTTATGTCAAACGACATAGTGCTTGTGAAACCTGGTGAGAAGATTCCGGTTGATGGTGTTGTTATGAAGGGTGAAAGTTACCTGGATGAAAGCATGCTGACAGGAGAAAGCAAGCCTGTGAAAAAATCTCAAGACCAGGAAGTCATAGCCGGAGCAGTGAATGGTAACGGTTCTCTTGAAATTAAAGTGTTAAAAAAAGGGGCTGACAGTTATCTGAATAAAGTGATCAGGTTGATGGAGGAAGCGCAAAACACGAAATCGCGCACGCAGAATTTTGCAGATAGGGCCGCAAAGATATTGACATTCGTGGCGCTCGGAGGGGGGGTGCTCACGCTCTTCGTCTGGCTTTGGCTAGGGCACCCATTTGCTTTTGCACTCGAAAGGATGGTCACCGTGATGGTAATTTGTTGCCCACATGCATTAGGGTTAGCTGTTCCATTAGTTGTTGCAATTTCTACAAGCGTGTCGGCGCAGCGTGGATTATTGATCCGCAATAGGACAGCCTTTGAGAATTCCAGAAAAATTACAAAGGTACTTTTTGATAAAACAGGAACGCTTACCCTTGGATCTCATGAACTGACGAAGATTCAACTGGTAGACCGGCAATATTCGGAAAGTGAACTTCTGAGGTTCGCAGCCGGGGTTGAAAAAAATTCAGACCATTTTATTTCAGCCGGTATCTTAAGAAGAGTGAAGGCGGACAAAATAGTAATTCCAGACTCCAGCGATTTTAATTATATGCCGGGTCAGGGTCTGGAAGGAACGGTGGAAGGCAGAAATATCAAGGTGGTAGGTCCTAATTATGTAAAACAACTTCAGATAACTGTCCCGGCTGCACCGGATGAAAGTATAGCTACGATCGTGTATATTCTGATCAATGATAAAATGGCTGGTTCGTTTTCTTTCTCGGATAAAATCAGACCCGAGTCTTATGAGGCGATACAGAGCTTAAAGCGAAACGGCATTAAGAATATTCTTATAACGGGAGATAATGAACATGTTGCTAAAAAAGTAGCTGATGAACTAAACATGGATGGTTATTTCGCTAATGTTCTGCCTCATGAAAAACTTGAAAAAGCGAAAGAATTTCAGCAAAAAGGTGAATTTGTTGCAATGACGGGAGATGGTATCAATGATGCCCCGGCTCTTGCCCAGGCGGATGTGGGAATCGCAGTTGGTTCGGGAACTGATGTGGCAGCAGAAACAGCTGATATCATTCTTGTAAATTCCAATCCAGCGGACATTGCAAAGCTGATTCTGTTTGGTCGGGCAACATATCGAAAAATGCTGGAAAATTTGATTTGGGCAACTGGATACAACGTTATCGCCATTCCACTCGCAGCAGGTGTATTGTATAACGTTGGTGTCCTATTAAGTCCTTCGGTTGGCGCTGTACTGATGAGTGTGAGTACAATCGTAGTTGCAATAAATGCGCAGTTACTTAAAAGAAAAATGAAATAATGATTGGACAACTTATATCATGGGGCTTGAAGAATCGGATTATAGTACTGTTGTGCGCTGCCGGCCTAATTGCTTATGGTATATACGCTGTTAAGAATACGCCCGTTGACGCGATACCGGATCTGTCTGAGAACCAGGTTATCATATTCACGGAATGGATGGGTCGCAATCCCCAGATTATAGAAGATCAGATCACTTATCCACTTGTAAGTAACCTGCAAGGAATTCCAAAGGTGAAGAATATCCGGGCGAACAGTATGTTCGGGATGAGCTTTGTTTTTGTCATTTTCGACGATGACGTAGATATATACTGGGCCCGGACACGAGTGCTGGAAAGGCTCAATTATGCGCAAAGACTTTTACCGGAAGGAATAGTCCCGACGCTTGGTCCCGATGGAACGGGTTTAGGTCATGTTTACTGGTATACCCTTGATGCGCCGGGTTATGATCTGGGCGAGCTTCGGGCCTTGCAGGACTGGTACATCCGGTTCGCTTTACAAACAACCGAAGGCGTAAGTGAAGTGGCATCGTTCGGTGGATTCGAAAAGCAATACCAGGTGGCTATAGATCCACTTAAGCTAAACTATTACGGAATCAACCTGATGGATGTGAGTGCAAAAATCAAAGCAAACAACAATGATGTCGGGGGGCGAAAATTTGAACAGGCAGACATCGGCTATATCATTAAAGGTGTTGGCTACATAAAGGACATAAAAGAAATTGAAAATATAACCTTAAAGACGGTAAACTCTATACCTGTGCGGGTTAAGGATGTCGCAACGGTACAGATGGGCGGAGAACTACGTCTTGGAATTATTGATGAGAACGGGGAAGGTGAAAAAGTCGGTGGCATCGTCGTCATGCGCTACGGTGAAAACGCGAAAGATGTTATTGAACGTTTGAAAGTAAAACTGACTGAAGTCGAGAAAGGCTTGCCACCGGGCGTGAAGTTTAAAATGGCCTATGACAGGTCAGATTTGATTGACGCTACGATCGCAACATTAAAAGATGCAGTCCTTGAAGAGATCATAGTGGTTGCTATTGTACTGTTTATTTTTCTATTGCATGTGCGCAGTGCGTTGATCGTGGTAATAACAATCCCAATGTCGGTATTGATCTCATTTATTATGATGAGCTGGTTCAATATTTCATCCAATATTATGTCACTTGCTGGAATTGCACTTGCTGTGGGTGATTTGGTGGACGCTGGAATTGTGATGGTAGAAAACGCTTTAAAATCATTAGGTGGAGAATCTGAATAAGGACATATTATCCGAAGAGGAAAGAAAACTGAGGATTGAGAAGTCGTCAAGGTTGGTAGCTAAAGCCGTCGTCAACTCCATTCTGATCACACTTGTTTCTTTTAGCCCCATACTCTTTTTAACCGGTCAGGAACATAAAATGTATTCTCCCCTTGTGTGGACAAAAACATTCGCAATGATAGGCTCCGCTTTCGTTGCTGTATTCCTGGTTCCGGTCTTAATGACCTACCTGCTGAAAGGCAAAGTGCGCCCCGAAAGCAAACATCCCGTATCCCGATTTTTCATAATGCTCTACACCCCTTTAATTATGTGGTGCCTGAGGTGTAAAAAGCTCACAATTGCACTCGCTGTTGCATTAGTATTAGGCAGCATACCTTTGGTGCTGAACCTTGGAACTGAATTTATGCCTTCGCTCGATGAAGGCTCACTCCTTTTCATGCCTGTAACTATGCCGGATGTTTCCAATTCGGAGGTAAAAAGGATCATGCAGGTACAGGATAAGATCATAAAGTCTGTGCCGGAGGTTACTGAAGTGCTTGGTAAAGCGGGCCGTGCCAACACTGCCACGGATAATGCTCCAATCAGCATGATTGAAACTATTATTCTGCTTAAGCCTCAGTCTGAATGGCGAGAAGGATTTACAAAAAATGATATTATTAACGAATTGAACGGCAAGTTGCAGATCCCAGGTGTAGTGAATGGCTGGACACAACCGATCATCAACCGGATCAATATGCTTTCAACGGGTATCCGCACAGATGTGGGGGTCAAGATATACGGACAAAATCTTGATACGATAAACAGACTTGCCCAGCAGTTCCGCAGAGAACTGGAAGGCGTAGAAGGTGTAAAAGACCTGTATGTCGATCCGATTGTCGGCGGCAAGTACATTGAGATTAAAATCAGAAAGGAAGAGATCGGCAGATACGCTCTTACTGTAGACGAGGTGAATATGTTTATTGAAACTGCATTGGGTGGAATGAATGTGACCACCACAATAGAGGGCCGAGAACGATTCACAGTAAATGTACGTTTCGCTCAGGACTTCAGAGACCAGATAGGAAAGCTGGAACGATTGCAGTTGCAAACAATGGAATATGGTCCGATTCCACTTTCTGCTGTTGCTGAGATCAAAATCACGGAAGGTCCTCCGATGATCACCAGTGAGAATGCCATGCTACGCGGCACGTTGCTATTTAATGTCAGAGATCGCGATTTAGGAAGTACTGTTTCAGCAGCAAAGGAAAAACTTGAAAAGGCAGTTACTAAACTTCCAAAAGGTTACTATCTCACCTGGAGTGGTCAATATGAAAACCAGGTACGGGCAAATGAGCGACTGAAGATCATTATGCCAATTGTACTCATTATCATTGTTGTGATATTGTATTTTACTTTTCACACATTCAGAGAAGTTTTAATTGTATTAACAAGTGTTCCGGTTGCCCTGGTAGGAGGAGCTTATTCACTACATTTCTTTGGGGTTAATTTTTCGGTTGCTGTGGCGGTTGGCTTTATCGCTCTTTTCGGAGTAGCCGTGGAAACAGGTGTACTAATGTTGGTCTATATGAATAATTCATTGCACAACAAACAAAAAAAGCTGACCTCTGCGGGTATTGCTATTGATAATAAAGCCATAGAAGATGCAGTATATGAAGGCGCTGCTTTGAGATTAAGACCAAAACTGATGACCGTACTGGTTGATATTATTGGTCTTCTGCCAGTTTTGCTCGCCACAGGTACAGGAAGCGATGTGATGAAGCCAATTACGGTCCCTTTCGTTTTTGGCCTCATCACTTCCACATTATTTGTACTGATCGTACTGCCTGTTCTATATGCTATGGTACGTGAATATGAATTAAAACAAAAAGGAAAATTACAGATTGTTGAATTTGAAGATTAAATGAAGTTAAGACTAACAATATTACTTTCTCTGATCCTTGCATGCGAAATTGAGTCGCAGATACTGACGCTTGATTCTATCCTGAAGGCAATCACCACAAGCAATCCAGAATTAAGGATGTATGACGAAAGGATCAAGTCTGCTGCGGAGTATGCTGTTGGAGCACGTTCGCTTGATCCTCCGCAGGTGGGAGCCGGTTTTTTTATGACTCCGTATAATCCGATGATGTGGAAGGCGGATGACATGACCGGTTCACAAGGTATGGGCTCTTTTATGGTTTCGGCTCAGCAGATGTTCATGAACAGACAAAAGCGTAACGCCAATGCGAATGTAATGCGCGGTATGGCGAATGTCGACCTGCAAATGCAAGGTGCTATGAGAAATGAAATGTACGCTATGGCCAAAATGAGCTATTACATGTGGGTGACACTCCAGAAGAAATTGTTTGTGCTGGACGAAAGTGAAAAATTACTCGAATACCTGGTTAAATCAGCGGAGTTAAGATACACTTATGGAATGGACAAACTAAGCGCTTATTATAAATCCAAGGCGATGCTTTCCGACATCAAAAGCATGCGTCTTATGACCGAGTTTGAGATAATCCAGCAGCGGATTTCACTTAATACACTGATGAACCGAAATAAGGAAATTGTATTCGCAATTGATACAACATTACCGATCAAAACTTTTGAACCTGCGGGCTTCGATAGTTCTTACATAGCATCACAAAAGAGCCAGTACAAACTTATCAGCGAAAACGCCAATCTGCTGAGAGCAAGACAAAACCTTGAACGATCCAGGCTAAAACCTGATTTCGGAATCAAGTATGATCATATGGTTGGCTTTGGACGTCAGCCCCAGCAATTCTCACTCATGGGAATGGTAACTATTCCTATTGCACCTTGGTCCTCGAAAATGTATAAATCCTCTGTCTCCGGATTGGGATTTGAAATTGAAGCCCTTGGTCTTCAACAGCAGGCGCTGTTGAATAATATCAGCGGCGCTCTCAACAGCTACCAGCAACAAATAAAGACCAAGAAGTTGCAACTTGATTTATACACCACCCAGATCATTCCATCCTTAAGGAAAAACTATGAAGTTTCGCTCATAGCCTTTGAGCAAAACAAAGAGGAACTTTTTATGACGCTCGATGCCTGGCAAAATCTCAAATTAATACAACTTAATTACCTGGACATGTTGTACGATCTATTGCAATTACAGGTCAACTACGAAAAAGAACTTGAAATCAGATGAAGCGATCACTAAATAAATACTTTCTTCAACTCACCTTCATACTTATGGTTTGCTCCTTAACTACAATTCGTTGCAAACAGGAGAACAATGAAAAGTCAGCCGAACAGACAGTTTACACTTGCCCAATGCACCCCGAGATCATTAGAAAAGAAAAGGGCAAATGTCCGATCTGCCACATGGACCTTGTTCCCTTAAGTGCTATTGACCCTAAGGCAGACAGTGTGCAGATTGAAATGTTATTAAAGCCAACAAATGGTTATGTGATATCAAACATAGAAACTATAAAACTGACACAAAACAGCAATCAGAATAGCATGGAAGTTAACGGGATTATAGCATATGACGAAAGACTCTCTAATTCAGTTTCTGCGCGAGTGAACGCCCGGATTGAAAAGCTGTTCGTGAAATACAATTATCAGAAAATAACCACGGGTCAGAGACTTTTTGATCTTTATAGCCCGGAACTGCAGAATGAACAGCAGAATTTCATCTTCTTACTTACTACACTATGCCATTAGTCTCATCATTTCACAGCAAAACAATTGGAGAAACTAAATTTCATAATAACAGTAAATGCCTAGAGGGAAGTAAAATTGAAGTGAAGAATTTTGCCCAGGGAACGGGTAAACTTTTCCTTTGCAAGAATTGCGCTAATTTGACCAGAGATAGAAAGTAATACGACAATCTTTTTTTCATTCCCATATTGATAAACAATCCTGCTCTTCCACTTCTTCCGTTGCAACGAAATCAATCCTTCTTTTTTTCCCTTTGCCCACAGGAGCATCGAGTGAATGTGTTTGCCTTAATCCCCGCGCTGCGTAATAAAAAGTCAGAAACAAATAGTTGTGAAACTTCCGCTATACTTATAATTCCTAACACATCTTTCTACTAATGACGAAGTATTTTCCTTGTAACTTCCTTATTATCTGTAGATATTATTTTAATAAGGTAAACACCTTTTTCGAGTTTGCTGAGATTTAATAAAACTTCATTACTTTTCTGCCCTTCAAAAATCAGTAAGGTTTGTCCAAGTATATTGTTTACTTCAATACTTTTAATTTCTGAATTTGTTTTAACCGTTACATTCTCGTCAAAAGGATTAGGATAAATCTCTACATCATGTAACGCGTTGTGTTGTTGAGAAATAAAAGTAATAATTGCACTTGTGCATAATGGTTCTAATCGTTTGTATTTTGCTACAAAAAAATCCCTGCTATCGTTTAGCGAACTGATGTAGCTTGTATTTAGCGAAGGATCAAAATCAAGGGTATCCATGTATGTGCCTGCAAAATAAATGTTGTCCTGATCGAGTTCAAAACTCAAACGTCCGTGTACTTCCAGGTACTCCGGTCGTCCATTATAACCTTTTCCTAAAACCCCCATTGCCCATTTATAATTGCCGGAACTATCATACTTTGCTATAAAAGCATTCGTATAAGACATAGAATCTGTTGAAATAACAGCTTGAGCCAGCGAAGGGTCAAAGTCTAAACCAAAACTAAAATCGCCGGAAATATAAATATTAGAGCAAGAATCTACTTTCATGGTTCCCAAAAAATTATTAGAAAGGCTTGATAAGGCTTGAGCCCACTTGTAGTTTCCATTCAAATCATAACTGGCCATAAAGGTATTCCATGTGTCCGGATATATTACCAGCGGAGGCATAGAAAGGTAAGCTGTAGAAGCTGAAGGATCAAAATCTAAAGAATCGCCCCAGAATGAGCCCGATAGATAAATAGCATTATTATTTATTTTGATACTTGTATTCATTATAGCACAGGTACTTTGTAGGTTATTGGCAATATTTTTTACCCAAATAAATTGGCCTCCCGGAGAATATTTTGCAATAAATAATTTACTTCCGTAAACGGCGCCCCCATATAATGTAGCAGTGGTAGCAGGCAATGCAAAACTAGCCGTATCCGAATATTTATCGCACACATAAATGTTGCCTGAGTTGTCGGTAGTGATGGAAGGAATACCTCCGTTTATGCCAAATTTTGGAAGGTAAGGCAATGAAATATTTTGACTGTTAGCTGAATTCGTGTATATTTTTTTGGCAAAAATAAAATTTCCAGACAAATCGTATTTTGCCATAAACAAAGCGGCATCACTGGATAAGTTGGATTGAGTTGATAAATTATAAATCGCCGATGAGAAATCAAAATCTATAGTATCAACAAAGGTGCCTGTTATCAGTAGATCATTATTAACCGCAATCATATCTTTAACATTCACCTCACCACCTACTTGTTTTGTCCATATGGTATTACCATTAGCATCCCATTTTCTGATGATGCAACTTGGATTTTGAAAGTCAGTAATTCCGGCTATGTAAACATTATTATTGGTGTCAATGGTTATGCACCTTACTACATCTTCAAAGGAGTGACCGGTTATTAACCTGGCCCAAACTAAGTTACCGTTGGAATTGAATTTAGCGGTGTAAATGTCTTTATCCGAGCCGACAGACGATAAATTATAGATAGCAGGAGAAGGATCAAAATCTACCGTGCCTTGAATCATACCGGTTATGTAAAAATTACCCTGGTTGTCTTTAACCATACCTTTTACAAAATCACCATCAACAAGGTTTAAACTACTGCCGAAACTATTGGCCCATTGTAGTGTTGGTGTTTGGGCAATCAGATAATAATTGAATAGAATAACTAGTAAAAAACTGAGTGATAAGTTGTTTGTTTTTTTCATTGCTGTGATTTTAATTTATTAATTCCCTTTTCTGGAACGACTTTTAGATGTTACTTAATAAATTTGCTCAGATAGTTTTGTTATTTGGCTTCAATCCTAATTGTGTACCCTGATCTAATAACGTTTTTATTTTACGATCGGTTAGTAATTCCCCATCAAATTGCCTTTTGTTTTCAATAAAGGCACGGGCACCAAATAAATTTTCAGCAATCGTAATTTTTTTTGAGAGGGTATCATCAACAGAATTACCGGAAAGAACTTTGAGTGCCAGTAGTAAAAAAGGAAAAACTATCTTTTTCATTTCGGAAATTTTTGGTTCATCCAATGATTCGATCAGAAATGAGTTTCATAAGAAAACAATATAGAAGAAGGTATAACCAGATCTTTAAAATAAATCAATGAATCTAAGTTAAACTATTATCTCAAAAAAATATTAGAATTTATACCAAGGGTAGGTATTTCCTGACAAAATGTGTTTGTGTGGAACAACGAACGAAGCAGGACAAAGTTCGTTTTGCGGAGTACATGGGAAAGCTTTCCCTTTTTTACAGCTGGGCGAGAAATAGCAGTCGGTTGATTTACCTCATAAAATAAATGATTACCTCATTTTGTTAAGTAAGGAATATAATCTCTCCTTTTTGGCTTTTTAGTTTTAAATACTCAACCAGTTCAGTTTGGTCAACACCATGTGCTATATATTTTTGTGTACTCAGTTTTATGCTCGTTTGATTATTATTGTGAAATCGAAAATACAACCTATAATCTACTAATTAATTGGAAACCGCAAGACATCCTAAGGCTAAGGTTTTTAAATCAATTGTTACTGAACGAAAATAATGATCGAGGCCAATTTCACAAATTACAATACCGCCAGGAAGTAATTGATCGGCAATAGGGGTTAATCCATCATTAGGGCCTAATTTTTTGATGTGTTTATACGGACCTTTAACGTCAGCGCTTAATTGCAAAGAAAATGGCACTCCTACAAAATGTATAATTTTTAAATTGGCAGGCAATTGATTTTTCCTGAGATCCCGGGTTCTGGATTTATAACTTAAATCTTTAATTACAGCATTGTTAATTCTGTTAAGTACGAGAACTATTTTGGCAAACCAACTGTACGGAAATTTTGTGTATTTGTCTGCAATAGGGCTGCCATTTAATATCCCTCCTACGCTTATCCAGGAGTGTACTTTTTTTATTTCGTTGCTGTCAAGCAGATCATTTAATGCAATGTAAGCTTCAATACTACCTTTACTTGCACTCACCAACACTATTGCTCTTCCTTTCTCTTTTTTTATTTCGTCTGCAACAATTTTGGCATTGTCATCACATAAACCCCACTCCGCAGTATTGATTAAGCGATTTTTAACGCCATAATGGTCCAGCAAGCGCCTTTGCCTGGCAAAATCTGCTCCTGTTGAGGTGTCGGCTTTATATGCCAAACCAGGCACGAATAAAAAGGTGTATCCTTTTAATTTTTCTAATTCAGGGGGGCTTTCTCCTTTGGAAAGTTGAGCAAGGGTGTTTGAATAAGAGGAGTAAAAATCCTTGTTTTCGGAATATGTTTTTTGTAAAAAATAAACGGTTGCGACATCAATGCTGTATTTTTTTGTCAGGCTGATCAGGAAATTTGTGGTTATACGTGGCTTGGAGAGTTCTTTGTCTATATTTTGGTAATCGAATTTTGTGCTATCTTCTATCATTTGTTTGGCCAGAATATTATCCACCGAGAGATCAACCGGCTGCCCAAATACGATTCCTTTTACATTGTAGTTGCCTGTTTTTTGAACAGTGCAAGCGGTCGTAAACAGGCTGAAACTCATTGCTATTATTGTTTTAGTTGTGTAATTTTTCACGCTAAAAAAAGATGCGGTAGGTTGGAACTATAAATAAGCCTATTTGGTATTGTCTTTCTATCCGCTGATCTATTGGATTATATATTTCCTGAAAAATATTTTGATGGTCGGTAATGTTTTGAAATTCAACGGATAATTCGTGGTTAAAATTTTTTCTGTTTTGCCTGAACCCAACTTTTAAATCGCTTCTGAAATAATCTTTATACCTATTAACATATGCGTTGGTGTAATTGTAAACAGCCTGCCCCTGGGAAATTGATTCATTTAGTTTTATTGGAATATATCTTTTCCCTCCTGAATAAGTTATTTTACCATCAACAAAAAACACCCTGGATTTTTTTAAGTTGAACTCCTTGCCGCCTAAAACATTAAATGTGAAATTTGAATTAAAGGCTGTATTTCTTAACTGGTTGTCGCTCGCCTTGTATTTAGAATCGAAAATGGATGAGGTCAAAAGGAAATAATATCCTTTGGAGTAAAATTTTTCGAACGTTAATTCAATACCTGCGTTTGATCCGGTGCCTTTATTAGCCAGGCTATCAATTGAGGGGCTATTGAAATCTGAACCGTAATTTGCCATTGAGATAGCGGATTGCGCATTTTCGACAGGTATGTTATAATTGTATTGGTAATAGATTTCTGTTTTAATCCTGGTAACATTGCTAATAGAAAAATCCCAGCCAATGACATTGTGTATGCTTTTCGAAAACCCAAGATCTTTATTTGTTTGTGAATACCCACCCGATGGTAATTGTGTTTGTGCAAAATAGATCAATCCTGGTTGCATTTGACTGTGCATACCAAAACCATAATTTAAAGTATGTTTTGCGCTTAATTTATGTGTGAATCCAAAGCGGGGTTCAACTGCGTAAGAATTGTTTAGTGTTAATGCCTGGCAATGCAATCCTAAAATAATTGCTGTTCTTTCATTGAATTTATGTTTCCAATTTGCGTATGCCTGTAATAAAACGGTGCTTTCTTCAATATCACGAAGATTAGTGAACTTATCTCCTTTAAGTAAACTATCATGTAAGTGGAAATTAATTAAATCGGCTATTAGTCCAATTCTCACTGAATTTTTTGAATTGATCTTGATATTGTAAACGTGTTTTATGGTAAACTTAGACTGGCTTGAATTATTCCGATACCAACTAACACCTTCACTTTTATTTGATGTTGAAATTGAATCCTGCCTGGTGATCGCCTGAAAACCCGATAAGGAGATATCTGTTTTACCATAAGCATTGTTGCCGTAACTTATAAAATGGCCTAACGTAATTACCCCCATATTGGAACCATAATAGATATCAAAACCTTCGACACCATAATTAGATTTTTTAGTAGTGTCTTTTTTAGAATTAATTAATTCAATATAACTTTTGCCTCCTATACCCCACAATGTAAATTTCCCGGCTTTTTTAGTGTTTATATCTACTTTGAATGTCAAATCCTGATACTGCGGCACGGCTGCACCGGTTCCTAAATCCAAACCTACTGCATTAAATAGCGCAAGGGAAGAGTAGCGATAATTTAAAAGATACATGCTATTACTGTTCTTTTTTGAGAATGGCCCTTCGGTACCTAATTCAAAACCGTTAACTCCAAATTGGAACATGTTTTCTCTTTTTTCATTGTTACCGCTTCTCAATTTTAAATCGAAAACACCGGACGATGCGTTACCATATTCGGCTGGAAAAGCTCCCGTTAAAAAATCCGAGTTATCAAGTAAATTATTGTTTAATATACTTACCGGCCCACCTGTGGAGCCAAGAGAACCGAAATGATTTGGGTTTGGTATGGCAATGCCATTTAGTTGCCACAGAAGACCTAAAGGAGAATTACCGCGAATAATTATATCGTTCCTGGAATCGTTTGAAGAGCTTACCCCGGCAAAGTTGGCCGCCATACGCGAAGGATCGCCAATACTCCCCGCGTATCTTTTTGTGTCATCAATTGAAAAGGAGCGGGAACTGATATTTGAGTATTCGTTATTGGCAATGGTTTTATTTTTTTCTGAGTAAATAACAATCTCACCCAAAGAATTTAAACTTTCCTCCATCGTTATGTTTATGATTGTTTCTTTGCCGGAAGCAACTACCACATCAATAGCAGTTTGATTATAGCCTAATAAAGTAAGTATTACTTTATGCCTGCCAATAGGGCAATTACTAAGTTTAAAATTACCGGCTGTGTCGGTTTGGCTAATAAATTTAACTGAGCTGTCTTTAAGATACACTGTTACTCCAAAAATTGGTAGTTGGGAATCCTTATCTTTTACAGTACCTCTAATGTTTTGACTAATTTGAGCGGTTAAGTTATTAGCGAAAGAAAAAAATAAGAGGATTAAGATAAATTTAGAAGAAAGAAATTTTGATATCATAAATTATTTGAGCTTATAGTGACTGTTTTAGTTTTTGATTATAAGCTGCAAAGTAAAATAGAAGAAAAATATCTTCAGGGAAAATGAAGCCAACGGAGCAATAGATGTAGGGAGTGGTGAACTGTGTGGTTAAAGGACAGCCAAAGTATCCTTAATAAGTTCTATTTGGGTTATTATCTCTTTTCCCTTTGATCGGGAAACGGGTACTTGTATTTCTGTATCGCGAATATGAAGTTTGTAGCCGTTTGAATTTCCCGAAATAGAAGAAATGGACATTATATTGATTAAGTAGGACTTATGGCAACGGATGAGAATTTTGTTTGCTAACTGAGATTCCAAATTTTTAAGTGTAAGGCGCAGCAATTTTTTTTGCGACTTATTTTGAGCAAAAAAATGAACCTCTGAATAATTGTCTTGTGCTTCGGCAAAGATGAAATCGTGGCGCATTAAGGATAATATTTCACTTGTATCGGTGCGGATACATATTTGTTGGTTGCGATCTTCTTCTTGGATTTGCAGTGATATTTCCTGTATGTTTTGATTGGCGTTAGTTGAATTTTTGAGATTTTCAGCCAACATTCTGTTCCTTATAAGAAAGGTTACAAAAAAAAGTGGGAAAATACCGATGGTGGCTACTTGCAATAGGGTTGATAATAAAGAATCTGCGAATGAATTGCAGTTTCCTATAAAAAAATAACTAATAAGGCTTAGAACCACTCCTACAATGATTAAAAGCCAGGCATTAAAGAGAACATATTTTTTTAAGTTCCAATTCGGAATGTCAAAAAATGAAGGGAAAAGCTTTGGAATGAGAACTATATTGATCAATAGTATCAATAGTAAAGAAATCCCAATAATAAGAATATCCGTGAATGTGTTTTGATTATTGAGTTCCGGAAAAGGGCTAAACACATACAGAAATAGCACCGTAAATAAACTTATTCCAATACATAATAAAGAATTAGCAAGGCCGGTATTCAAATAAAACGGGAAAGAATTGTTTTTTTCGATTTTCATGCAATATTAGATGCAAAAATAGTCAATTTAGGTGGAGGCTTATTTGTAAGGGGTAAAATGAGTTGATTTGTAGCGAATGGAAGTGGGTTATTTTAAAAGAAAGGGACATTTCCTAAATTTGACAGTAAAGCTGTATTATGAAATACCAGGAATTTCCGCTAGCACCTCCTTTGTCAGACTATATACAGGTTATTATGGGCAATGAAGTCTGAAACCGATGAGGAGACCTATCCCAAATCCCATCAAAGGGCTCACTGAATCGGTTCGTGTTCATTATTTTATCATGTTCACGTAACGTGAACATGGACATTTTTTGAACAAAAATTAGGATAATTTAAAATTGTTCATTATTTTTGACTGTTCACGTAACGTGAACATTAGATATTTGTGAACATGACTGAAGTCGAAATAGTAAATACGGCTCTTGAGAATCTTGCTAAGAAAGGGATCAAGGGTACACTGAAAAAAGGTTTACCCAAAGAGCTCGATGGTGAGATTGATCTGTTGATTGATCATCAGCATTGCCGTCTATTTATTGAAGTTAAACGAGAGCTTAGAAACCATCAACTTCCTCAAATTCAGGAATTCGCTGAAAGATATAAGAACAACTTTCTGGTTATTGCGGAGAAAATCTTTCCAAAGATCAAAGAAGAACTTCGACACAATCAAATCCCCTATCTCGAAGTAAATGGAAACTTATGGTTAAAAAAGGAAAAGATCTTTGTATGGATTGATACAAATAAAGATCTTATTGTAGAAAAGGAAAAAATAAATCGCGCTTTTACCAAAACCGGATTAAGGGTAATATTTCATTTTTTACTTGATGATGAAAACGTAAATCAAACATACAGAGAGCTGGCTAACATTACGCGTGTAGGATTAGGAAATATCAATTACGTAATCAACGGATTAAAACAAGATGGTTATCTAATAAAATTAAACAAGACGAAATATAAACTCATAAATAAAAAAGAGCTTCTTGAAAAATGGATGATAGCTTATAAGGAGCGTTTAAAACCTATCTTGCTCATCGGGCGCTTTAAATTTCTAAAAGATGAAGAGTATATAAAATGGAAACAGTTACAATTTAAAAATCGAAATACCATCTGGGGAGGCGAACCGGCAGGTGATATTCTAACAAACTATCTGAAGCCTGGTGAATTAACTATTTATACTGAAGAAACCCGAACCGAACTCATTAAAAATTATCGCCTAATCCCTGATCCAAAAGGAAATATTCAAGTATATAAAAAGTTTTGGGAAGCTACAGGTGAAACGAATATAGCTCCACCAATATTAGCCTACGCAGACTTAATGAATACAGGCGATCCAAGAAATATCGAAACAGCACAAAAAATTTATAACGATGTCCTACAAAATAAACTTTGAATCATTAAGACAGGAAGGATTAAAGCCCCTGTTTAAAGCCTTGGAAAGAGGTTTTAATGCGTTGGAAATTGATTTCTACCTCGTAGGTGCCATTGCAAGGGACACCTGGTTTGCGCATCATGGAGTGAGGCCATTAGGAACGAAAGATGTGGATTTCGCAGTATACATCCCTTCTAAAGAAAACTACGAAAAGTTGAGAAAATATTTATGCGAGAAAGAAGGCTTTCAAACATCAAGTCAAAATCAATTTGTCATTTTTAGCCCAGAAGGATTGGAAGTAGACCTTCTACCCTTTGGTGAAATAGAAGTCGAAGGAAAAGTAATGATGGAGGGTAAAGGCTTAACTCAAATAGCAGTAAATGGCTTCAGAGAGGTTTATGAAAACGGAACAGATGAAGTTGAATTTGAGAACGATCAGGTTTTTAAGGTATGTACGCTTCCGGGAATTGTAATACTCAAACTTATCGCATATGACGACCGACCGGAAGTAAGGCAAAACGATATTAAAGACATCACGCTAATACTAAAACATTACTTCAATATAGAAACCGATAATATATATGAGCTGCATAATGATCTTTTTGAAGATGATCGAGACACTTCACTCATAGCCGCAAGGGTTTTAGGCCGGCAAATGAAAAACATCTTCGCTAGATCAAAAGATGTTGAAGAAAGAATCATTTCAATTATCCAAAGGGAGATTGATAATCCTGAGAAAAGTAAAATTGCGGAATTGATGGTAGCCGGAACGGATAATGAAATTACCAGCGCAATAGCGCTCCTTAAAGAAATTCTGAAAGGAATACAAGAAAATAAAACTTGAGAACAGGGCCAGTTTAAAGTTCATTTGATCATCAAAAAGAAGCTTTTCTGAAATAGAACTATTTAAACATGTTGCCACCGCTTCTATTACCGATGGTAAAGAAGCTTCTAATAAAAATGATGCTGTGGACTGAAACGACTTAGTGCCTCACTTAGTGCTCAAATTACAGAGACAATTAAGGTATTATTGATGGTGTAAAAAGAGCCTTTAAAAAGAGAAGAGATAATGGCAAAATGAAGGATCAATAACGTCAAGAATATGGAAACCATAAACGGTAGTGGAAGGAACTGCTTGAGAAAACTTATGTGCAACTCCTGTATTCATTGGAAGAATACTACAAAATTCTCTTAATCTGATTAACAACATCCAAATAGGCTTCATCACGATTTTCCCAGGAACTTATTGGCCTTTTATCTTTAGGAACGGCCTGATACTTTTTCAATGGAAGACTATCGAAATCACACGGACGAATAATTACAGGAATGATTTTCACATGATGTTCATTATGCCTGTCAATAGCTCTTTTAATTTCTACATCATTAATATAATCTGAATCCATAAAATCTGAACTGATTAAAAAGAGAATTACATGGGCTTGTTCTAATTTCTGCTTTATTTCATAATCCCAGTCTTCACCAGGGAAAATAGCCCTCCCATCCCAATCTCTAATAAATCCGTTTCTTCTTAGGCCACTAAAATGTTTCTTTAATTCATCTTTGAAAATCTCATCTTTATGCGCGTAAGAAATAAAAAAAGCAAAACCTTGGCGCGAGTTATTTTCATCAGTCTCTGTAATAGGTGCCAACCTAACCATTTTATCGATTTTGAAAACTTTTTCTAAAAGAACATCCTGGAAATAGTGTTTATATACTTTAGAAATAATAAGTTTACTATTAAAATTTCTATCAGGTTCTACGATTCCCATTATATCAAAAAGGCGGATTAAAAAATATAAAAGGTTTTAAGTAGGCACACATACTTTTCACAAATCATTGATTATCAAATATTTGTATTTATAAAAACCCACATGTTATTAATTATATTTTATTATTATTTTATATAATATATAGTGCTTAATTTCGTAGATCAACAAAAACAATGATTATGTCTGAAAAAAGTTTAACTCAAACTAACCAAGTAGTCAGAGAAGCTATGAAGTTAGTTAATAAAGATGTAAGAGCTCCTCAAGTTGTTAGATTAGGCGCTGTTCGTCCGACAAAACAATCTATTCCTACAAAACGTAGTAAATAGTTAATCAATCCGAATGATTGTTCCCTTATATACCGATGGCGATTATGAGCGAGAACTAAAAAAAGAGCCATTTTCTCTTGGCCTCGCCCCAGAACAATATCGAGACAGTTGGAGGAGAGATTATGCACGCTTAATACATTCTCCAAGTTTTCGCAGACTTCAAGGAAAAACACAACTATTTCCAGGTGTCGAATCAGATTTCTTCCGCAATAGATTAACCCATTCATTAGAAGTCGCGCAAATAGCAAAATCAATAGCAATTAGATTAAATTACAATTATACATTCTCTGGAAAAAAGAGAACAAAGCCTGATGAGCCGGAGTTTACAATTTCACCTGATCTCGTAGAGTTCGCAGGTTTAGCTCACGATCTTGGTCATCCACCTTTCGGGCATCAAGGAGAGGAGGCATTAGATCTCTGCATGTTGGATAGCGGAGGTTTTGAAGGCAATGCTCAGACTTTGCGTATTCTTTCCAGAATCGAAAAAAAATTTCGAATTAATCATAACAATGGTTTTGAAAATTCTGTAGATAAGAGAGTTGGCTTAAATCTAACAATGCGAACTTTAGCATCTATTCTTAAGTATGACAAAATTATTCCGGTTACAAAAGCAGAAAGGAAGAAGCTCGCGAAAGAAAAGAAACAAAAGATAAAACCTGTCAAAGGATGTTATGCGTGTGACACTGAATTAGTGAAGAAAATTCAGAAAGCGGTGCTCGGCAAGCATAAGATAAAAAAAGGAAATTTTAAGACTATAGAATGTTATATAATGGATATAGCAGATGATATAGCTTACAGTACATATGATTTAGAGGATGGATTTAAAGCTGGATTTATTTCCCCTCTTGAACTACTTTATCCTTCCCCTGATCTTCTTAAAAGTGTACGAATTAAGGTTAATGAAAATTTGGAAAAGGAAAAAGTTAATCGCGAATTAACCGATGATGAAATCGTTGATCTAATAAGAAATAATTTCTTAAATTTTGGTGAATCTGAATTAACTAAAGATTTCGCTCCCGAAATCAAGGGTAAGCACTTCATCGATTTTGCCAATACCCAGGTCGACCATCAATACCGTACCTCCGAATTGATCTCCTCGGACGGTTCGATTCGTACGGGTTTCACATCTTCTATCGTAGGTTTATTTATCCGTGGCGTTGAAATGGACTATGATGCTAAATGCCCAGCTCTTTCCCGAGCAAAGCTTAATGATGAAACTCGAATATTAGTTGAAGTCCTAAAAACTTTCACTTACATGTCTCAGATTAATTCGCCTAGATTAAAAATAGCTGAATTCAGAGGGAAAGAAATAGTTTCCAAAATCTTCTCTACTCTTAGCGACGGAAAAGGGTTTGAACTGATGCCAAATGATGTTCAAAAAATATATCAAGAAGCTAGGGGCGCTTATAAAAATAGAATTATTTGCGATTTTATCGCCAGTATGACAGATAAATATGCAATTGAATTTTACGGAAGATTGACTTCTGAAGATCCACAAACAATTTTTAAACCGTTTTAATTAGCGGTATCCTACAAATCAGTTACATTCCCCATTTTCTCATCCATTGAATCTGTATCTAAACCAGCCAAATAGATTTGAGTTATCTTAGGATTAGAGTGTTTTAGTGCATTCTGAACAAAGTAAATATCACCATTTGATTTTTTAATTGCAATTGATGCAAAAGTATGTCGGGCAATATGACTACTTATTTTCTTCTCTATCTCAGCATCCTTAGCAATTTTAGCCAGATATTTATTTACCAAAGCCGTCTTATTACTGATCTCTTTTTTATAAAGCTCATTTTCCTTCTCATCCTTACTTGATTTTAGTAATGCAATTTTCTCGTCTAGTAATGGCACAATCAATTTAGACTTAGGTTTTTTAATGGATTTAAAATAATCCAGGATAATTCTTATCTGAGGTGTAATTTGAAACGAATTTAGTGCCCCGGTTTTTGCCATTTCATATTCTATCCTGTTCTTTTTTACATCAATCCACTGCAAAGTTAAAACATCTTCAATTCTAACTCCCTCCATATTAAAGGACAACAAGAAAGTTTGTTGCACTGTTTTAATCAAAGACTCACTTGGATATTTTTGTTCGATGAACTTTTTTAGCTCTTCGACAGAAAGTTTTTCTTTCCTCGTAGCTTTTACCTTCGGCATGGTATAGGCTTTAAAAATATAATCCCCTACTCCGATGATCTGTTCCTTAATAGCCATATTAAAACAGGAACGGATTCTTTTTAGATTTCCATATACAGTCGAACTTTCCAATTTTCTTTTAAATAAGTAATTCTCAAAACCCTTTAATATATGAACATCTATTTGCCTGAAATCAAGATCACCTAAATTTTCTTTCTCAGTATAAGCTTTCCAATTATTCAACACCTGCACATAACCCTTTCGCTGATTATATTCCAGCATTTGAGAAATCTTTGTTTCAAAGAACTTTATCAAAGAAACCGTGTCTGCCTTTTTAGATACTTTATGGATTATAGATTCAGGAGTAAGAATTTTCTTTTGAATGCCACTTGTAAAAACCTGGTCATTATATTGATCTATCAAAAGTTTAAGGTCTGAATTTATGGCTTTCGCATTGGGATGCTTAGTTACCCATTGCAGATTATGGTTTTTACTTTTGAATTGAGTTTTTGCAACGGCCACGTTTGCTTTGATGCGGCGCTTCTTAAGACCATCTTGAATTCTTACATAGATTTCAAAAAGACCATCTCTGTTTTTCTTTGAGGAAAGTTCTAAGAACCTGTTCATAATCTTTTATTGACTTCAAGTAATTAGCATATCACTGTTAATGGAAAATTGAAATATGAAGTAAACGGAAGCCTTTACTGAGTTGTCTTTGTG
>Ga0208492_1000580_pt1 | contig 29816 bp, 23 predicted proteins | sample Subbioar_CSW14AB_FD_184820 | JGI IMG/M metagenome (GOLD analysis project Ga0208492, IMG submission 184820) | Serpentinite rock and fluid subsurface biosphere microbial communities from McLaughlin Reserve, California, USA - CR12Mar_CSW14AB (SPAdes) | ecosystem: Environmental > Terrestrial > Deep... | reverse complement strand
AAAATGGCATTAAACATTATTCGATGTAAAAAAGACAAAAAAAGCCTCAAAAGAAGGCGAAAAGAGGCCGCTGCTTCTACTCAATACTTGGCCGATTTATTGATATTCTGATGCGGTTGCCCTGAGGCAACTGCCGTTGTAATGCTTCCGGCTGCATTTGTACAGGTAACTACAGCATTGTACCAGGTTGGCATCGTAATACCGGAAGTGCTTAAAACGTTGGTAGTGGCTCCGCTGATCGCGGTAAAAGGACCTACAGCGGAAACAGTGGAAGATTGCCACTGGTAGGTGATCCCCCCAAAGGAATAAGTTGTGGCCAGGCCAATAAGTGCGCTTGCGTTAGGGCAAACAGCAACCGTAGGACCAACAGCCGTATTCGCCGCCGGTGTCACTGTACACGGTATTGCAGGCAACACATCGATCCCAAAGTTAACACGTTCTGTGCCCCCCGGTAATGTTATAGAATTAGAATTGTAATCTGCCCACTGCCTGCCCCATCCAGGTCCCGGTATATTACCCGATTGATATATCGTGGGTCCGGGCCCCGCGGAAGCGTTATGCTCAATTTCCACAATTAATGGAAATGCCGGATCGTATAAGAATGGAGTTGTAAGTGTTATGTTGAACCAGTTTCCGGTGGTAGTGGTTATAGGTACATTCGCGCCCGCAAATACCGAAGTCATTCCCGATTCCATAGGGCCGCCTGTTGTGCCTGTTAAGCCTGTCTGGGAAGCCGGCGCCTGTTTCAGCTTTACATTCAGAATCGGATAAGTGATCGTTGCATTACCACCAGCCTGAAAATAAATTTTTACGATATTGTTGCCGGCAGTAACCGCGCCTAAATTATTGGGGGGAATAAAAAACTGAATTCTCCTCGCGGTTGTAAAATTATTATAAGGCCAGGAATTGGCTCCTCCTGCGGTGTTTGTATTAAAATACTGGGGAACCTGGGCCATTGCCGCGCCGGCAAGGAGAAAAAGAAAAATAAAAGCATTAGTAATTTTTCTCATGATATGTAGTTTTTATGTTACCTACTCTTTATACGATTTTCGGCATTCTCGTCAGTTGTCCATGATCATAGTTGTTAAATGAGAAAATAAAAAACAGGATCATTACTCCCTGAAATTTTATGGTTAGAAAAATTTATTTTTATAACGTTAAAAAGCCTCTCCCCTAATCGGGAAGAGGCTTTCAGAATTAGTATTCAACGGTCTTATTATTGTTTCACAACCTTCACAACTTCCGAAGAAGTAGCAGATTGGATCTTTACATAATAAATACCGTTAGAAAGATTGCTTAAGTTAACATTCACAACTTCAAGAGCACTTGTGCTTGAAGAAATAATTCTTCCGGTAACATCAGTTACGATGATCGTTTTTTCAGAAGTATTATTCAACTCAATTGTTAAAGCACCTGAAGTAGGGTTAGGATAAACACTTACATGGTTTGTGTTGTTTTCTTTTATGCTTAAACACTCAGCAACATTTTGAGTGATAGTCGCTTTGTTTGAACAACCGTTTGCGTTTGTACCTGTAACCGTGTAAACAGTAGTAGATGTAGGATTAATAGTAACAGGGTTACCTTGTAATAATGCTCCTGAACCACTTACAGACCACAAGTAAGTAACACCACCTGATGCTGTGAGGGTTTGCATTTCACCAACACACATTTCGTTTGGCTGTGAGCTTGAAGCAGCGATAGTTGGAAGCGGATTAACGGCAACTGCCTGAGTAGCCATTCCAATACAACCAAAACTATTGGTACCTAACACAGTGTAAGTAGCGCTTACAGTTGGGCTAAGAGTTACGAAAGCTGTCGTTGCTCCGGTGTTCCAAACATAAGTAACACCAGTACCCGGACTGATAGCATTTAAGTTAACAGGCGAGCCTGAACATACTGATGGTGAACTTGCATAAGCAAGAACAATTGGAGAAGGGTTAACAGAGATCATTTGTGTCAAAGTACTGGTACAGCCGCTCAATGAAGAAGAACCCACAACAGTATAAACACCTGAATTTGTAGGCGACTCATTAATAACGGCAGTAGTAGCACCAGTATTCCAGGTATAGGTATCAGCACCTGTAGCTGTTAAGATCACCTGATCTCCGGCACAAACACTGGTAGTGGTTGTATTTAAAGCAAGTGTTGGCGAGTTAACAGAACAAGGGATCGTGATCGATAGATCATCCCAGCTTAAGAACTGAGCCGAACCTGAAGTAGATGTAGCTCTGATCGCAACATAATACAAACCTGTTGCAGGAACCTGGAATGTATTAGATAAAGATTTGTAAACGTTACTTACCGCCGGACCATTCGTTGAAGCGATGGAAACTAAACCTGTAGTGGTTTGAGTTGTACCATACAGAATGGAAAGGTCTGACCAGTTGTTATAACCATAATATTCGGTTTGAAACCACAGAGCCGCGGAGTATGTTATACCAGCTGTTAAGTAGATACCGTTGGTATAGAAAAACTTTGCTCCTGCAGGGTTGTATACAAATGAAGCAAAGCTTGTTCCGGAACGCGGTGTTCTTCCCAAAGTATTGGAAGAGGTATACGTTAACGCGGTACTGCCCAGTGTAGGTGAATACCATGAGCAGTTCGGAAGTTCATTTGCCTTATTGATACCATCGAAATTCTCAAAATACGGCGCTGTGTTTGTAGTTATACCTGCAATACTTATTGTAGTAACAGCCGTTGCACTACCTGCCGCATTTGTACAGGTCATCGCCACACCGTAATATGTCATAACGTTATTAGGAGGTGTTGTATAGTTTACTGAGTTAGCTCCAGGTATTACATTCCATGGGCCAACCGCCGAAGTAGTGTTAGAAACCCACTGATAAACGATTCCAAGATCACTTGTAAAACCGTTCAGGAGAAGGTTAGCAGCTGTACCAGGACAAAGAGCATACGTAGGGGATATAATAGATGATGCGGTAGGAACACCACTGCAGTTTGCGCTTAAAAACTCAAGCGCCCCGATATCCGGAGTTATCTGGCTTCTTGGCATATTCAGATTGTCTGTCGGCACATTTTTTATAGCACCCAGGTTGTTTAACGCCGCGTTTGTCGGGTGTAAATCTCCCGTAGCTAAACTGGCATACATCGGATCTAAATTGTAACCAACAAGGTCAGCTCCATAGCCTTGCCATTGCGCAAGTGTCGTAGCAACGCCTCCGTAATTTCCAATGTTAGCATTTGTACTTGTCAAATAGTAGTTATTGTTACTTACATAAGACATTGGATAAGAAGTGGTGAAATAGTACGCGTATTTTGTACCCGATCCTGCTTGTGTAAAGGTAAAATTGTTGTTCACGAAGGTATTGTTAACCTGGTAATCATAACAATAATAGAATACGTAAGTACTACCACTGGTAGAAACCGGGTTATCAAAAGAGAAGGTGTTGTGAACGAAGTCAATTCCGCCATAATAGTTATAGTAGAACCAATACGTAGTACCGTTCCATTTCATATCCCTGATAATGTTATTACGGAAAGTATTCCTGTTTGCCGGGTCAGGGTTACCATAACACATATAGTAGAAAGCGTAATATGTTCCAGACAGAGTTTGATTTCCATTCCAGAAATCACGCAGGGTGTTTTGCTCAAACATAAATCCCTGCATATACCAGCCATAGCAGAAATAACCAGAACCGGTTAAGGTAGTTCTTGTAGAACGGTCAAAAGTACAACCTCTGAATGTCAGATTTTTTGCATAGTAGGTGTACAAGCAGTAGTAATACCAGTCAGTTATACGGCAATCAATAAAGCTGTTGTTTTGGGTATACGGCGCAGAGGTTAATCCATAAAGGAAAAGCGCATAATAACCGCTTGACATGGTACAGGTTTTAGCTGTATTATTATCTGCGTTTCCACCACCACTAGGGAATGTAGCCGAGGCCGAGATGGAAAAAGGTATTTGGTAAGAACTTGTTCCATTGGTAGGGCATGAAAAAGTACATGCAGAGAAATAGTTATTATTCGCTGCATTCATCAGGATGGCAACCATTGCATATGTTGCATTGGTTCCTGACATTTGAAGATCATTTATCCTTAAATAATCTGTACCGTTCAATAACAAAGTGTGCGGTGCGCCAGAAGATCCGCTAAACGTCAATAAGTTGTTATTACCGTTAATTGTAATCGTATTGGTCGCGGACATTCCGGTGATCTGGGTGAAAGTCACCTGTTCCACATAAGGACCGGTACCCGTAACAACGTCTACTACAAGCGGACCATTGATACCGTTTGTGTTAAGATCTGTTGCAAGAGCGTTGAAGGTCTGGTAGTTGACACCAGGTGTAGTAGCCATACCACTGTTGATCGTAACAGTTCCGGAGATCTGAGCACCCATTTTTAGCGTCACCAGGCTGAGCAGCACGATAAACGCCGTAATTAGTTTGTAAGTTTTTTTCATTTGTGTATGTGTTTAATTGTTATAAAAACAAACCTATCGAAAAAAATCAAATGTTTAACAAAAATTTACTGGTAACTTTGCTTTTTAACATTATTCTAACATGGTTTAATTTTAGATGTCTTTATTTTAGTGATATTCCCGGCTAATTCCTAGGTATTCTCAGCTAAATCTCACGTTTAGTTTTTTGTTAAAATCTTAACAAATGCTTTATAAAAAAATTTCAATGCAGAAGTGTAAAGCTTTTAACTCGCTAAAATTGTAACCGCACCGAAAAGAATTGCTATGCAGGCTCCTTTAGTTTTAAGATCACAAAAAAGCCGGTTTTCACCGGCCTTCCAACACAAAGACATGTAATAATAAATATATCAGAAATAAAGATTCAGGCGCAAGCTGGCAGAAAGCCCACCGATCAGGTTTGCATTATCCGTATCCAATCCAATGTGGTTGGAAACGCCGCCGTCAATTGTTGTACTTTTTACCGAAGCTCCTGTCTGGCCCTGTACATTTGACTGGCCAATAGATTCAAGCTTTGTTTCGCTTCTTCCGGTTGTTGAAAAACCAAAGCCCCATCCAAACTCTCCACCGAGACTCATTTTTGGAAGAACAAAAAACTCCGCGCCCATAAAAACGCGCGCGCCAAGTGAAAATGTTGTGCCGTTTTTTCGTTGAGTGATCCGTGCAGGTCCCTGCACCCCTTGTACCATTGGCACCGTATCAATGTTATTGGCATTTCCGAAGTACGGACTTGACATGGCATCGTTCACTGGATCCACAACCATCTGGGGAGAAGACGTCGCGTTTAATTTATTACCATAACTGAATTTATCTTTTGTGCCGGAAATATATAAACCTCCTTCGATTCCATATATTCCCTGTAATCGCGTCACACCGCGGCGCTTCTCGATGCCGAAAGTTAATCCAACAGCGCTGGAAGATCTTTTCCAGGTATTCTCTGTCAGCTCAGTCGCGGCAGGATATGCAATCACGGAACTTGTTCCTGCTACCCTGTCCGGCACCATTGCTTTGGTTGTCCAGCTGTTTAAGCCTATACGCAGCCCTATACGGTAAGCCGTTTTTGCATCTTTAAAATATTTGGCGGTAACCGCCTGTGATGTTGAAAGAAAATCAAAGCTGGCGTTCTTTATCAGGCGGGTTGCGTCAAGACCTATACTCCAGTCTTTCGCCTGCGGCAAAATTGGTTCGCCGTTTTTAGAGGTAAGGTCCTGGCAAAAGACAAAGCCTGTAATACATACAAATAAAATAAGAAGCAGTTTTTTCATAGAGTGATTGTGTTTTTAATCTTTAAACAAAAATAGTTCGCTGTTATTAATGTGAAAAATTTTCTGTTTTACAAACTAACGCAAATTAAATCATTTTAGTGTAGAGAGGGAAATTTAATTAAAGATTTACTAACTGAGCCGCGGATTACGCGGATTTCACAGAAAATAATTCAAAATCAATCTTCAATGTCTTCAGGAAAATAATTGTAAAGTGGTGAATAACTGAGTAGAAGCAATTTTTGATCTGCTTAATCCGTCCGAAGCTTTCCTTCGCAGTACGAAATCAATTCCCGGATTTATTCTGAAGCAGCGGCACAAACCTGAAATTGCCCAGGATCTTTTTATCAAAATTAGTTTCACTGATCTTTTTAAGCCACACCATTTGCTGAACTTCTCCTTCGCCCAATGGAATGATCAAAATGCCCCCGACTTTCAGCTGAGTAAGCAAATCGTTAGGGATATAAGGCGCGCCGGCGGTAACAATGATCTTATCATAAGGCGCGAACTGCGGTATTCCCTTGTAACCATCGCCATAAATAAGTTTAACGCCTTTATAACCAATGTAGGGAAGAAATAATTTTGTTCTGTCGAACAAGGTTTTTTGCCGTTCAATGCTGAACACCTTTGCACCCATTTCTACTAATACCGCAGTTTGATACCCACAGCCCGTGCCGATTTCCAGTACCTTTTCTCCGGGTTTGATCTCCAGTTGTTCCGTCTGAAACGCGACCGTATAAGGCTGTGATATTGTTTGTCCGGCCCCGATGGGCAGAGCCTTGTCGCTATAAGCATGGTCCAGCAAAGCGGGGCGCGCTGTGCTGGTATCAAAAAACAGATGTCTTGGAATTTTTTCGATCGCGGATAAAACTTTTACATCTTTAATCCCCTTGGTTTTTAATATTTCGACCAAACGTTTCCGCTTGCCCTGGAAAAGGTATTCATCTTCTTTAGAAACGTTGTAAAACACAGCTGTAAATTTAGTGAGAAAGCTACCAGTAATAAACAAAGCGTGTTTAAAATTATATTTTAATTACCAACAGTCCATTTTTAAAAGGCTTAGTTTTGAACCCTATGGTAAAAAATATTTCTTTAATAGGACTAGGCCACATTGGAAAGATCCATTTACGGTTGTTAAAGGAAAATCCGCATTGGAATGTAACAGGAGTCTATGACATTGATAAAAAACTTACAAAGGATCTTGCCCTGCAGTATGATGTAAAGGCTTTTACCAGCATTGAAGAGGCGCTTGAACAGGCGGAAGTTGTGGATATAGTGACCCCCAGCAGCACTCATTTCGACATTGCGAAACAGGCGATCATGGCAGGCAACCATATTTTTATAGAAAAACCTGTGACCTCTACGCTAAAGGAAGCAAAACAATTGCAAAACCTGGTAACTGAAGCCGGAGTGGTTTTCCAGGTGGGGCATGTTGAGCGATATAACCCGGCTTTTATCGCGGCGCTTCCTTATGTTGCCAACCCGGTTTTTATTGAAGTACACAGGCTGGCGCAATACAATTCCAGGGGAACTGATGTTTCGGTTGTTCTGGACCTGATGATGCATGACCTTGATCTGATTTTAAATATTGTGAAATCGAATGTGCGAAAGATCCATGTTTCGGGAAGCAAACTGGTGAGCAATACGGCAGACATTGTAAATGCGCGCATTGAGTTTGAAAATTCGGTGGTGGCCAATATTACAACAAACCGGATGGCATTTAAGAACAACCGGAAATTCAGCGTATTTACAAAAGATAACCTTGTGAGTATTAATTTATTAGATAAAATAACGGAGGTGATCAGGATCAAAAATGCGGATCAGAGATCCAAAAATCTCGTTATTGATCCGGGAAACGGTCAGGCAAAAAAAGAAGTTATTTTTGAACATCCGATTATTTTACCAACAAACGCAATAAATGAGGAATTGAATACGTTCCATACTCACGTTATTTCGAATAAGGTTACAAAAGCGGGCATAGAAGACGCTATCCGCACACTTGAAATAGCCTTTGATATTGAAGAAAAACTTAAACCGTAAAAATAAATAATTACAGTGTTAACCGTTTTATTTCATTATTTTTGAAACGACGCAAGACAGATTTTATTGGCATTGTATGAGATTATTTTTACTTTTTATTTTACCGGCTCACCTGTTTTTGCTCAGTTCCTGTAAAAAATACCAATCGGCAGACCCTTCGTTTTTTATCAGATCAGGTGCAGTTTCAGTTTCTACCACTTCACACGAAGGTACGGGAAGTCACAAGGTCACCGATCTGTGGCTGTATGTTAACGGTAAATACCAGGGAACTTACCCTAATGGAAATCTGATGCCTATAATTTCCAACAACCAGGGCGTAAGGATCAACATTTTTGCCGGAATAAAAAACAACGGGATCTCCGATACCAGGATCCCCTACCCTTTCTTTGATTTTCTTATTATTGACACCCTTGTAGAATCAGGAAAAACGATAGACCGCGCGTTTTCTTTTAAATACAAAGCCGCAACAACTTTTACGTGGATGGAGAATTTTGACAGTCCGGTTGGTAAATCTGTAGTTAATGATGTAACGTTTGACGGAGTTATTGACAACGCAACTACCGAAGACAGTTTTGAGAACAAATCCTTAAGTATAACACTCCCAGCCGGAGGAACCGCGGCGCGCGTCATTTCTTCGGGCGATGGATTTGTACTGCCAACAGGAACAGGTAATATTTATTTAGAACTTGACTATAAGTGCGATACCGACTTTTCTATCGGATTGATTGGCAGTGATGGCATTGAAGTGCCTGCCATCACACTCAAACAACAATCCAATTGGAATAAAATTTATATACAGCTATCTACAGCCGTTAATCTACTGGCAACCACCAAAGCAAATGTTTATTTCAAGATCTTAAAGGGCAGTGATGGCGAGGCAAAACACGTTTTTTTAGATAATATAAAGTTACTTTACCTGTAATGAGCCGTAAACTACGCACACTTTATTATATTTTAGCTGATCTTTTATCTGCGGCACTTGCATGGACCATTTTCAACTATTACCGAAAAACACAAATAGACTCCTTAAAAACAGGTGAGATCCCGGGCGCCATTTTTGATGACCAGTATTTTATAAGTGTAGTTGTCCTGCCGCTTATCTGGGTGCTCGTTTATTATTTATCCGGCTCTTATAACAATGTGCTGCGTAAATCGCGTATCAACGAGTTTGTGCAATTACTTGCTACATCCATTATTGGAGTTACAGTGCTCTTTTTCGTATTGCTTCTTGATGACTCCGTAGTATCCTACCGGCTTTATTATAAATTGTATTTTGTATTGTTTACCTCTCATTTCCTTATTACCGCTTTTTGCCGCCTGTTACTTTCCACCAATACCAATAAAAAAATACACAAACGCGAATTTGGCTTCAACACTATTATTATTGGCAGTAACGAAAGGGCTTTAAAAATGTTTAAAGAAATTAATGCGCTGAAGTATGGGATCGGAAATAGATTTATCGGCTTTGTGCATATTGAAGGGAAGAATGGTTATTCTGAACAATTAAGAACTGAGTTACCACATTTAGGAGAATACCATGATGTTAAAAGCATTATCGAAAAATACGAGATAGAAGAGGTGATCATTGCTCTTGAAAGCTGGGAGCATGAGTACATTAAGAACATCGTGAATGATCTTGGCGATCTTGGCGTCATTATTAAGATCATCCCTGACATGTATGATATCTTAAGCGGTCATGTAAAAATGACAAGCATCCTTGGTACCCCGCTAATTGAAATTAAAAATCAGATCATTCCCGAGTGGCAGATCTCTGTAAAACGTTTTATCGATGTAAGCGTTTCTGTGATCGTGATCATCTTTTTCAGCTGGTTGTACCTGTTGATCGGGATCATTGTTAGGTTAGGTTCAAGAGGGCCAATGTTCTTTAAACAGGAACGCATTGGTATTCACGGGAAACCCTTTTATATTTTTAAATACCGAACCATGCTGACAGATGCTGAAAAAGACGGTCCTTCTTTATCCAGCGCTAACGATCCGCGTGTAACCCCTTTTGGAAGATTCCTCAGGAAAGTACGCCTCGATGAAATGCCGCAGTTCTTTAATGTGATCATTGGCGACATGAGTCTTGTAGGTCCACGCCCGGAGCGTAAATACTATATTGAGCGCATCGTTGTAAAAGCCCCGCATTACAAACATTTACACAAGATCCGCCCTGGCATTACCAGCTGGGGTCAGGTTAAATTCGGTTATGCGGAGAACGTGGATGAAATGATAGACCGTCTTAAATTTGATATCCTTTATGTTGAGAACATGAGCCTTCTTCTCGATTTTAAAATCCTGGTTCACACTATTCTCATTGTATTGCAGGGAAGGGGGAAATGATTTCTTATTTCTTGTTTCTTATTGTTTGTTCCCGGTTTTACAGATTTCCATATCTTTACATTTTATGTTTAGAACAATACACAATTATTTATCCCTTATAAAATTCAGCCACACTATTTTTGCGCTGCCTTTTGCGTTGATTGGTTTTTCATTGGCCATACAATCGGGTAAGGCGCAATTTAGCTGGGAAAAATTAGTGCTTGTGATTCTTTGTATGCTTTTTGCACGAAGCGCCGCTATGGCCTTTAACCGTTACATCGACAGAACGTTTGACGCAAAAAATCCCAGGACAGCCGTACGTGAAATCCCTTCCGGAACTATTTCTCCGGCTTCAGCGTTAACAATGGTGATCGTATGTTGCCTGGCATTCATCACCTGCACCTTTTTAATTAACCCGCTTTGTTTTTATTTATCTGCCATCGCGTTGCTTGTTATCCTGGGATATAGTTATACAAAACGGTTTACACCTTTATGTCATTTAATCCTGGGCCTGGGCCTGGGGCTTGCACCGATAGGCGCTTACATCGCACTAACCGAAGAGTTTGATCCAGCTCCCGTGATTCTTGGTATAATTGTTTTTTTATGGGTGAGTGGTTTTGATATAATCTACGCGCTCCAGGATGACGAATTCGATAAAAGCCAGAACTTAAAGTCCATTCCTGTTTTTTTAGGCAGGAAAAATGCCCTGCGGCTCTCTGAAGTGTTTCATCTTATTGCGGGTTGCCTGGTTGTGGCAGGTTATTTTTCGGGGCTTTTCGGCTGGTTGTATCTCGTTGGAGCTGCCGGATTCATTGCGCTTTTAATTTACCAGCATACACTTGTAAAACCAGATGACCTAAGCAAAGTAACACTTGCTTTCGGCACTACAAATGGAATTGCGAGCGTGTTATTTTGCGTGTGCGTGTGCGCGGATATTTTTTTGATCGCTTAGCGTGATTTTCCAACCCAGTGCCTTTTGTTGAATCTAAAAAACATCCTTACTCGTTTATTATTTTTTTACGAAAAGCTTTTCCTTTGCAATAGATCTCAATTATATAAACTCCGGCATTCACATCATGGAAATCTAGAGTGCAATCGCCGGTTTCATTTGTAACCATCTTTTTGAGTTCCTGGCCTTGTATGTTGAATAATTTTATAGTAGAATTCTCACACGCTTTCACAAAACAGAAACCGCTCGCGGGGTTCGGGTAAACTTCAGGGAAGTCAGGGAATACAGCCGGATTGTCTTCAAGATCCGAGCACTGTGACGCTCTCAGCTCGATTGTTGCCGTTGACTTACAACCATTGCCTGCTGTTCCAACAACATAGTACATTGAATTTATTGTCGGACTTACCATGATCGACGGTGTATGTTGGGCAGTCCCCCAGGTATAGGTAACTGCACCGGTAGCGGATAATTTTACCGTTTCACCCACACAAAGTACAGTACCGCCGGAAACAATAGTTATGGTTGGATTATTCTTAACTATTATCGTCAGAGAATCAGCGGAAGCATTTCCGCAGGCATTTGCAGCCTGCACAATTATAGTTGTTGTAGAATTAGGAACAAAGCTCACGCTGATCGAATTCGTATTCTGGCCAGTATTAACGGTTCCTGAAGGAACAACGCTCCACACATAACCGCTGGCACCAGTGACAGGACTAACGGAGTAAGACAAGGGAAAACCCTTTTCACAAAACGAGGATAACCCTTTAATTTCACCTACGCGTGACGGACATGAATTTAGTTTTGAAATAAAAATATCAGCGTAACCCTTAGAGGCAACTGTATAGTTAGATACACCTGAATCAAAATCAACAAGCCCTTCAAAACTACCTGTCAGGTAAGTGCTGCCAGAAGGATTTACACTAAGCGACGTCGCATACTCATTGAGATTCCCACCCATTTTTCCCACCCAAACAAAATTTCCATTTGCATCCAGCTTTGAAATAAAAACATCTCTGTCAAAATTATTGGTAGACAGTGTATAATTTCCAGCACCCGGATCAAAATCCGTCGGGGAATCAAAGCTGCCGGTTGTATACACATTCCCAGAAGCATCGGTTCTGACAGAAGTAGCGAGGGCTGTACCCCCTCCGTCAAAATTTTTCGCCCATATAAAATTACCCGAGGCATCGAGTTTGGAAATAAAAACATTACTGCTGCCGTTTAAAGTACTAAGAGTATTTGAGCCGGTACCGGGATCAAAATCAATGGTGCCATCAAAAGTGCCCGTTGAATAAATATTTCCTGTTGCGTCGAGGGCTATAGAAAACCCAAAGCTGTTACCGGTTCCCGACATGCTTCCAGCCCAGACAAAATTACCGGATGCGCTCAGTTTCGAGATGAAAAGACTGTTGCCATTGTTAGACGTTAATGTATAAGTGCCAGGCCCCGGATCGAAATCCATTGTTCCAAAAAAGTAACCTGTAGAGTACACATTACCGGAGCCATCAAGAGAAAGTGAATACCCATTTTTAAATACGTTGCCGCTAAGACACTTAGCCCATAGGAAATTTCCACCAGCATCCAATTTTGAGATAAAAATATCACTCATTGAGCCACTCGTACTCAGTGTAAAAGTACCAAGCCCCGGATCAAAATCCGCAACAGATTCGAAGGAACCGATCATATAAACATTTCCGAGTGCATCCACCGCAAGTCCATGACCATTGTCCACACTCTGCCCACCCGAATGTGTAGCCCATAAAAAATTTCCCGCGTTATCGAGCTTTAGTACAAAAGCATCTTCACTTAACAGATAAGAGATCATAGTAAATCCTGCCGGTCCCGGGTCAAAATCCGATCCTCCCTTAAAAGTTCCCCCGGCATATATATTTCCAAAGGAATCAAGGCTTATGGAAATCCCTGTGATATTACTCCCAAAAACTTTCGCCCACACAAAATTACCGTTTGTATCCAGCTTCAAAATAAAGCCGTTATCAGGTCCGACTGAACTGAGGGTATACGCAATAATTCCGGGATCGAAGTCAACAGTTCCACTAAAAAAGCCCGCCACATAAACATTTCCGAAAGCATCCAAAGCGGTAGAAGTACCCCGGTCATCGTTTACGGATCCTCCAACACCTTTTGCCCATTGTAAATTTTGCGTAAAGGCTGACAAATAAGTAGTGAACAACAGTGCAAAAATTATTTTTTTCTTCATGATTGGTTTTAAATCTTAAAATATAGAACGTGCATGGCCTCCGGGCCAGTACTTACGGGTTTTTAATGAATTTAAGTGTGGAACTTTCCGCGTTTTCATAATTCAGTTTAACGCAATAGATCCCATTCTCTAAATTTAAAACAGAGATCCCGTCAAAATTATTTTTTTCGCTGAGTACGAGACTTCCTTTTGCATCATAGATTTCAACGTCCTGAACTTTAAAAGAGGATGTTATAGAAATTATATCAGTTGCGGGATTGGGAAATACCCCGGCATGAATCACCTGCAATTTATGGGAATCCAGCCCTGTTGTCGGCGCTGAGATTACATTCGTGAGTTCCCAAAGATCGGAACAGGTAGTAATAGCACCTGTGAAACCGGTACCAACAAAGGCCCTGGTTCCGTCAGACACGGCGTATTCTCCTGCAATAAAACCTCCGTCAAAATCCATCAATTTTTTCCAGGAATCGGATCCCGGATCATATTCATAAAATTGTCTGGATAAGAAATTATCTGACGGGCTTATGCCACCGACAACATATATTCTGGAATTATGAGAGAATGCAGCCGCGTCAAGTGTAGACACAGAAGGGAAATCCGCTTTTTTAGTCCATGAACTGCTATCAGGATCAAATTCCCAGAAGTTCTGATAACCAATGCTCTGGTTCAGGTTACCACCGAGGCCTACATATCCTTTATTATTCACGGTGGCTGCAACCGCCATTTTACCAGGATTATTCGTGTACGACAAGGAAGGAAGAAAATTCCATGCATCGGTTTGAGTATTGTATTCCATGAGGTCGTACAGAGTGGTTAACGTGTTGGTATCTCCAAAATGCCAGCCCTCTCCAAATCCGATATAGGCTTTAACCCCAATGGTAAATACGATCGCTTCGCGCCGCTGGTATGATGCCGAAAATAGCGATGCCTTCTGCGTCCACAAATCCGCAACCGGATCATATTCCCACATGTCTTTTAAAAAATGATTATTTCCAACATCACCCGTTGAAAGATAACCTTTGTTGTTGACTGCGAATGCAACGGCCGCGCATCTCGCCGGTCCGGGAAAATCAGACATGGGCATCCAGGTATTGGTTAACATGTCGTATTGCCATACATCGCTTAGAATATTTCCTAAAGCATCCATTCCGCCGACAACGTAAATTTTGTTTCCAATTACAAATGAAGCCGCTTTCCACCTGGCAGGGCCGGGAAGACTTGACTTATGCGCCCATTGCGCCCCAAGGTCGAAAGAACTGATTATGATAATCAGAATTATTAATCCATGTGTATACCTATGCTTCATTTTTCAGTTTAATTTTTAATGAATTTGCGCGCAGTTCCTGTTCCATTTGTATAATTTATTTTAATTGTATACATGCCCGCGCTTAAATTTACAACCGATATATACCTAAACTCGTTTGTTTCTGTTTGAACAAGTGAGCCCGCAACATCAAAAATTTGCACATTCAGGATTTTCTGAGAAGCATTCACTGTAATTTTAGTACTGGCAGGATTGGGATACACCTGGACAACCTGAGCCGGCTGGTCGCCATATTGACCAATTCCCGTTGTATTAATAGTAGGTGTAGAGGGAGGATTGCTGGTGGTGTTAGTAGGCGGGGCAACAATTGAACCTACTTCCCAAAGGTCATTCCGTCCATTTAAAGAACCTGTAAATCCTGTACCGACAAAGGCCCTTGTACCATCTGAAACCGCAAATTGAGCAGAAATGCTTCCGCCATTAAAATTAGGAAGCACCGCCCAGGTATCAAACAGTGGATCGTATTGATAGAACTGGCTGCTCAAACTAAGTGGACTCAGCTTAACGCCTCCCACTAAATATAATTTAGAGTTAAGCGCGAATGCTCCCGCATCCACCGAAAAATAAGATGGAAAATTAGCAATCACGAGCCATTGATCAGATACCGGGTCGTATTCAAACATACTACGATAATTTGTTGTCTGATTGCCATTCCATCCTAATCCTATATAACCTTTATTATTTATGCTTACAGCAATTGCCATGGTACGGGCAGTGTACCCGGGAATATCGGCCTTTTGGTTCCAGGAATTAAGCGCCGGATCAAACTCGTACAAATCGTAAAATGGGATCGGTCCCCCGGGAGTATTCGCGCCTCCAGCTGAAAATCCAAGTCCTAAACCGATATACGCTTTGTTTCCTATCGTAAAACTAATCGCGTCATGCCTTTTCAGTTCTCCGTACGGATCTGGTATTGACGCTTTCTGGGTCCAGATCCCAGTAAGGGGATCGTATTCCCACATGTCTTCAAAAAGAGTGGAAGCTCCCGAGTCACCAGTCCCATAATACCCTTTATTTCCGATTGAAAAGGCGACTGCAGCAAATCGTGCAGCACCCGGAAAATTTGGTTTCTGTAACCAGGTGTCCGTTGTCATGTCATATTCCCAGAAATCATTCAGTGCGTTCTCTGCATTGTCCATCCCTCCTATTAAATAGAGTTTGGTGCCAATAATGAAACTCGAAGATTTTGATCGTGCCACAGACGGAAGGCTGGCCTTCTGAGTCCATTGAGCGGAGGTATAAGTTAATTTTAAAACAAGTGCGATTCCAATTAACAAGCGTGTTTTCATCAGGATAGTTTTTATCTTAAAATTAGATAAAAAGGTTCCCCCCTTTTTTAGATTTACATGATCTGCTTTTTACAGAGGACAAAAAAACATTTCCCCGAACTACTCATATAAATTAACGAAGGCCTGGATAATCCAGACCTTCATTTACTTGGACAGTTTAGAAAATATCTTGTGGTATCTGGTGTGCTGATATTACCAATGGTGAGCGAGATAAAAGAGCAAAAATATTTTGAGGTAACCTGGTAAATAAACAGCACTTTAGAGCAGTGCATTTTTTCTATCGCCAGATCATTTAGTAAGCCTCATAGTCGAAATTTTTCGTTTCAAGATCATAAAATACATTCCCCGCGATTTTGTTACTAACAGTGGATAAATTATTAACTTCCTGTAAAAGTATCACGAACCGGAACCTGAAATTATCTTTGGTGTCTGTATAGGTAGAGAAATAAATGGTTTTAGACTGGTAGCCGTTTTTAGTCACGGTAAGTGAATAATTCTGGTTTAATTCCAGTTGAATCTTTATTTTTTTTCCCCTTCCGGAGGATACGGTATTATTATTACCAGTTTTAAGTGTATAGGTGGCAGATACCGCATTTTCATGTTTATCGCAAAATAAACCTTTTATTGAAAAGGATTGTGCATTCATTTTGCTGAGTGTGCTAACTAACAACATCAGCGCGAATAAGTTTTTCTTTATAGTTTTCATGGCAATTCCTGTTTATACTCTGAATCTTTACCATAAACATGCCACAGCTTTAAACAGCTGAAGCTCATACAATTAAAAACAAAGCAGGTCTGCCAAATTTCCATAATCCGGAAAAAGGTCTTTTTTTTGGAAAGTGTGCCCGCTGTGCAGGATGTTTGATCTCACATGAATATAATAACCAGTGTTGTGTCAAGGCTAAAATGACGGGCAACCCTGGCATGGGGTTAGCGCTATGTGGAACCGGGATATCCAGGTAATTCGAATCTAATTCCAGGAATCAAATCTCAGTCCGAGCGTTGCTGTAATCTGCCCGGCGAAAAAATGATGGTTGGCGTTTCCGTTGCCGCGACCTAGAATAAAACAGCGCCTGTAATCGGCATAACTACCTTTGGTTACGAGTTCAAAATGGCCGTATCTTAAAAAGTCAACCCTTAAACCTCCTTCCACTCCCACTATCCAGCCTGCTACGTGCCAGTCATTATTTAATTCCTGCCCGAACATGGTCACATCAGTTCTTGGAAAAACCACACCCGCGCCCGGTTTTATAATTGCAGAAACGCAGAGCTTGTTTACAGGCTTGTACAACTCAAATTTTCTTACTGCATTTAACATCCAGAAATTAGCACCATCCGTATGTTCAAAGTGTAAAAAACGGTCAGGGTTCATGATCGTATCCTTGTCAATCGCCACGCCATCGATCTGTCCTTTAATGCGAACCGTCTGCCAATCGTCCACCACATATTTTGTATGGTCGTAACTCATCTCTATGCCCCACTTATTATTGAACATATATCCTACCCGTCCTACAAATTGCGGGATCGTGACATTTACTACATCCTTTATCTTATCAAGGTCAGGCCTGTCGCTTGCTGTTGCATTATAAATGGTAAAATCATAATTATCAGCAGCTCCCCGGTACTCGTTAAATTTATTAGAAGTATTTTTAAAATGAATGGTGCTTTTGCTGTAAATGGCCTTGGTATATCCCCAGGATAAATAGAACTGACCCTTTTTTCTTTTCAAAGAGTCCATTTGACTTAACGCAGGAAATAAGACCAGCGTAAAAGCCAACAGAAAAAAATAACGCATAAATTTACTCAGATGTGTGAGGCGTGAAGGTAACGATTATTTTCAATCACGCTTATCTCAATTTTAAGGTATTTCCCATCAATCAGCTCTTCCACAAGTTCCGGCCATTCAAAAAAACAATAGTTGCCGAATCCCAGGTGTTCTTCAATACCAAGGTCCAGCAATTCCTCCTGGCTTTTAAGGCGGTAGAGGTCGAAATGGTAGATCTTTCCCCCCGGATACGTATACTCATTAATGATCGAATAGGTAGGGCTGCTAAAATGGTCGCCGCTACCCAGCTGGATGCAGATCTCCTTAATAAGAGTGGTTTTACCCGCGCCCATGGGAGCATCAAATAAAAAGATCTTCATGTCCCCTGCAAAGTCCAGGACTGCTTTCGCCAACGAAGAAATGGTATTCAGGTCGGATATATCAAGCTTTAATGAGGGTTTCATTTTGCGGTTAATACCAGGTAAGGTATGATCACCTCTTCAAGACTGACCCCGCCGTGCTGGAAAGTATTCTTGTAATAATTCACGTAGTGATTAAAGTTATTCGGGTATGCAAAAAACCGATCCTCTCTTGCAAATACAAAACGCGTGCTTGGATGTTGCTTTGGCAAAAACGCGTCCGCCGGATTTTTGATCTCGAACACTTCCTTTGCATTATATTCAAGTGCTTTTCCTTGTTTATAGCGGAGGTTGGAGTTTACGTTCTTATCTCCCAGTATTTTGGTTGGTTCTTTTACGTGAACAGTTCCATGATCAGTTGTAATGACGATCTTTGCTTTTTTAGCTGACAATTGTTTAATAATTTCAAACAAAGGAGAATGCTCAAACCAGCTGTAGGTAATACTTCTGTATGCCGTTTCATTTTCGGCCAGCTCGCGGATCACTTCCATTTCGGTACGCGCGTGGCTTAACATGTCTACAAAATTATAAACAATGATATTTAACTTGTTCTGGAACAAATTATTAATATTATCGGATAATTTTTTTCCCGCGTTAAAATTTGTGATCTTATTATAACTCATTTTAATATCCTTTCCCAAACGCTTCATTTGTGCCAGCATAAAAGCCTCTTCATGAAGATTTTTTCCACCCTCTTCCTCATCATTGAGCCATTGATCCGGAAAACGTTTTTCTATCTCGCTCGGCATAAGTCCGCTGAAAATAGCATTACGCGCGTATTGCGTAGCTGTTGGTAAAATGCTATAATAAGATTCTTCTTTATCCACCTTATAATATTCCTGTATAAGCGGCTGGATAATTTTCCACTGATCAAAACGCAGGTTATCGATAAGTATAAAAAATACAGGCTCCGGGCCGTTACCCAGTTCCTGCATAAAACGGTTCTTAATAAGCGTGTGACTCATGACAGGAGGATTCGGGTCCTTTCCGCTTAACCAGCCTACATAATGTCTTTCGATAAATTTAAAGAACTGATTATTGGCGTCGGACTTCTGCATCTTTAAAACATCGAGCATACTTTTGTCCTGAAGCTTATCCATTTCAAGTTCCCAGTAAATTATTTTTTTATAGAGTTCGGCCCATTCTTCCCAGGTCAGCTTATCATTAATGGCCATGCCTATCTGGCCAAACTCCTTGCGGTAATCGGTATTCGTTTTTTCGCTCACAAGACGTCTGTTATCAAGGGCTTTTTTTAATGAAAGAAGGATCTGGTTCGGATTAACAGGTTTGATCAGGTAATCGGCTATTTTACCACCAATCGCGTCATCCATGATGTGTTCTTCTTCACTTTTGGTGATCATGATCACCGGCAGATCCGAATTTGCCTGTTTTATTTTTAATAACGTTTCCAGGCCTGAAATACCAGGCATATTTTCATCCAGCAGCACCGCGTTAATTCCCTTGTCTTCTTTTACAATGTCAATTGCCTCATCCCCACTCAGCGCGGTAACTACTTCATACCCTTTTCCATCCAGAAACAAAATGTGTGGTTTTAAAAGAGCAATTTCATCATCGGCCCATAATATTTTTATTTTATCCATCCGTATTGGTTTTATAACATATAACGTATTAAATTTATCTCTATTATTTTAATTGACGAATATATTAACGAATTTTGGTTTTTAATCTTTCTTTCATTTTTGAATGTATACTAACAAGCGTAAAATCATTAACGATCCCATCTACGGTTTTGTTAGCATCCCCAACGATCTTATTTACGATCTTATCAATCACCCTTATTTTCAACGTTTAAGGAGGATCAAACAACTGGGACTCACAAATCTTGTTTATCCCGGAGCCCTACACACCCGCTTTCATCACGCGGTTGGAGCCATGCACCTGATGCAGGATGCTGTTCTTACACTCCGGCAAAAAGATATACAGATTACCGAAGAAGAAGAAAACGCTGTACTGAGCGCCATTTTGTTGCACGACATCGGGCACGGTCCGTTCTCTCACGCCCTGGAGCATAGTATTGTAAAAGGCGTCAGCCATGAGGCCATCAGCAGTTTATTCATGAACAAGCTTAACGAAGAATTTAACGGAAAACTGACACTGGCTATTGAAATCTTTAATAACCGGCATTCCAAAAAATTCCTTCACCAACTGGTGAGCTCGCAGCTGGATATGGACAGGCTGGATTATCTGAAACGCGATAGCTTTTTTACAGGCGTGAGCGAAGGGGTGATCAGCAGCGACCGCATCATTAAAATGCTGAACGTACAGAACAATGAACTGGTTGTTGAGCACAAAGCCATTTACAGCATAGAAAAATTTCTGATCGCCCGCCGGCTTATGTACTGGCAGGTATACCTGCACAAAACCGTGCTGAGCGGCGAAACCCTCCTGGTAAATATTTTAAAAAGAGCCAAAGAACTTTCCTCTATGGGAAAAGAACTTTTTGCAACTCCCACTCTTTCACTCTTCCTTAAAAATAATTTCACGCAACAAGACTTTGAACGTGACAGCAGCCTGTTAGACAAATTTTCTAAACTTGACGACAGCGACCTGGACGCAGCCATAAAAGTATGGAGCGAAAATGAAGATAAAATCCTTTCAAAACTCTGCCAGAACCTGCTTGACAGGAAGCTCTTTAAAATTGAAATGCAGAACGAACCTTTTTCAGAAAAATATGTAAACGATTTTACTGAAAGAGTTTGCGCCTTGTATAAAATCACCAGGAAAGAAGCGGAATATTTTGTGCTTACTGACGTGGTAAATAACAGCGCATATAATGCGGCTCAGTTTAACATAAACATCCTGATGAGCAACGGCCAGCTGATTGATGTGGCAGAAGCCAGCGACCAGCTCAACATTCAGAGCCTGAGCAAAACCGTGAGTAAATATTTTATTTGTTACCCGAAGGAATTGAAAACAGGTTCAAGATAAACAATTCGAATAAAAACAAATACTCCCCAAAATTTGAATTGCTTATGTCATAGTTTGGGTTTTATTTAGTCCCCAAAAGGTAATTACATCACTTTCAGTAGAGCCAATGCTTCTTTCTTTAAATTTAGTGTATGGAACATCTTTTACTCCACCGTCAAAAACTAATTCCATTACCTTCTCTTTTGGATCAGCGATTTCAGGTAAAGGTCCACCCCTTCTGTTGCATATGACTTCTAGAGGGCTTTCCTTTACAGCCAGGGCCATAACAAAGAGTTTAAGAAAACTCCCTTGATTTAAGTCTAATTGCATTAATCAAACCCCTCTCTAACATAGTCAGGGTTTGAAAATAATCAACATACTCTTCCATAAGATTCCAGTATTTAGTTATTTGAATTTTATTATCGATCAAACCCTTAACTTAACGTTAAATCGAATGAAATTCAAGGTTACGTAAGTAAAATGAAAAATAAAAATGCTTTAGTCTCTTTTTGCAAACCCAACAAATAAATACTAAACTTGTATCCCTAATAAAAACTGAGTAATGAAAAACTATCTTGCAATTGCTGCTTTGGCGGCCGTATTAGTATCCTGCAAATCGTCTGACAACGAACTGGCAGCGTTTGAAAAATCAAAAAAGGACTCTGTTGTTGATTCTCTTAAACCGGTAGATGACTTTAAATACATTGCGGAACAATTCTCTGACCTGCGTGTATTACGTTACAATGTTCCCGGGTTTGATAAGCTGGATCTTAAGACCAAAACCCTGCTGTATTATTTGTCGGAAGCAGCGCTTTGCGGAAGAGATATCAACTACGACCAGAATTATAAGTATAACCTGGCCGTCCGTAAAACCCTTGAAGCGATCCTGAACATGGAAAGTCACGATAGTGGAAGTGACGACCATAAAAAACTCGAAATTTATGCGAAACGTGTTTGGTTCAGTAACGGAATTCATCATCACTACAACAGCGATAAATTTGTACCTGAATGTTCCCGGGAATTTTTTATGCATGTGCTGGAACACGTTGATGCGGCAAATCTTCCATTACAAGCCGGACAAAGCAAGGAAGATTTTATAAAGTTTATCACCCCGATTATTTTTGATCCGGCTATTGCCGCTAAAAAAGTAGACCTTGATTCAAAAAAAGACCTCGTTAAATCTTCAGCTGTTAATTTTTATGAAGGCGTTACTCAAAAAGAAGCAGAGGATTTTTATGCTGCACAGGTTAATAAAAAAAGCAGCCAAAATCCAATGTATGGCCTGAACAGTAAGCTGGTAAAGGAAAACGGGAAACTTGTGGAAAAGGTGTACAAAGTAGGCGGCATGTACACGCAGGCCATTGAGAAAATTGTGTACTGGCTGGAAAAAGCGATCTCCGTTTCTGAAAATGCAAATCAAAAAGCAGCTCTGGAAGCTTTGGTAAAATTTTATAAGAGCGGAAGCCTTGTTGATTTTGACCTCTATAACATTGCCTGGGTAAAAGATACGGAAAGCGCTGTGGACGTTGTAAATGGTTTTATTGAAGTGTACGAAGATCCGCTTGGCAAAAAAGGGTCGTTCGAATCGGTTGTTTCCATTAAAGATTTCGAAGCCAGTAAACGTATTGCCACCATTGGCGCCAATGCACAATGGTTTGAGGATAATTCCACCCTCTTCCCTCAGCACAAAAAGAAAAATGTAAAAGGTATTTCTGCCAAGGTAATCAATGCCGTAATGGAAAGTGGAGATGCCGCTCCGAGTACGCCTATCGGGATCAATCTGCCAAACAACGAATGGATCAGGGAAACACACGGAAGCAAATCGGTAAACCTTGGTAACATTGTTGAGGCTTACGACATGGCTGCCGGTGGAAGCGTGGTAAATGAATTTTATTATAACGACGAAATCAAACAGCGCATTATTAAATATGGCTCGCTGGCTGATAAACTGCATACAGACATGCATGAGGTAATTGGCCATGCAAGTGGCCAGATTGAACCAGGCGTGGGTCAACCGCATGAAACTTTAAAAAACTATGCAAGCGCCCTGGAAGAAGGCCGTGCGGATCTGGTTGCGCTCTATTATCTGATGGACCCGAAATTAATTGAGCTTGGAGTGATGCCAACGTTAGATTGCGGCAAGGCAGCATACGACGATTATATTACCAGTGGTTTGATCGTTCAGCTGTCGCGTATTAAACCAGGCAAGGAGATTGAAGAGGCGCATATGCGCAACCGCAAAATGGTAGCCGCGTGGACCTACGAAAAAGGTGCGAAGGATAATGTGATCGAGAAAAAATCAGAGAACGGAAAAACCTATTTTGTGGTAAACGATTATGCTAAATTACGTGTGCTGTTCGGTGAGTTGCTAAAAGAGATCCAACGTATAAAGTCGCAGGGTGATTACAAAGCTGGACACGACCTTATTGAAAACTATGGCGTAAAAGTAGACCCCGTAATGCATAAGGAAATTCTCGACAGATATTCTAAACTGAACATTGCTCCTTACGCGGGATTTATACAGCCAAAACTGATTCCGGTAACCGAAGGAGATAAGGTGATAGACGTTAAAATCGAATATCCGGAAAACTTTACGCAACAAATGCTTGAATACGGCAGAACATACGGCATTTTGCCGGCTTATAACTAAGCTAATAACCCTTTCCAAAAGGTATCTGCATCCCTGGTGAATTTCTTATTTTTAAGAAAACTTACCGGGGATGTTGTTTAAACGATCGGTCCTGTTTATTTTGAGTGTGTTCTACTCTGGGTTTAAATCCAAACCTGTTTTTATTTTTATTGAAGGAATGGTTACAGTTGATGCCAGCCTGTATTTGCTCAGCTTGAGATCAATTCGATATAGAAGAGCACGAGTATTATTTTACTCCGAAGCGGACAAAGATCATCTTTGAAAAGCCGGGGATTCCTGAGATGATCTACCTGAACTGATCCAGGTAATATTTCTATCTTTTTTTCAACAAGCTGTCAAAAACGCATGGCTAAAACATCCCTTATATTTTCTTTTTGATATATTTGGCAATAATTGACAAGAAAAAATAAGACAATTGAAAACACTGGGAGAATTATTGCGTGAATTGCGTGAGCAAAAAGGTCTTTTGCTCCGGCAGGTTGCGGCTGCTATTGAAGCTGACACAGCAATGATCAGCAAGTTTGAAAAAGGGGAACGCAAACCTACAAGGGAACAATTAAATGGTTTGGCAAAGGTGCTTGATGCGAATGTAGCAGAATTGACGATCCTTTATTTAAGTGAGAGGGTGGCAAATGATCTTAAAGATGAAAGCTACGCCAAAGAAGCCTTAAAGCAAGCAGAAAAGAAAATTGATTACTTAAAGAAAAAAGGTAAAAAATGATCATGAATAAAATAAGTAAAAATCAAACAATGACCATGTGGGATATTATGGCCGAGGACGCCAAATATGAAAAAAATGTGGTGGTGATACCCAGGCAGCTTGATTTGCCAATTGGCGGGGAGCGCCCGGTTTTTAATCACGATCGTTTAAATGAGCTCTACAATTACGGTCTTAATATACCGGACGGGCTGCTCAGTGAAATTATCTCTCTCCCTAAAGAAACACTTGCCGGGGATCTGGTAAAAATCATCCACGATTCTTGCCTGCGCTACAATGAGCTGAGTGATGAGTTCACAAACGCGCATAACGGCTGGCTCGCTCTTCATGCATTATATGTGGCCCGCGAAATAAAGGCTGAAGAATGCCTGGAACCGGCGCTCGATTTTTTAAGCCAGGATGAAGCGTTTCTTGATTATTGGCTGGGAGATAGCATTACCGAAACCATGTGGTCTGTAATTGCAGCCTGCGGGGTAAACCAGCTTGATAAGCTGGCGGCCTTTATGAAAGAACCCGGACGCCTCACCTGGAGCAAGGTTGCTGTAGCCGAAGCGGTTAACCAGCTGGCTTTTCAAAAACAAATCAGCACTGAGCTCGCCGTTAACTGGCTCAGGGAAGTTATTGAGTACCACACAGGCCCGGGGGCGGAGGTTGAAAACCTGGCAGATACGAATTTGAACGGCTCCCTGGTTGGCATTTACCTCGATCTGAAAGCGCATGAGCTTACACCGCTGGTTAAAAAAATGTTCAACCAGAGACTTGTACCCCTGAGCTACGCGGGCGACTGGCAGGACGTGCAGCACGAAATGAAAAGTCCTTTAAACAAAAACTGGGGTGTAAAAAAACAGGAGTCGATCTATGAAACATACAATGTATACAGGCATGCCGCCCGGCAAAGGGAGGAGGAATTAGAATTATTGGAGGATAACGATGATTTTATGGATGACGACGATGACTATTATCTGCCGCCCGAACCTTATGTGCGTACCGAACCAAAAACCGGACGTAACGACCCCTGCCCCTGCGGAAGCGGGAAAAAATACAAAAAATGCCATGGGCCATCTGCGGGCGGATAAGATAGAAAATGCAAAGAACAACACTATTAAAAAGATAAAGAAATAAAATGAACGGTACATCATTGGATATAAAAAACGATCAGTTAGAAAAGCTACGGGAACTTTTTCCTGAAGTTTTCACAGAAGGTAAGATTGACTGGGAAAAATTAAAAGCTTCACTTGGTGAAGATATTAATTTCAATAATGAACGCTATGTTTTAAACTGGGCAGGAAAAAGTGAAGCGTTTAAAATTTTACAGCAATCCACAACTGACACGCTTATTCCTTCTCCGGAGGAATCAATAAACTTTGACACAACTCAAAATGTATTTATAGAAGGCGAGAATCTTCGTGTGTTAAAAGCATTGCAGAAATCTTACTATGGAAAAATTAAATGTATCATAATCGATCCGCCTTATAATACTGGAAGCGACAGCTTCATCTATCCGGACAAATTCAGTGAAAAAAAAGAGGATTATCAAAAACGTGTTGGCGACAAAGATGAAGAAGGATACATGATGAAGGAAGGATTGTTTCACAAGAATAGCAAGGATAGCGGCCACTACCATAGCAATTGGCTGAACATGATGTATCCCCGTTTATTTCTTGCAAGGAACCTGATGCGAGATGATGGAGTGATCTTCGTTCACATTGATGATAACGAAGTTCACAATCTTAGGTTAATGATGAATGAGATTTTTGGCGAGGAGAATTTTATTGCAGTATTTCCTTGGAGGAAACGAACAGCAAAAAGTGACGTGCCATTTGGAGTTTCTCAAGATTATGAATGGATAATTGCTTTTACTAAGACAAACTATAATGCAGGCATCGACATTGACCGAAAATATTTCCAAACAGATGACTTTCCGAATGACAGATGGAGACTTTCAGATTTGACAACGCAAAGAAGTGAAGAGGAAAGACAGAATTCTGCCTTTGAAATGGTTGATCCTAAAACCGGAAAAAAATATCCCCACAATCCAAAAAGAGTTTGGGGTGTTTCGAGGGACACGTTTCAATCCTATTACGATAAAGGTAAAATTGTATTTCCAGATGATTATGATTTCCTAAACATATCCACACCTGCATATAGAGTATTTGAGAGTGAAGATAAAGCGAAAGCGTTAAAGAAGTATGGTTCTGAAGATGCTAAAAAAGCGGTTTCGACTTTTCTGTCCAAGGAAGTTGGTATGAGTGAAGATGGAAATAAGGAAATAGTTGATTTATTTGGTCAAAAAATATTTTCATTTCCAAAACCTGTAAATCTCATCAAATACTTTCTTAATACCATCAATGAATCGGATTACATCATCTTAGATTTTTTTGCCGGTTCTGGTTCTACCGCACAAGCTATAATAGAGCTAAATAAGAAAGATGGCGGAAATAGAAAATTTATATTAACTCAGCTACCTGAATTGTGTGATGAAAAAAGTGAAGCTTTCAAAGCTGGCTTTAAATCAATCGCTGATATTTCTAAAGCAAGAATCCGAAAAGTTATTGAAAGAATTAACGAGCCAACTACAATTCCCAAAGAAAAAAAGAAAGGAAGAAAGCAAAACACCCTCGATTTAGGATTGGGGGACGATTCCGTTGTCGCCCAAAGCAATGCTAAAACACAAGATCATGCGATTGATTTAGGATTTAAAGTTTTTAAAGTTGCTCCAAGTAGTTTCAAAATATGGCGTAGTGATGAAATAAATGGAGAAAACCTGACTTCACAATTAGATGTTTTTACAAATCCGGTAAGAGAGGGAAGCGAAAAAGAAAATATGCTTTATGAATTAATGCTCAAAGCAGGTTACGAGTTGACCAGCTCTGTTGATCTTGACAAAAAGAACCTTTTTTATCGTATTAATAATGATGAATTGATTATCGCACTTGAAAAACTGGATAAAGGAATAGTTGAAACCATTATCTCCTTGAAACCGAAAAAGGTAATTACCCTGGATAATTTATTTGCAGGCAACGATCAGTTGAAAACAAACACTGTTCTGCAAATGAAAGATGCCGGGATAGATTTTAAAACTATTTAATTTAAGATACATGAAGTTACAAAAACTCATAATTAAAAACTTTCGAGGATTAAAGGGAGACAAGAACGTAATTGATTTCTCCAGTTCCAACATAATATTTTTAATTGGGCAAAATAATGTAGGTAAATCCTCGATTCTTCGTGCCTATGAATTTTTTGTGGGCTCATCTCAAAAGGCATCTCTTTCTGATTTCTTTAATTATGACGTAAACATCCCTATTGAGATTGAAGGCATTTTTTTAAAGGAACAAGACGATGATGGTGATGCTGATTTAATTGGTAAGGGTAAACAGGCTGAACCTGATTGGGTAAACAAATGGGTGGATGGAAATAATTTAATTAGGATTTGTAAAAAATGGAAAGCCAAAGATGAGCCTGCGGAAAAATTTACATGGTCTCCGGCAAATAATGATTGGGTTTTAAATGGTTTTGGAGGTCTGCCTACGTTATTTCAGAAATATGCTCCAACTCCTATTTCTATTAGTGCAATGGAAACTGAACTTAGTCTTGAAGAAAAAGTAAATAAACTTATTCAGGACGAAATTTTAAAAAAATTAAAGGATGATTATCCTGATGATCTGAATGGCTTGATTGAGGGCGTTAAGAATCTTCAGAGGAAAATTCTCGGATCGGATGTGGTTGCTACATACAATACGGAAATCAACGAGCATTTTAAAAAGGTATTTACTGATCTTACTCTGAAAATTGATCCGAAAAACGACGAGAACATTAAGCTTGAGGATGCCTTTAAAAAAAATCATTCTGTAAATGTGAGAAAAGATGGCATTGACCGGGATGAAGTATTTACTCAACAAGGGCACGGTGTAATAAGACAAGCATTATATAATTTCATTTCTTTCTTAAAGAAAAATAAAGAAGGTAACAATAAAGAATATTTGATTTTGTTTGAGGAGCCGGAGCTTTTTTTACATCCGGAGATAGCGTTCAAATTAAGAAGCAGTTTATATAACCTCGCTGAGAATAGTCCATTTCAGATAATATGCGCGACTCATTCTCCTTTAATGATAGATATTTCCAAACCCCATTCATCATTAGCTCGGTTAATAAAGAATCCTGATGAAAATACTGAGGTTTATCAGGTAGGGGACAATGTTTTTAGAGCTGACGAGGATAAGAAACAGCGAATCCAAATGATTAATCGTTTCAACCCTCACGTTTGCGAATCTTTCTACGCAAAAAAAGTTGTTATTGTTGAAGGCGATACAGAGGCTATTGTGTTTAGAGATTTGATTAACCGCTTTTTTAATCAATACGAAGTGTACGTTTTAAATGCGGGTTCTAAAAATAATATTCCTTTTTTTCAGGAAATATTTACTGCATTTCACATTGAGCATTATGTAATTCATGACAGTGATACAAGATTAAACGAAAATGGTAATGCTAATAGTGCATGGACGTTGAATACATCGATATGGGAGAAAGTTGAAGCGGCAAACGCAAAGAAAGCTGGACTTGCACGAAGATATGTTCATGTTCAAAACTTTGAAACAGCTCATGGTGTGCCTCTAACCGGAAAAGATAAACCCATTAAAGCTTATGATTTTGTGATGGGTCTCAATCAAAACTCTGACGTCGCATGTTTAAATTATTTAAAGGATATTATTGGAGATAAGGCAATTCTTCATGATAGCGCTTTTATTAATGCCTTACCGAATTAACAAACGATGACGGTTAATGATATAAATAAAGATATTGCTGAAGGCGAGGGTACAAAAATCGAATTCAAAGGAGCTACTGATAATGTTCCGGGAACCTTCTATGAAACAGTATCAAGTTTTTCTAATACCGATGGCGGCACAATTTATCTTGGTATAAACGATGCTGGTGTTGTTGAAGGAATTAATCCTGCTTCAGAAGTAAAATTAAAAAAGGATATTATCACTGCTCTTAATTCAATTGAGTGTATTAATCCTCCTGTTTATGTTCAGCCTTTTACTGTTGCTCATCCTGATGGATTGGTGATGGTTATTCAAATACCAGCCAGTTCGCAGATACACAAATATGCTGAACGTGTTTACAGTCGGGATTTTGAAAGTGATATTGATATAACCGATAATCATGCAAGGTTAAGTGAAATGCACCTTCGTAAACGTAACTTTTTTACGGAGTCGCAAATTTATCCGGCACTAACAATGAATGATCTTGATCCGGCATTGTTTCTTAAGGCAAGAGAAATCATACGGAGTAATCGTGGTGATCATCCCTGGCTTTTAGTGAGTGATGAAGAAATATTAAGAGGATCGGTTCTTTGGCGCAAGGATTTTATTACCGGACAAGAAGGATTAACTTTGGCAGCTGCTTTAATTTTTGGGAAGGATGCAACGATCCAAAGTTTGCTTCCAGCCTATAAAGTTGAAGCTATGGTCAGGATTGAAAATCTTGATCGCTA
>Ga0208492_1000579_pt1 | contig 29851 bp, 24 predicted proteins | sample Subbioar_CSW14AB_FD_184820 | JGI IMG/M metagenome (GOLD analysis project Ga0208492, IMG submission 184820) | Serpentinite rock and fluid subsurface biosphere microbial communities from McLaughlin Reserve, California, USA - CR12Mar_CSW14AB (SPAdes) | ecosystem: Environmental > Terrestrial > Deep... | reverse complement strand
GAAAAAAGGTGACAAAGGAACAACTTTCACAATGCCAAATCAAACCTCTTGCTTTCCATGGTGAATGGAACTATGAAATCTACCCCAGAAAATCCAAAAATCGGTAATTTATTTTGGCGCGGATCCTTACTCAACATGGTCGTTGCCAACAAAAGGAAATTTTCGAATTTGGACAAAAGATGCCAATGAGGAGCGCAAAGATCACAGCAATGATCTTCACAGCAACGAAGACTACATTATTCCTGGCGACGGCTATAGTGCTGAAGATCTAGGATTTTCAGAGGAAAACGATGAGATTATTCTTTATGCAGAAGGTGTTATAGAAGCTGACGAGGTACTACCACTTGTCGTTAAAGTCGATGTCGCAGGTGAATTCTGGAGCGGCACATTGACTGACACGGTGCATTTTTCGGTGCCAAAAGACCGAATTGTTATGCTTATGGATTCTCGTGTTCCTGTTCAAGAAAATAATTACCCAATTACAATTGACAAAGAATCCTGGGATTACTTCGTATCACAAAGAAACATTGCAATTTCTTTGATGCTACAGAGCGTTAAGAATGTACCTTTGTCGTTTTTTAGTGATTCAGGCTATGAACTCAAGAGGATTTCAGACAACCTGACATCTCTTGAGAATATTGCGACCGAGATAAAATTAGAATCAGCCAAACTCACTGAGCTAGCAGGCCATAAAGACGCCTCTGCCTTCTTAAATCAGCTTTCATTTGTTGCTGAAAAATTTGATTGGTACATAACTAAATACATAAATATAACCTATCAAAGGTCCAACTTTGAATCAAGGTTTACTTTTTTGGAATCTCCTTACACAGAACGATATGGCAAACTTCCGTTAACGTTCTCTGATCTAAAAATTCCGATTTCGCGTGGGGAACGAGACGAATTAAATAACGCATTTAGTTATGCTGGCATAAAATTGACTAATAAAATTGGGAATTTAGATTTAACGATCGGCGCTGGAAAGGCATTGGCTCTGGCGGCGGCGCTATCATCTCCCCTCATGGTCACTAGCTTCTTCGCTGGGTCAGGAAGCCTTGCAGTTTGGGGGGTTGCCGGAGGCATGTTTAGCCTGGGCGCTCTCGTTTCGGTGGCGAGTCGATGGAATGAGAATTTGGGAGGAGCCGGTTTAGTTAAAGGAGTCGTTTCCGATCTTTCAGGATACACAAATTACTCTCTTGTTGCACATAGATTAGACCCGGTAACTGGAAAAAGTGTAGAGTTGACGAATGAGGAATTGGGCGCAGCCATCGCTAGCGGCATCGTTGGATTGGTTTTTGGAATTAAAGGATTGGTTTCTGGAAAAGAAATCGCCGTTAATATAACAAGCGATATGTTTAATTCATTTCGACCCTCATCGGGTGGATCTCTAAGTTACGCCACTGGAGGGTTGCTTACTCTTACCGCAGAATCTATAGCATTACTGCCGGAATTCACCATCGCGACTCCGCGTCCAACGATGGTAACTGCTGCTGTGGTTTCTGTAGGCCCAAAACAATTCATATTGTCGATGACCGCTTCAGATGGAGGTGGGGGGACTCCACCTAACAAGGAAACTCCGCCCGGCGACGGGGAACCGACAAACGGAGAGAAGAAAGGAACGCTAGAGATTTCAGATGAAGGGCTGATAACAAAAGAAAAAGAGTATAAGAAGTTCTTAAGATTGCTCCACACGGGCAAGGAATTGGCAAAAAGAGGATACAATGTCCTGGTTGGTGGCGAAGCGCAGAATATGGCAGCTGAGATTATGCTGAAGCCCGGAAATGGAATTGAGCAACTGGCTCCCGCCGAAAGCAAACTGCTCAACTCACCGAGGGCCAATGCCGTACAATCGAATCTACGCGAATCACGAAAGCAAGAAAATGGGTCTTTTGTAATCATTGACGGAACAGCTTCAGGATGTACTTTGGAAACATTTATGGAAGGATTCAATCGTTTCGTCAAACTATCAATAAAACCCCGAAAATTAGCTGGCCAAAATATTTCCGGAAGAGTATTGTTTCTCTTTGGCGAACTACAAGAATCCTGGTTTATATATTGAGGTTTTTATGAAGTCTTTTTATTTCGCTGTTAACGTATGCGGTCCAAAAATTCTCCAAAAATTTGAACTTAATAGTATCCCAAATCCTTTGGAGTTTTTTCAAGACATCACTGGCGGATATTTAATTGAATGTGCTATTACCGGACTTCACGAAACGATCGGTGCGAGGTTAGATGGATTTTGTACCTTAATAAATTGTCACGGCCCATCGAGCTCCATACCCGATAATTTAGACCGCGATAGCGAATTGTCAAAGGTTAGGGATTTTTTATTGTTAAACTTTAACAAAGTTCCTTTTGTTATTATTTCCCAAACGGCGATGGACGACTTTTTGGATTGCCACGATTTCGATTGGATTCGAAATGAGGGCTCTTTTGATTTATGTTTAAAATGGCTTAAAGAAAACAAGACGAACGAACACTGGGTTCTTTTTACACAGTCTTGAATTCTCCATCTATTCAAGGATATCCAGTGAAATTTGCTGGCAATCGTTTGACTGGTGATCCCGATCGTCCTTTTTCGCTTTCCAATGGAGTTACGGTACCCCCAATAATCTAGGCATCGAATTGCCACTCGAAGCCGCCTCCGCATAGGACGTTCAATGGGTTCGCGTTGTACTTGAACATGACGCAAACTTGTCAACGGGCTATAAGATCGGCCCTTCTGGGAATTTTATGGGCGTGCCTAAGAAATAAGACCAAGGGAAGGACCTTGGAGGTACGCCGTGCAAGACATCGATTTATACCAGCAGATTCTTGGACTCAAGCACCCGTGGGAAGTGAAGGCTGTGGAGTTAGACCCCAAAGCCGGGGTGATCAAGGTGGCGGTGGAACATTCCGAAGGGCACAAGTTTGCCTGTCCTAAATGTGGAACTGAGTTGGGATGTTTTGATCATTCTCCGCCACGAAAATGGCGTCACCTTGATACGTGCCAATTTCAGACCCATCTGATCGCCAGTATCCCAAGGGTGAAATGTCCTGAGCATGGAACATTGCAGGTGATGGTGCCGTGGGCCGAGCCCCATGGTCGCTTCACCCTTTTCATGGAACGGTTTTTCATCCAAGTTCTCCTGGCATGTCAGAATGTCAAATCCGCTTGCGAACTTCTGAAGGTTTCTTGGGATCAGGCTTGGCACGTTTTGATGCGTGCCGTTGCTCGAGGCCAAGCCCGCAAGCGGAAAACCAAGATCTCGCATCTCGGGGTTGATGAGAAAGCCTACCGCAAGGGACACAAGTATTTGACCATAGTGAGCGACCTGAAAAAGGGGGTTGTGGAATATGTCGGTGTTGACCGAAAGAAATCGACGTTAGAGGCTTTTTTCCACGGCTTGACAAAGAAACAGCTCGAAGGGGTAGAGGCGATCGCCATGGACATGTGGGAGCCGTTCTTCCAGGCGACCATGGAGGCACTGCCGCTTGGCGCCGACAAGATCGTGTTCGATCGTTTTCACATCATGAAGCACATGACCGAAGCGGTGGACAAGGTCCGCAAAGGGGAGAATCGAAAACTGATTGCCGAAGGCGACGACAGATTGAAGAAGACCAAATACCTTTGGCTGTCCAACAAGGAAAATGTCTCAGAGAATCGAAGACAGCAAATTGAGGACCTGCAAAAGGCTGACCTGAAGACATCCAGGGCTTGGGCCATCAAGGAAAACCTAAGGAATCTATGGAGCTACTATGAACCGGGCTGGGCCCGGCGTTTTTTTGGGAACTGGTACCAATGGGCCACTCGATCCCGCCTCGAACCCGTCATCAAAGTGGCAAAAATGATCAAGTCAAACCAGGAGAACCTCAAAACCGTGATCTATTTTCACTGCGGGGGGCTCAAACTGTACCCATGAAATTCCCGGAAGGACCATAAGATCTTTACCTCTTTCCCCAACAAGGTGAACACGGCCCATTACCCTTGCCGGATGGAACTTAGTAATCTCATCTACTACCCCCCTCTCACGCAACCTAATCCCCTGCCCATCTCTTGCCAACATTCCCATACGCATCAATCCGCCGGTCCCGCAAAAATGGCCAGTTGCGACGAGTGTCTTCGATCTTGGCGAAGTCGACCGGCACCACGAGCACTTCGGCTTTTTCGGTACCCGCTCGCGCAAGGACACGCGCATAAGGATCGCTCACAAACGAGTTGCCCCAGAATTGCAGTCCGCCTTTGGGGTCTCCTTCGTGGCCGATGCGGTTAACCGAGGCGACGAAGACGCCGTTCGCCAAAGCATGCGCCCGCTGCGCCAGTTCCCAGGCTTCGCGCTGGGCTTCACCGTACTCGGCTTTTTCGGAAGGGTGCCAGGCGATTGCCGTAGGGTACACGAGGATCTGCGCGCCGGTCAGCGCGGTCGCTCGGGCCGCTTCGGGATACCACTGATCCCAGCAGACAAGCACGCCGACTTTGCCCGCGCTCGTGTCGAACGATTTGAACCCTAGATCGCCAGGGGTGAAGTAGTACTTTTCGTAAAAGAGCGGATCGTGCGGAATGTGCATTTTTCGGTAAAGGCCGAGGATCGATCCGTCTTTTTCGATGACGACTGCGGTATTGTGATAAAGCCCAGGCGTGCGCTTTTCGAAAAGCGAAACGACGAGTACGACCTTCAGCTTTTTGGCAAGTTCGGCGAGCTTGGTCGTCGTTGGCCCGGGAATCGGTTCGGCCAGATCGAACAGGGCCGGGTCTTCCTTTTGGCAAAAATAGGGGGTAAGGAAAAGCTCGGGCAACACGATCAGGTTGGCGCCGCGGCCGGCCGCTTCAACGATCCGTGCTTCCGCCTCGCGCAGATTTTCCGCCGGCGCCTCAGTCATCTTCATCTGAATCAAACCGACCTGAACCTTAGTCACCGCAAAATCCCCCTCACCAAATCGCCACCCTCACCAAACCGCAAACAGGGCGCGAAGCTCAAGACTACTATGATACGCAACAGGGGAAGACCTTTGTCCTCCCCGCGGGGACCCGATGCGACATGACCGCTTCTTCTTGGAAAGACCAACTCGAACTTCACCTGGAAAGCTGGCGTAGCGCCGGCGTCGAATTCCTGCCCCTGCTTCCGGCTCTTCCTTCCTTATCAAGCGCCACCGCCCGCACCAACACCGCGTCCAGTTCAACGCAGGCGCAATCTCAACTCTCGGCCCCGCCTGCGGGATCGCTGCGGGCCGCGATGAGTCCACCAGCCGTGCCGGAACGGCCCGCCACGCAACTCCCCGCCGCCCCCAGCGGCCTTTTCACGGAAAAGGAGTATGCGGCCCCCCAAAGGACAAGCCCTCCGCCAGCGGTGCCCGCCACCTCCGCGGGCACGGGAACCTCGATCCTCGAACTGCCCGTCCTTTCGGTGCCCATTCGTGAACGCGCACTCAAGGATCTGGCGGCCAGGGTCGCCCAGTGCCGGTTGTGTCCCGAACTCGTCCGCACGCGCTCACGCACCGTCTTTGGCGTGGGACCCGTCGATGCCGAACTTGCCGTCGTGGGTGAAGCGCCCGGCTTCAATGAAGATCAGCAAGGCGAGCCATTCGTGGGGCCGGCGGGCCAACTGCTCGACAAGATGCTCGCCGCCTGCGGCTTTCGCCGCGAAGATGTGTTCATTTGCAATATTCTGCGATGCCGCCCGCCGGAAAACCGCCCGCCCATGCCCGACGAGGCCTCCAACTGCCGGCCCTTCCTGGTGCAGACACTGGAACTCATTCGCCCCAAGCACCTCTGCCTGATGGGGGCGTCCGCGGCGAAATACCTGCTTCAAGTGGAGAAACCGATCGGCGCCCTGCGCGGAAAGCAGCTCAACTGGCGCGGGATCGACGCCACGGCGACGTATCACCCCTCCTACCTCTTGCGCACCCCCGCGAAAAAAGCGGATGCCTGGCAAGACCTGCAGGAGATGCTCAAACGGATGGGGCGAACCGTACCCAAACGCGGGGAATGAATCCCTAAGCCGACCCCACGCGGGCGCTTTCGGGAATCCAGTCGAAAAGCTCCTTGAGCTTGGTGTTGACCGCCTTGAGGCCTACTGGCCGAATCAACACGGCACCGTGGCTGGTGGTGGAGACTTCCTTGGCCATGGTGGACTGGTCTTCATTGAGAATCAGCACGCCGCCGAAATGCTTCGCGGTCAAATTGGCGTCGCGCATCACGAGTTCGAACCCGCGAATCCCTTCCAGGCCCGTGCTTCCGCCATCGACCAAGAGCAAATCGTAAGGCTGGCTGCGGTACCGGTCGATCGCCCGCTGCGGATCGGCAGCGATGAGGACCTTGTACCCAAGCTCCCTGAATTTTTGGCGTAAGGCATCTTGCAGGCCAGCGTCCGACTCGACAATAAAAATGGTTAACACCGAGGGGGCAGCCTTCACCGCGGGATCGGCATTGGCTCCCTTTTCCAGGTCTCTTTGCGCGTTCTTGACCGCTTCGACAAGCTGGCCCGGATTTTGGAATCGCGTTTCCGGGTTGAGCGACAACATCATGTTGCAAAGGCCAATGGTCGAGGCGGGCGCTTCGACATCGTTGCGCGTCAGCGTCAACACATTTTCAAAGCGCTGCTTGTACATGCGGGCGCGGCGATCGCGCGTCATTTCGATGGGCGACTTGCCCGTGAGCATTTCGTAAAACACGCAGCCCAGGAAAAAGATGTCGCTACGCACATCGCCCGATTTGGCGTTGGTCGCCCGCTCCAGGCCGGCATAGTCGACGGTGCGCTCGACCTTTTCGCCGTCGTCTTTTCCCGTGCTCGCATCGAAATACTTGGCCAGACCAAAGTCCACCAGCTTGGCGTGGCCATCGGCGGAGACCAGAATGTTGGTCAGCTTGATGTCGCGATGGGTGTAACCTTGCGAAACGGCGAATTGCAGCCCTTTCGCCATATCCTCCATCAGCTTGAGCGCTTCGGCAACCTTGAACACCCCGCGAATCTTGATCAGTTCGCGCAGGTTCTCTCCTTCGACGAATTCCATGATGATGAAGTACTGGCCGGTGGTCGAATCCTGATCGACCCCCAGCACCTCGACGATATTGGGATGCTTGAGCTTCAGACCCATCTTGCCTTCGCGCATGAACAGCTCGATGCGTGCGCTGTCGTCGCTATGGCGGCGCCTGAGAACCTTCACCGCGACCACCCGGCCCGTGTGCGGATTTTCCGCACGGTAAACGCGACCGAAACTACCGGACGAGATTTTGTAAAGCAGCCGGAAGCCGCCCAGGTTGAAGCCGTCTCGCTCACCTTTGCGCAATCGCTCGATTTGCCAGCCAGTTAGATATCGACCTCTTTCTAGATGCCTATACAAGGTGTCGAGGTCTGGATTGGCATCCAGGTCCTCTTTCACCTCGATAACCTGGGCTTCCGTCATCAACCCATTCAACTGCGCAAATTGCAAAATGGATTTGGCGTCTACTTGTCCTTCCACGACTACAACCCCCGGGGAGCGGGACCAAGGCGGGGCAGACCCAACCGTATAGAAGATTCTAAACCAAAAAACGCCCCGGAGGTACTGATCTCCCTGGTTTCGTGGGACCTAATTGGTTTTTCCTCCTTTTTCCTTCATTCGTCCTGATTCTCCCGGGCCTGCAGGGGCAACTTTTCGTTTCCTTGGCGATTCCCCTTGCGGCCAGGAGCATCCCTGGCTATTCCCACTGCGGAATCTGGCCCAGAAACTGGCCATACCGATGCCGTTTATCAGGACCAAAGGGCCATGTCCCCAATCCAACTAGCATCACAATCCCTGGGAACCTCGAGGCGTACCGCTGGCCGGTTTGCCTGGGTCGCGTCGATGAGTTTGGTGCTTTTTAGCAGCGGCTGCGCCACGACCTGGGACGACATCACCTCCCGGGAGTTCCGCTTCAAAAACCTGTTCAAAAAAGGCGACCCTCCGCTAGTCGTGCTGGAAAAATCGACGGACGGCGACAAACGGGCCAAGGCGTTCGCGGCACTCAAGGAACCGCTGGCAAACGGCGGCACCGCCGAAGACCAGGACAAGGTCATCGACCTGCTTTCCAAGGGAGCCACCATCGATCCGCAGGCGCTTTGCCGCTTGCGAGCGGTCGAAACGGTCGGCCGATTCAAGGACGAGCGCGCGGTCGAAATCCTCAAGGAGGCCTATTACCGCGCGGGAAGCTTTGGGCCGGAAATTGCCACGCTGATCAAATGCCAGGCCATGACCTCGCTCGGTGTCCATGGCGACCCCAAGGGAATGGACTTGCTGACGAAGGTCTTGCGCGAACCGACCGTCGTCGGTTCGGAAATGGACAAGCAAAGCAAGCTGGACGAAAAGATCGTCGCCGCGCGAACGCTGAGCCAGTTCAAGGAAAGCTCCTTCTCGACAGAGAGTTTGCTCAACGTCTTGAAGACCGAGAAAGATGTCGCCTTGCGCAATGCCGCGCGCGAATCGCTCGTCAAAATCACGAAGAAGGATCTACCGGCCGATTTCGATTCGTGGGATACGGCGCTGCATGATGCCAACGCCTTCAAGGAAGCGCCAAACAAGTCGATCCTCACCGATGTGGCCAAGTCGCTGGAGCGGTTGAAACCTTGACCCCGGCCGGCGATCACCCCATCTCACACCATGAAAAAAGCCTCGCAAACGCGAGGCTTTTTTGTTATCGACCAACGCCTTGAGCGCCATTTCTACGACTACGGGCCGCCCGGCTTTTTCGGGGGAGAAGCGGGCAAGCCAGGCTTGGCGGCCGGCTTGTTCGGTTGGGATTTGGCGGGCGCCGGTTTCGGGTTCGCCGCATCGGCCCCTTCGGCGGGATTGTCGCCATCTCCGTCCGGCTTCTTGTTGGCATCGGCGTCGGCGGGTGGTTTTTCCTCACCGGGCGCGGCGTCTGCGCCAGGCGCAGGGGCTGGCGTGGGCGTCGCCGCGGCGGCGCCCGCCTTCGGCACCACCATGAACACGCCGCCCAAATTGGCAATGGTCGCCCCGAGCGGATTGAGAATGGAAGCCAGGTGATTTCCCAGGCTCATCCTGGCCGGCGAAACGACCTTCACCTTCTTGTTGGCCACCGGTTCGAGGTTCTGATCGCGGAAGGCGCCATCGGAGAAAAAGATACGCAGCCGATGCCTGGAAGCGACCTGGGCGAGCACATCGCGCAAGGTCGCGCCGTCGGCTTCCTGAATCTGACTGGGCTGGTTCAGCACATCGACCACCGTCTTTTGCGCGACCAGATCTTCCATCACATTCTCGCCCTGGCCATGGAACTCGGCGAGCAGGTAGTCCCGGTCCCGCAGGCAGACCAGTTTGCCCGAATGGCTGGCAAGGAAGAGTCGGTCGGTCGATCGATTCGGAATGGGCACATTGAAATCGGACCAGTCGACCCTGGCCAGTTCGCGGCCGAGTTTCCGGTCGAAGATATACATGTTGCCGGGACGATCGAAAGCGTAAACGAACTTCGGATTCACCGAAACCACATTGTGCATCCCGGGTTGGTAGCCCGCGATGCGAGTGCCGTCGTTGACGGTCCAGGAGATTTTGCCCGTGCGGGCATCGAGCCGGGTCAAACCGAGTTTGGTGATCACAAACAGGTCATCCTCGGTGCAAAACAGGGGGCGTTCGGGGGCAAAGCTGAGCGTGCGTTCCCAGGTTTTCGTGCCGGCGTCGATATCCAGGGCGTAAACCGCGCCGTCATCGGTCGCAAGGTAGCAGGACTTGTTGTGCTGGACAGGCTGAACCATGATCCGGCCATTGATGCGCAGGTTGACTTCGGCATTCTCCGCCGTGGTCCTCTTCACATTGTCGCCGACCTTCGTGGCAGTGAAGGTATCGCCACGATAGTTGATCCCTTGCACGAAGTCCTTGGTGATCAAGGGGCGAAACGGCACGATCCCCTGAGTGGGAAACATCCAGTTGATCTTGGGATTCAAGATCGGCTCTTCCTGATTGAGGAGCTGCACATCGTCGTCCACGGTGCGCAGCGTGCCGGGAGCCTTGGGATCCATGGCCGGCGCGGGAGGAGGTTGGTCGCCCGGTCCCGGCGCGGCAGCAGCGCCATCTCCCATCGGCGGCGGCGCCGCGCCAGTGAAGTCGGCGAGGACGTCGTTTGGCTTTTCCTTGACCCGGGTTGGCGACGGCCCGCCTCCGACACGCAAACGAGGAACGTCGAGTTCAAGACGCTTGCGCTTGACCGGCCCGGGGGGTTGGGGCAGATAGATCGCAATAATCGCCTCCCCCTCGACCGCCAAATAAAGCTGCTGGTTATCCGCCACGCCCGGGGCGGAGGGGGTCACTCCCAAGGGGAAGCGCCAGTCGATCGTGCCGGTGCGCCGGTCGATCGAATGCAAGCTGCCATTGTTGAACGCGAAAACATGGCGATTGTTCCAGGCGAGGTCCAGCGTCACCTGGTAAGGCTGCCCAGGAAGGACATGCCAGAATTGCCGGCCGGTTTCGGCATCGAGGCAAACGACCGTTCCCCTGCGGGTCTGCACCAGCACCTGGCCGCCGACTACCCAGGCGTCGTGAATGCCATCGTGCTTGCTTTCCATCGGCAAGTCGACGCTCCACTGCAGCACGAGGTTGAGCGCCTCAAGCTGGTGAGCCTTGGGAGTGGAAGGGTGGGTGAGCACCTGGGAACGACGTTGCGCCCAAGCCTGAGCCGGCAATAGTGACCCGGCAGCCAAAATGGCCACAAATGCATGCACGGCGAAGCGCATCATGCCCCAACTCCCGATGATCCAAGGTGCCGACCAAGCCTTCCCAAACTATAACCCACGGGACGCTCAGGACGCATGCGCCAGCGAATCGGAATTTTTTACCCGGGGATCATTCGACCGCCGGCGCCGTTAACTCTCACGATGCCGAGGACGCGGACGAAATCGACTGGGGGTCTTTTGCACCGCGGTGCTCGCTATTTCTTGCCTTGCAGGCGTTTTTTCCTGAAGAATTCACTGAGGATGGACGAGCAATCGCTTTCCAGCACCCCTCCCACGACCGTGGCTCGGTGATTGAGCCGTGAATCGGTCGTGATGTTGAACAGGGTGTGGCATGCTCCCGCCTTGGGGTCGACACAACCATAAACCACATGGGGAATGCGCGCCTGCACGATCGCTCCGGCGCACATCGGGCAAGGTTCGAGCGTGACGTAAAGGACACAGTCTTCCAGTCGCCACGATTTCATCGCGTTGGCGGCCTGAGTGATGGCGATCATTTCGGCGTGGGCCGTTGGGTCTTTCAATTGTTCCCGCTGGTTGTGCGCCCTCGCCAGCACCCCCTTTTGCAACGAAACGATCACCGCTCCCACTGGCACTTCGTCTTCCTCTTCGGCCGAACGGGCCTCCTCCATCGCCATGGCCATATGTTCGGCATGAAACGGGTGGCGAGGATCGGCCCAGGGAATCCCGAAATCTTCGGGGAACCAGGATCCAGGGGCAGCCACCATCTCTAAACTCCCTTCAGTCGTCGTCGCATACACAACACCGCGCGGCTTTTTTTTTGCGCGCAAGCCGGCGCCGCGCCCCGATTCTGAACCGGTTCCGCCGCGCCCCGGATCGGAACCGGATCCACGCGAGGGCCAATTGCGGCGCCATCAAGGAGTGGATATGGCCTTTTCCCTCGAAAGCATACAGCAGGCGGTACGAAATGAAGGGCTCGACGGCTGGCTCCTCTACGATTTTCGCAATACCAACCCGCTTGCCCTGCGCGTGCTCGAACAGCCCCAGCTCGCGGGCAAAAGCCGCCGCTGGGCCTACTTCATCCCCGCCTCGGGTGAGCCGACCCGGTTGGTCCACCGGATCGAATCGGAGGCGCTCGATCGCCTGCCCGGCCAGAAACGGATCTATTTGAAATGGAGCGAATGGGAAAGCGCCATCGAGAGCTTTTGCGGTCCGGGAAAAAAGATCGCCGCAGAATACAGCCCGATGCAGCGCAATCCCGCCATTTCGCGTGTCGACCCCGGCCTGATCGATCTGGCCCGTAGAAAGGGGGCAGAAGTCGTTTCGTCGGGAAATTTGCTGCAGCTTTTTGAGGCGGTCTGGTCCGAAGCGCAGTGGTACTCCCACCTGGAAGCCGCGGTGGCGGTGCGATCGGCGTTTACCACTGGTTTTCAGGCCATTCGCGACGCGCTGACAAATCGGGGAGAGATTCGCGAAACGGAGGTGCAGGCGATCATCCTCAAGCATTTTGAGGCCCATCAACTCGTTTCCAGCTCGCTGCCCATCGTCGCCTGCGGACCGAACGCGGGCAATCCTCACTATGGTCCGCTCGCAGGTCAAGACGCGCTCATCCGTCCCGGCGACCTGGTGTTGCTCGATATCTGGGGCAAATTGAAGACGCCCGGCGCGGTCTACAGCGACTTGTCGATGATGGGATTTGCCGGCACCGTCGTTCCTCCGTTTTATGGCACCCTTTTCGAGCTGGTTTGCCGGGCCCGGGACAGCGCGGTGGCCAAGGTTCGCTCGGCGATGAAAGCGGGCGTCGGACCATTCGGCTGGGAAGTCGACGATGCGGCCCGAGCGGTGATCGAGGCGGCCGGACAGGGCCAGGCCTTCTGCCACCGGACCGGTCATTCGATTGGTCAGGAAACGCATGGCAACGGCGCCAACATCGACAATCTGGAAACGCGCGAGGAGAGGCGCTTGATCCCCGGCACTTGCTTTTCGATCGAACCGGGGCTCTACTTTGACGACTTTGGCATGAGAACCGAGGTCAACGTCTGCATTCGTCCTGACCACGAGGTGGTCGTTACCGGCGGCGAGCCGCAGACGGAGATCTTGCCGATCCTGGGTGACTGGAAGGTGGCCTAGCCTTTGGCAGCTCGTTTGGGACATCGGGTGAAGGTTGCCCGATGCGAAGGCCGAGAGGCGAAGTCTCGGGCGCGAAGTCCTGAAGTGCAGAAGGTATCGATGGCGTGGATCGCGATGGGGCGAATCTTTTTTGCCGGCGGCGCGGTGGCCTGGAAAGGAGTGAAAGGTCTGGCCAATCCTCCCCCCGGTGAGGAGCGAAAAACCTCAAAAGGGACCGCTTACGCATCCCTCGTGATGGGTGTGCCGATTATGGCCGCGGGGATCGTGGTACCGCGGCTGGTCTTCTAACCGAATGGTCGTTTGCAAACGAGCTTACTGATTGGCTTCGCGAATGAGTCCCAGGAATCCTTCCGCAAGGGTCCTTGATTCGAAATCCCAGGTGGTATCGATGTCGGCGCGCCCCCGAATGGCCAGCGCCTGCTCAAAGTAGGATTTCGCCAGTCCGGTCCGGCCTTCTTCCAGCGCAAGAAGACCTGCAAGCACCAGCCCCTCGGCTTCACCGCGCAGTTCGCCTGCCAGACCATCGAGCCGCCCCTGGGTCCGTTGCCGATTGAACGCCTGCGCGGCCAGTGCCGCCGGGCTCAGCTGTGCCCCGATTCCCTCCAGCACCGCTTGACCGAGCACCAGCCCTGCCAAAACCCGCGGCGGTTGCTTTTCACTCTCGACATCCGCCGGAAAACTTAAATACTGGCACTGTTTCCGGGCCGACCCATACTGGCCCAGCGCGGAAAAGGCCTGGATTTGCGTCCAAACGTGAGTTTGCAGATCCTGGTTATCCAGCTCTTCCCCACCGGTCCAATCACGGACCTGTCTGGCGCCGCCGGTAAACAGAAGGAGTTGGATTTCCATTTGCATTCCCGGTGCGCCAAAGGCCGAGATGTCGCTGGTCAGGAGCGTTTCAAGCGCCGTCCCCGCCAGGCCCAACTCCAACGCCAGTTGCGCCCGGTCGAAAATCCTCAACCCGGGGGCATCTCGATGGAAGGAATCGAGTCGCCGCTGGACATCTTGTTCCATTCGTTCAAGCTTTTTGACATTGTCGTTCAATTGCTTGATCAGTTTGGCCGCTTCCGGGCCTGGCGGCCAGGGACGCGAGACGATCAGGGCCTGGTGCCGTTTCAGTTCCAAAAAGGTCAAATCGCGATAGCCCAACTCCTGGTAATGCATGCCGAGCGCAAAGCGCGCATCGGCCAGATCCGGCGCCAGGCGGACCGCCTCCGTCAGGGCTCGCGCAACCTGCACCCGACGCAATTGCATCAGCCCCGGCACCCGCCGGCCCCAGCTTTTCTCCTTCGAATTGAAAAGCAAGCGCTGATAAGCCTCGGCAAGGCGGTTGCGGGTGGTCCCATCCATGGGATTTTCCCGCGCTTCGCGGCGCAGCGCCTGAATGGCCAAATAAAGCGCCGCGGGAGAAATTTCGCCGTAAAAGGTCCCGTAAAAATCTTGAAGCGACAGGACCCAATTTTCCGCGGGCGTCAGACTTCTCGGATCAAAAGCGCCGGCGCGGAAGGGCCCGACCATTTGTATTTTGAGCAAACTTTCCACAGGAAGGCCGGGCGAGCCAAACGGCGCCCAGCCAAAGGCGGATGCAATCAGTCCGCCCGATTGCAAGCTCACCCAGGATCTCATCGCCTTGCCTGGCGCCTTGAGTCGCTGGTATTCGGCCACCATCAACAAAAGTTCGGCATGGTCGCGCCAGGGTTTCCAGCCGGAGGTTGCGCGAAAAAAGGGACGATACCAGGGGGTGTCGGCATCTTCGGGAATAGGGGAATCGGCAAAATCCTCTTCATCCTTGGCCGAACCGGGAATCGCGAAAGCGACCTTGTTGGGATTCCATTCTGGCAACGCCCCCATCGGCAGATCGCCTTTGGCAAACAGGGCATAGGAACCATCCAGATCGATCGTCCGCCACATCGGGTCCAAAACGAACATCTTTTGCGCGGTCTGCAGCCACCGGCCATGGTCGGTGTCGAGCACCAGGACCAGTTCGGTTCCCGGGTCGGTATTGCCCTCCATCAAGAGCGCGGGCTTGAACGACCAGGCCACGGAAGGATGGAACCAGGAAAGCGCGCGCGCCATGGCGCGCGAAGGAACGGCAACACTGAACTTTTCGGGAAGCGCCTTGCTTGCGGCAAGATCCACGACTTTCCTTCCTGCCCGCTCCCATGATGGGTGAGGGTCATACCCCCAGATTCTTGGCCCATAGGGGGGCAGTTGCAACCAACCAGGCCAGGCACAAAAAAGAAACAAAAGTAAAATGGACCAACCAAAAACGGGAATCGCCTTTTGCCCCCAGGGAGATAATTTCCATTGTTCCTGAAATGGGCCGCTTTTTTGCACACCACTGCCAAAATGGTGAGCGATTCCCCAGGCAAATACAGGCCCGGCGAACAGCGCGAACCAGGGAATCAGGCGGTAGTTCAAACAGGCGGCTAATCCCGCGACCGCCCAGGGCAAACACCTGGACCAACGAAACTCGGGAAAGCCCAGGACCATGCCGAAAACCGAGAGGATGATGAGCGGGAAAAATGCCAGGCCCGCGGGACTATTGAGTGCCTGAGCGAAATACTCGGCGCCAAAAGGCGAGCGGTACCAACCTTCCGGCCCCGCCCAATCGTTGATCGCTTGCAAAATCCCCGCGCCAGAAAAAACCTCCAACAATCCCCACGAAGCGCATCCCACAAGGCATGCGGCAATCCAGCGCCAGGCGACCGCTCCTTTAAGGCGGCGCAAATGGGCGTCGACCATTTCGCCAACGAATGCCGCGATCAACACGGCGACCGGCATCCAAAACGAGGGGTCAATCAAGCCCCAGGCCACGAAGATTAGGAACCAGGAAACTCCGGGGGGTTCCGGCGACTTGTCTGGCGGCCAGAGCCTGAGCATCACAACCGATGTCAGCAAAAGCGATAGCACGCCAGGTTGCATGAGCAGGCGGTTCGACATGGCGAGCAGGGCCAGACCCGCTCCGAGTGCCGCGATCCAGGGAGAATCGGCGCCGATCAATTTGAGAAGATTCCGTGCCAAAAGGCCTACGAGCAAGGCCTTGAACAGCACCATCAACGAAGGACCGAACGATATCGTTCCCGCCCAAACGATCAGATCGAAAAGAAATCCAGGTCCGGGTGTGATTTGCCCCCGAACCAGGTCGCTTCCGTCCGCCAGGCGCACCCAGAGATCGAGATTGCGCGCGGGGAACGACGCCAAAAGGAAGGCAAACAAAAGAATGCAGCCAAAGAGCACCCGATATTGCCGCCACGAGGCTCGCAGAGGTGGACTAACCAAGTGAGGGCCCAGGAGAGAGAAAAGTGAAAAATAAAATCAACGAATCCAGCAGATCCCGATTTCGAAGCCCAGCAACGACGCCTCTATCCGGTACCGATTATTAAGAGTTTACGGCACGTTGATAGGCCTGTCTCCTGTCTACGCTTCGGGAAAGAGCCACCCACCGATACCGCGCCGACAACAAAAGACGGGAAAATGACGGAAAGGAAGGAAAAAAAGGCGTTTTTGATCTTTTTCATCAAGAATCGGCAATTCGGCCGGCTAGGTCTGCCAACGCATCGGGCCGCGCGGGACTGAAAGACCCGCACGGCCCAAATGAAAAGCAGTCGGCATGGAGAAAAGGCCGTGCCAGAGGGAAAAGCCCATCGCTGCCGAAGGGCAATTAGGCCGAAGTCGGCTTGAGCAGCGTCCTCAGCTTGCTTTCGACTTCGCCAAGCGGCACTCGAACCTGTTGCTGCGAATCCCGATCGCGCCAGGTGACGGTTTGGTCGGTCAGGGTCTGGCCATCGATCGTGAGGCAAACGGGAGTTCCCGCTTCGTCCTGACGGCGATAGCGCCGGCCGATGGCCCCGCCGTCGTCGTACTGGACCGCAAAATCGGCCTTGAGCGAGCGATAGAGCTCCTGAGCTTTTTCCGGCATGGCGTCGCGATTGACAAGCGGGAAGATGGCGGCCTTGACCGGCGCCAAGCGAGGGTGAAGACGCATGACGGTGCGCATTTCTCCACCTTCGAGGGTTTCTTCGGCAAAGGCCTCGCAAAGAAACGCCAAGGTGCCACGGTCGGCGCCGGCCGAGGGTTCGATGACGTGCGGCCAGTAGCGTTCGCGCACGCGGTCATCGAAGTATTGCAGATCCTTGCCTGAACCCTTGTGCCTGGGTTTGCCGTCTTCGCCCTGTTCGACGATGAGGTTGTTTTCCGCATCCTTGACGAGCTTGCCTTCCTGGTGGCTGCGCAAGTCGAAATCGGCCCGGTGGGCGATCCCCTCGAGTTCCCCGAATTCGCCCGGAGGCAAGAAGGGGAAGCCATATTCGATGTCGGCCGTGCCGCAGGAATAGTGGCTCAGTTCCTCCGGAAGATGCTCTCTGAGAATGAGGCGCTGGGGATTGAGACCCAGATTGGTGTACCAGCGGTAACGGCGATCGCGCCACCATTGGTACCACTGGGCCGATTCCTTGGGATGGCAGAAAAACTCGATCTCCATCTGCTCGAATTCGCGGCTGCGGAAGGTGAAGTTTCTGGGGGTGATTTCGTTACGAAAGCTCTTCCCCACCTGGGCGATCCCAAAAGGGGTTTTCACCCGGGTCGAGTCGACCACATTCTTGAAGTTCACAAAAATTCCCTGGGCCGTTTCGGGCCGTAGGAATGCCGCCCCTTCCTCGCCGCTCAGGGCGCCGACAAAGGTTTTGAACATCAGGTTGAATTCGCGCGGTTCGGTGAGCGTGCCCAGCGTGGCCGCATCGGGCGCGATCACTGCCGCAAAATCCTTCACCGTGGTCAAACTGACCAATTCCGATGCCCAGACCAGTTCGCCGGCTTGCTTGGAGCGCATACCAAGGAATTTCAGCGCCTTGGTTTCGGTCTCCTTGAGCCCTTCCTCGCCGCCTACCTGGGTGGCGACAAACACCTTCTGGCCCTTGCCTTCGAGCCAGCGGCCGCGCACCTGATCGTGCCGGTAGCGCTTCTTCGATTCGCGGCAATCGACCATGAAATCGTGGAATAGATCGTAGTGGCCCGAACATTTCCAAACTTGCGGATGCATGATGATCGAACAATCGAGCCCGACCATTTGAAAGGGCGATGGCGCTCCCTCGAGCTGGGAAAGCTCGTCATGGGCGGCGACCATGTCCTTCCACCAGGCCTCTTTCACATTGCGCTTCAGTTCCACGCCAAGAGGGCCGTAATCCCAAAAGCCGTTCAGACCTCCGTAAATTTCGCTGGAGGGGAAGAGGAATCCGCGCCTTTTGCAAAGCGCGACGATCTTGTCCATACTCATTCGCCAATCGTCCTTTCCACGAGAAATCCCATCCAAACGGCTCGCCGTATCAGGTCAGGGTTCCCACCAAAAATTCCTGGTCGGCATCCAGAGAGAAGCGAGGAATGCCCTGGGAAGTGTCCCATTGTGCCGCAAAACGGATATCCGAGGCAAATCCAAGTTGAGTCAAAGTGTGCCCATGCGGCACTTCGCTAAGGCGCCGCTCCAGATCGGTTCGATGGTCGGCCGTGTCTTCCCATAACTCACGGGCGCGCTGCGCCGGTTCATCCAGTGTAAACTCGTGCCTTTTCGCCTCGCTGGCCACCCATCCGGCAAACAAAAGGTCTTCCCCGGCTCGATTGCCTTCCTGGCCGGCGCAAACAATCACTGCGTCGCCACCGGTTTTTTGCAGATGGCGCCAGATCGCCTTGGCATTACCAAAGGCGCCCGCGATCAGTTCCCCGGCAGTCGCGGAGCGTTTCAGCGCCAGGGTGCCGTTGGTCGTGGTGAAAACGATCGTTTTTCCCCGCACTCGCTCCGGCAAAAAGTCCTGCGGCGAATTTCCTAAATCAAATCCTTCTAAGGGTTTTCCGCCGCGCTCCCCAGCCAGGAGTAAGGGTTCGCCATTTTGGCGCAGAGTGGACGCCAGGATTCGGGCCTCTTCCACGGTGGAAAGGGGAATGATGCGTTTGGCCCCGGCCGCCAGGGCGGCCAGTATGGTCGTCGTCGCGCGCAAAATATCGACGACCACGACCGTGGAGGCTCGGCCAGCGCGCTCCGGATCGATCTCGGCGGCAGTCGGGATTACGGCCAATTGCCGAAATCGTTGAGGAAGCGAGGAACTCACCGGGGTGCATCCGCTAAGAATTTCCAGTTCTTGTCGAAGACACCCGCCTCGTGGACGATTCCCGTGGGGCAGTGGTAAAGGCCAAAGTCTCCAAACTGGGAAAAGAGTAAGGCGTTGGTCCCCTTGAACTGCTCTTCGTGGAAGGTGTGACCGCTATTGACGACCAGGTATTTTCCCGGGGCATTAGGATTGGGCTGAACCGAAAAGGGTAAATAGGTTTCCGCCGATTTCGCCTGGCCCCGCCATTCGATCGTGCCGGCTTGCCATGGGTAGGGGAGCTTGCTCGCGGCCTGGGCCAGGATTTTTGATGACCCGGGGTCGCCAAAAACAACCAGGTGCTTCTCCGCCTGCATTTGCGCCGTGATCTGTTCTTCCGCCACAAATGGGAAATCGCCGCGCATCCATTTCGTCCATTCCTGGCGAAAGCGTTCCAGTTCCTCCACGGCTCGTTTCTGCCCGGGCTCGCTCCACGGTTTACCGGTGCCCAGCGTCACGATGAAACCATCCATGAAGGCATCGTCGATGGGCCCTTGCAATCCAGGCCGTTTGCGCCAGCCCAAGGGTTCGGGATCGGCTTGCCAGGTTTTTCCCTTGAGTATCCAGTGATGAGCACCTGCCCTGGAGCATTCAAGTTCGGTGCCATCGAGGATCATTTTCGTGGGGTCAGTCGATTTGCGTTCAAGCGCAAGACGGTCAATTCCCTGGGTGGCGACGCGATATTCGGTGGCCGTTTTTTGGGCGACGACCCGGCCCGGCGACCCAGCGCCCTTCAGGCCAGTGATTTGGATCCAGTGACACTTTCCATGCCGTTCGCTATTTGCGGTCCAATCGATTTGCGCGGGATGGGTATCAAGCCCCTTCGCGACGTGAGGCTCAAGCGCATCGTCGACTTTCTTTTTCCATTCCGGCGGCATTTTGTGAGCCAGGCCGGGAGCGATCAAATGCTTGATGCGCGCCTCGAGAAGGGCGTCGGCACCAAGCGCCTGGGTGAAGAAATCCTGACTGGGATCTGGTTCGCCCCGGCCGGCGAGGGCACGCTCGATGTTGAGGGCAGCTTCTTTTTGCGGGTCATCCGCGCCGCTATAGGCCACGGTTGCGACCATGGCGACATTGCGCGCGGCGTCCACCGCATCGTAACGCCTGAGGATTTCGCGCTGCCAGGAGGGTAAATCAGCGGGCACCGTTTTGGCATAGCCGATTGTCCTCGTGAAGCCGGCCCCCGGCTGGATGGCGCAAAACCGGTCGGCATGGTGCAAACCCAGATGCCAGGTGCCCGCGCCCCCCATGGAAAAGCCGCGCAATACGACCCTTTTCGGATCGATTTTATCTTTTTCTCGGCGCAGAGTGTCGCCAATGACTTCGAAGACATCGGTTTCCCCCGCCCAGCGGTAGGCGTTGTTCCCCCTGCCGAAGACTTCGACCACCACATTTTTTTCAAGCGCCGCTTTTCCAGCCTCATGCTGATTGAGGAAGAGTGCTTCGGTCAGACCATCGCTACGCCCATGCAGCACCACTTCCAACGGCGAGGAAATTTGGCTTTCACCATAACCTTTGGGAAATTTGATGGCGTAGGGTTGCAAGGAGCCGTCGATGGTTGATCGGTAAGCCCGGCAGATCCAGGTTCCCGCGGGCTGTGAGGCCAATCCCTTACTTGAGGAATTGGCGCGCTTCAGTCCCGTTTGCAACGCCCGATCGATTCGCTGGGAACCGCCAGGCAGGTTCTGTTCGCCAAGGAGTATGCCGATTCTCGCCGCACGGGCGTAGACACCCACATCGAGGGATTCGTCGTTTCGCAGCGGCAACACATTTTGCTTGAGAGCGCTGTCCAGTTTTTTCTGGCTCTCAACCAGTGCTTCTAGAGGGATGGGTGCCGGCGATTTCTTGACCTGGGCTTTGTTGTCTGGCGCTTTTTGCGGGGGTTCTTTTGCGGACTTTTCTTGAGGGAGTGCTTTTTTCCCTCCGGAAGCCGCGTCTTGAGCGGCTACCGGGCCATTGCCAAGAAAATCGGCCGCGTCAGCCGCATCCCGGCTTTCAACCTGGCCACCGGCAATCTGAGCAATGGCAACCTGGTGAGCAATAGGAACCTGATGAGCAATAGCAACCGGGCCGCCTGCGCCGATTGGGGCCGAAAAAACAAGGCAGGTGAAAAAAAGGAACGAAAAATTAACGAAGCGAATCGCGCAAAAGGTCCATGGCTTCCGGAAGAGAAGTATCTTGCAGGCGCTTGCCTTTATCCTTGAGGCGCTCCTCGAAGCGAATTGCCATATCCTGCATGCGTTCATGGGTTTGCTCGGATCCGCCGAGGAGGAGAAAATGCTCGGAACGAGTGACTCGTTTGGATTCGTCGCTTTGATCCAAGCCCAAGCCGACAATACCGGTTATACCGATTTTGTCGCCATTTTTCCCTTTGTTTGCCTTCATGAAGGCTCCCTTGCCTTGATCCCGTGTCCGTATTTTAAGCGGTTTTCACCGGAAAAAGGGGCCAATTCGGAAAAATCCCTGCCGTTCATGCTGTCTTCACCCTTTACAGACCCACCCTTCGCTGGGAAAATGGCTTGATGGTTATTGGGACCTGCCCGCAACCGGGATACCCCGGCTCGTTGCGGGCATCTTGTTTTGATCGTGTTTGGTTTGCGATCCTTTGGTCCCTCCCGATTAACAATTTGCAATGAGGTAGGGTTTATGGCCACCGATCGTGTGCCAATGACCCGTGAAGGGTTTGAACGCAAGCGAGGCGAACTCGAGCGCATGGAAAACCATGACATGATCGAGATCACCAAGCGGGTCGCGGAAGCGCGCGCCCTAGGCGACCTTTCGGAAAATGCCGAATACCACGCCGCCCGCGAAGATCAGGGAATGCTTCAGGCAAAGATCGATTCGGTGCGTGACGAACTGGCGCGAGCGCAAATCGTCGATCGCAGCACCCTGCCCACGGGCACCGTCGTCTTCGGATCCCAGGTAAAAATCAAAGACCTTTCCACCGGGAAAAGTTCCAAGTACCACCTGGTGGGCCCGGGCGAGGAAGATTACGAAAACAACAAAATCCTGGCGACCAGCCCACGCGGCCGCGCCCTCCTGGGAAAAAAACTGGGCGAAATCGCGGAAGTCAATCTGCCCAAGGGAATGTTCAAATACGAAGTCACGGAAATTAGTTTTCCCGACTGATCCGGTCTGATCCCAAGCGATCATGGTGGCCGCTGAAAAAGCGGCCACCGTTTTTTCCGCTCATGAAATCGCCGCGGTTGGCCACTCTGATGGCACCGCCGTCGTTGACACCTCCCGTTGATGAAAAATGCCGGGTGATGAAAAATGCCGGGGCCCGCGATTGAATGTTTCGCAGCCCGCAATGGAATGCACTTGGGCTGATTGATCGACCCAGGATCAACGCCCCGGCAAAATCAACTCCGGCCGTCCCCTCGCCGGATGACGAACGATCCCTTTTTTGAGTTCGGTAACTCGGCTTTGGAGCGATTCCGCATGAAATACCAACGCATCGCCGCAATGGTCTCTCCCCTGGTGTTCCTGGCGGCCGCCTGGATGGTGGTTCCGCTGGACTCTCCTCCCGGCGCAACCATGACCAGCGCCGCCAAGGAGTTCCTCGCTTCGCTCAAGCCCGAGCAGACGGCGCAAGCGGCCTACCCTTTCGAGTCGAAGCACCGCACCGACTGGCATTTCGTGCCGCTTCAAGATGCACAGCGTAAACCGACCCGCGCCGGCATCCGGTTGGAACTGCTCGACACACCACAAAAAGAAAAAGCGATGGCGCTCTTACGCGCCGGCACCTCCGCCGAGGGAGCCAGGGCGGCCGAAACGATCATGAGCCTCGAATCGCTCCTCCATGAAATGGAAGGCACCAAGGGGGTGAATGTCCGCAATCCCAATTGGTATTTCGTTTCCATCTACGGCGAACCGGGCAAAGGCGATTGGGGTTGGCGTTTCGAAGGCCATCACCTTTCGCTCAATTTCACGCTCACGGGCGAGGAAGTGATCAGCGCCACACCGGCAGTATTCGCTTCCAATCCCGCGGAAGTGCTCAATGGCAGCCGTAAAGGCACCAAGCCGATCTTCAATGTCCAGGATATCGCCCTGGAACTGACCGGTTCGCTCGATGCCCCGCAGGCAGCCAAGGCGCGCCGCGAGCAACCCCATCCCGAGGTCGAGGCCAAGACGGTAGCCGCATCGCCCAGCGAATTGAAAGGACTCACCTCCGGCGAAATGAACGATAACCAAAAGGCAATTCTTAACCGGCTGGTGCAGGCCTACCTGCGCCGTTTGGCCGAACCGATCGCCAAACGAGAATGGAACCGGATCGAACAAACCCCCGGCGATCTTTACTTCAGCTACTACCGCGATGAAAACAAGCCCGGCAAACCCATGACCTACCGCGTGGCTCGCAAGGACTTCCAGGTGGAATTCCTCAATGTCCAGGCCGACGGCGAAGGAAACCCCGCCAACCATATTCACAGCGCCTTCCGCACCCTGCCCAAGGATTTCGGCGGCAAGCAATAAACGACCGGCCTAGGCCGCGGTTGGTTGGATCAAGGAAAAGACGAAATTTTAACATAAAAAAAGCCAGGCTCTTTGAGCCTGGCTTTTTTTATCAATCGAACACGACCGTTTTGCGATCGTAAACCAAGATCCGGTGGGCGATGTGCCATCTGAGGGCGCGCGAAAGCACGATCTTTTCCAGGTCGCGGCCCTTTTCCAGTAAGTCTTCGAGCGAATCGCGATGCGAGATGCGTACCAGGTCCTGCTCGATGATCGGCCCTTCGTCGAGTTCGTCGGTGACATAATGGCTTGTCGCGCCAATCAACTTCACCCCGCGCTCGAAGGCGCGGTGATAAGGCTTGGCGCCGATGAACGCCGGCAAGAACGAGTGGTGGACATTGATCACGCGCCGGGGAAAGCGCGCGACAAAGTCGGGGGAAATGACCTGCATGTATCGCGCCAGCACGACCAGGTCGACTTTGTTCTCATCGAGCAAGGCGAGTTGCTTCTTCTCAGCTGCGGCCTTTTTTCCTGGCTCCACCGGGATGTAATGAAAGGGAATGCCGTAAAAATCGGTCCAGCGCTTCGCCCCTTCGTGATTGCCGATCACCAGGGGGATGTCGCAAAGCAGCTCCTTCGATTGATGGCGGTAAAGAAGATCGACCAGGCAATGCAGGTGCTGGGAAACAAACAACGCAACCCGCAGCGGCCGATCGGACCGCTCCAGTTTCCAGCGCATCGCGAACCGGTCGGCGACAGGTGCAAACCGGCGGGGAAACTCCTCTAAATCGAGGTCGAACCCTTCGAGGTCCCACTCGACCCGCATCAGGAAAAGATCGCGTTCGGCGTCCTGGTGCTGATCGGCGTGAAGGATGTTCGCATTGTGCCGGCACAAGAAGTCGGCAACCCCCGCGACAATGCCCCTTTGATCGGGGCAATCGATCAACAAAATCGCTGTCTTTTTCATTCGCGAAACACCACCCAAACCAGAATGTCATGGGCCCCAAGGTCATCAGACTTCGGGCTGTTCAAGCTCTCAATCGTCCTGTGTCCCTTTAAAACTCCATCCGTTCCAGGGCCCGGCAGCCACGATCGAGGGAAAAAAAGGTCACGAGCAGGCCGAGCATCGTCGCCAGAAGGAGTCCCAAGCCGATCATCGCCCAAACACCCGCGGGCGGACCGTCCGGTCCCTTAATGGCGTAGGCCATATGCCAGGGCAGCGCGCCCAAGAAGACCATCACCAAAAGAAAACCAAGACCCACAACCAGATTCAGCGTCCCGCCAAAACCGACGGCAATTTTCGACGGATCGGTTTCACGAAAATTGGGCATGAGCGCGCCCAACCCGGTACTCAGACCGCTCATTCCCGAACCAACCAGGGCCAAAAGCGGGATATGGATCGCCATTCCCGAAAGGGGAATGCCCAGCGAGATGTCGGAAATGACAATGAGGGGGATGGTCACGATCATGGAGCCTGTAAAGGCAAACCAGTACTTGGCCATGAGCATGCGCGTCCGCTCGACGGGCATGAGTCCCAGCACCCAGAAGCGCCGCCCCTCCAGGCTCAACTGGGGAAAGACGAACCGGCCCGTGTAGGTGCACATGAGCAGCGAAAGACTCAACAGGTTAAGAAATCCCAAGCCGATCTGAAAAGGAAACTCGATCTCTTGCGGAAACATGCGCCGCAAATTGGAGAAATAAAGCAAAAGCAGCCCCATAAACAGCACGACTTGCCCCCACTGGCGGGGATCGCGCCGGAAGGTTTTGAAATCCTTGAGCATGAGCGCCGCCAGGCTGCGGTCGGCCGGAGCGATCATTTTGAACAGGCGGTCGATGAACGAAGCGGTCTTGGCCTGGTCGGCATCGGGCTGCATGGTCAGCCGGTCAACGCCGCGCCGATAAAGCAGCCGCGACAAAAAAGCCGCGACCAAATAAATGAACGCTCCATGCGTCCACACCAAACTTAGGTGATAGAGGCTCGTTTGCACATCGCCGTAGGCAGCGGCCCGCAATCCCCGGGAAATCCAGTAGCTGGGCAAAACGGGAAGGCTGGCGACCTGCACCTGCCCCAGCGTTTTTTGGAGCAAGTCTTCCCCCATCTGGATGTCGCCTTGCCTTAAGCCTCTCAAGGTTAGGCCAAGCCAGGAAACCACGATCAGGACGGGAATGACGATCCCCAAGCCGACGGCCAGCGCCCTGCCCTTGGGCAAGAAATTCACGAGAAGCAGGCACAAGATCGATCCGATCGAGCCGGGGATAAGCGCAAAACCGACAAAAAAGAGCGGCATAAGCGCATAAAAAGCGAACCCTGCCTTGACCGAGATGCCGTAGGCGATGAGAATCGGCCCGCCCAGCAAGAGAAATGCCCACGAACTAAACGAGGCCGCCACGACGAACTTGTAAGCGAACACCTGGTCTTCATCGACCGGTTTGCTCAATAGAAACGCCGTCTCGGCGGAATCGAAGAGGCTGGCATGCAAAATCAGGCCGGTCGAAAAAACGAGCAAGGCGGCCAGCGACAGAAAGAGCAGATCGAAGAGCAGGGCAACGATGTTGCCGCCCAAGGGCAGTTTTTGATCGGCCAGGTATTTGAAACCAAACCAGGCGACGATGAAAACAAAATGGACCACGATGAAGCTGCAAATCGCGATCGTTAAGGGCCGCATCAGCGCCAACGTCGTGTAACTTTTCCAGGAGTTGTTGAGAAGCCGCCACCCCAGCTTCAGGAACACCCCGAGCGCTCCGGGGTTGCGAGCGCTCACGGATTTGCCCTGGGTGACAAGATCGCCGGAAGCAAACCCGCCAGAGGCGTGGGCTCCGGCGGGCGCCAAGTCATTTTTCATGGGCCGGGGACCGCCGTGGTTGCCGCCTCTTCGGTGAGCTTGAGGAAGACCTCTTCAAGCGACCCGTCAAGCGATGCCTGATTTTTCAGATCCGCGACCCGGCCCAGGCCAATCAGTTTGCCGCGGCTAATGATGCCGATCCGGTCGGCCAGCTCTTCGACGACATCGAGCGAATGGGAGGAAAGAAAAACCGTCGTCCCGTTTCTTGCCTGCTCGCGCAAGATGTCCTTGAGCTGCCTGACGCTACGAGGATCGAGCCCCACGGTCGGTTCGTCAACAATCAACAAGCCCGGCTCGTGCAGCAAGGCCGAGGCGAACACCGTCCGCTGGCGCATCCCATGGGAATAGCGCTCGGTAAGAAGGTCAAGGAAGCCTTCCAGATGAAACAGGCCCGCCACATGGCGGATTCTTTCCACGGTTTTTTCATGGGAAAGGCCATGCATTTCCGCGACGAACTCGAGAAATTCGCGGCCCGTGAGTTTGTCGTAGAGGTAGGGCAAGTCAGGCACATAGCTCATAACCGACCGTGCCTGGCGCCCCTGCTTGGCCAAATCATAACCGCCGACTTTGATCGTCCCTTTGCTTGGTCGCAACAACCCGCAGAGCATTTTGATCGTCGTCGTTTTGCCCGCGCCGTTGGGTCCAAGAAAGGCAAATAGCTCTCCTTTGGGGACCACCAAGGTCATGTCGTCCACGGCGGGCTTGCCGCTATAAACCTTGGAAACGCCGATGATCTCGATCATCGGCGGTTGGACTACGGCCTGATTCCAACCGCCCGAGGCAGGATCGGTCAACCCCTGTGCGGCACGAGTCGGCTCGCTGGAAGGGTGGTGGCCATTGAGACCCGGTTGCGCCAGGTGATTCGGCTCAGTCGACATCATTCCTCCCGCTCGATGGTCCAGCGGTGACGGAATTCCAGCACCACCTCCTGCTTCATCACTTTTCCCGAATCGGGATCGACCCAGAGCTCCATCTTGCACTCCTCGCCCGTGGCGCGGATTCTGCGGCAAAGAATCGCCTTCGGATCGTCTTTCCAGGGATCCACGTTTTTGAGCACTTCAATCTGCAAGATTTTTCCCGAGACCCGTCCCTGACCGGAACTCGCCATATCCCCCAAAGGATCGATGCAGTGGACGCGCCAGCTATCGCCGGGACTGATCCGCCCAATTCGCCAGACCGGCATGAACGGAAACCAGACCATCGGCGGCCGTCCAATTTCCACGGGGGACAATTCTTCACTCCGGGTCGTGTTGACGAGCTTCTGTTCCACTTTCCTTTTCAGAAACCGGCCTTCGACCTTGCCCTCCATTTTTGTTTGCGACACGATCTGGAAACCGGCCGGGCCCTCGACATCCATCTTGCCGGCGATTCCCAAAAGAAAGCCATTGCGGCCCGTGGAATACTCCGTTCTCAGGGTCCGGAAATGAAGGAAGCCGGAAGCCGCCGGCAGGGGGCTATATTCCATCCAAAAAGTGAATTTTTCCGAGGGGATTTCGGCGTAGTCGAGGCCGGAAGTGGCGCGCATCACCTCGATTCCGTCTCGTTTGATCGACCATCTGACGCTGGTACGGCTGCCAACCGTTTCATCGGCCAGGGCAATGAAAACCGGCGCGGGCACGGAATGGGAGTACGCCGGCAGAAATTCCCAGAAGACAAGTTGGAAGGTGGTCGCGGCCCAACCGACAAGAATTAGCACGGTCACCCAGCGGGGGGGCATGCCCACTCCTCCTTAGAATCCCATTCGCCTCTCCTATCATGGTAAGAAATGGTGCGCAAAGCGCCGCTCCCAGTGAGGCTACGAAGGGTCCCTTATTCATGAATCCGCTGATCATTGGAGTTCCGAAGGAGATCAAAAATCACGAATACCGGGTGGGCATGACCCCCGTGGGCGTCGAAGAGTTAACGCAGCGCGGGCACAAGGTGTTGATCCAGGCCGGGGCCGGCCAGGGGTCGGGAATCGCGGATGAGTCTTACGCTCAACACGGAGCCGAAATCGTTCAAAAAGCCGGAGAAATCTGGTCTCGAGCCGACCTGATCGTGAAGGTCAAGGAGCCTCTCGAAAGCGAATGGCCCCACATGCGCAAGGGCCAAATCGTATTCACCTATTTTCACTTCGCCGCGGACAAGGACCTCACCGACACGGTCATCCAGTCGGGCATCAGCGCGGTGGCCTATGAAACGATCCGCGATGCCCGGGGAACGCTACCGTTGCTCACCCCCATGTCGGAGGTGGCGGGACGGATGAGCATTCAGGAAGGGGCCAAATTCCTTGAGCGTCCGTTTGAGGGGCGTGGAATCTTGCTGGGCGGAGTGCCGGGCGTCGCTCCGGCGCAGGTGGTCGTGCTGGGCGCGGGCATCGTCGGGGCCAATGCCGCCAGGGTGGCTGCCGGCCTGGGCGCCCAGGTGAAACTGCTCGACGTCAATCTCGACCGGTTGCGCTATCTCGCCGATGTCATGCCGCCCAATGTCACCACGCTTTTTAGCGACCGCCACACGATCCTGGATTGCCTTTCACGCGCCGATCTCTTGATCGGCTCGGTCCTCATTCCGGGCGGCCGGGCGCCGCGCCTGGTTCGTGCCGACGATCTGCGAAAGATGCCGCCGCGTTCGGTGATCATCGATGTTGCCATCGATCAGGGGGGCTGCGTCGAGACCAGCCGGCCGACGACGCATGAGAATCCGACTTATATGGTGGATGATGTCGTCCATTACTGCGTTACGAACATGCCCGGCGCCGTGGGCCGCACCAGCACCTACGCGCTGACCAATGTGACTTTGCCCTATGTCATCGACATCGCCACGAAGGGACTGGGGCCAGCCGTCTCGGCCAACCCCGGCCTGGCAGCGGGCCTCAATATCCACCTGGGGAAGATCACCCATCCGGCCGTTGCCGAGGCTTTCGGCCTGGCCTGTGAGAAAATTCATTTCTAATGGCCAGGGATCTGTTCGATACCGAACCGAAGCCGCTCGAAGTTTCCGAACTTCTGCAAAAAATCAAGAGTCTCCTGCAACCGATGCCTCTGGTATTGGTTGCGGGAGAAGTCTCGAATTTGACCCTCGCCAAAAGCGGGCATGCGTACCTCACGTTGAAAGATGCCAGCGCCAGCTTGAAGGTCGTCATTTTTCGCGCGGCCTTGAGCAGAGCCCGGTTTGAAATCGCACCGGGAATGCGGTTAAGAATCCTGGGGAAAGTCGACCTCTACGTCGAGCGCGGCGACCTCCAGTTCATTGGCCAGGAGTTGACCCCTGAAGGAATCGGCGCGCTGGAGTTGGCCTTTCGCCAGCGCCGCGAAAAGATGGAGGCGTTGGGCTGGTTTGCCGCGGCCAGGAAACGGCCATTGCCGCGCTTTCCCCGCGTCATTGGGATCATCACGAGTGCTTCGGGCTCGGCCATCAGGGATATGCTCGAAACGCTACGCGCTCGCTGGCCGCTGGCACGCGTCGTCGTTGCCGCCTGCCAGGTGCAAGGGAACGGGGCCGCCGAGGGCATGGCCAGGGCTCTGGGTCTTTTTGGCAACTTGAACCTCGACCACCCCGGCAGGCCGGAAGTGATTCTCCTTGGCCGCGGAGGAGGAAGCATGGAGGATCTTTGGGCTTTCAATGAGGAAATTCTTGTGAAAGCCGTGATTGCCTGCCCCATTCCGATTGCGGCGGG
>Ga0208492_1000578_pt1 | contig 29951 bp, 33 predicted proteins | sample Subbioar_CSW14AB_FD_184820 | JGI IMG/M metagenome (GOLD analysis project Ga0208492, IMG submission 184820) | Serpentinite rock and fluid subsurface biosphere microbial communities from McLaughlin Reserve, California, USA - CR12Mar_CSW14AB (SPAdes) | ecosystem: Environmental > Terrestrial > Deep... | reverse complement strand
GAAACTCGTCTGCTTTGGCGAGATGCTGGTGCGGCTGTCAGCGCCGCAGGGCGAGATGCTGTTGCAGACGCCGCAGCTTGCCGCGCATGTCGGCGGGGCGGAGGCGAATGTCGCGGTGTGCGTGTCGCGACTGGGCGGCAGCGCGGCGATGGCGACGGTGCTGCCGGACAATCCGCTGGGCCATGCGGCGCGCGACGAGTTGCGGCGGCATGGTGTTGATGCCTCGGCTGTGCGCTTCGTCGCGGGGCGGATGGGGCTCTATTTCCTGACGCCGGGCGCCGTGCTCCGGCCGTCGGAAATTGTCTATGACCGCGCGGGGTCTGCATTCGCAGAGAAAGCGGACACGGCGGATTGCGTTGCGCAGCTGGATGGCGCGGCGATGCTGCACGTGTCTGGCATCACGCCGGCAGTGAGCGCCGTTGGCGGCGAAGCGGCGCTGGCGGCTGTGGCGGCGGCGAATGCTGCGGGCGTGGCCGTGTCGTTCGACGGGAATTATCGCAGCAAACTGTGGGAAGCGCGCGGCGAGACCGGCGCGCCGATCCTGAAGCGGCTGCTGGAAGGCGCGAGCCTCGCCTTCATCGACGAGCGGGATATTGCGCTGGTGTTGGGCGCGAGCTTTGCCGATCGCAATGAGGCTTGCGCGGCGGCGTTCAAGGCGTTCCCGAAACTGCAACGCATCGCGGCGACGATGCGAACGACGCACGCGGTGGATGCCTTCTCGCTGGGCGCGACGCTGCACCATCGCAAGGGCGAGCTGACCACGGCCAAGCCGCTGGAGCTGGGCAATGTGGTGGATCGCATCGGCGGCGGCGATGCGTTCGCGGGTGGATTACTGCATGGCTTGATGAAGAGCTGGGCGGCAGACGATGCGCTGAGCTTCGCGCTCCACACAGCCGCAGCCAAGCACGGCCAGATCGGCGACGCGAGCCATGCCAGCGAAGCGCAGATACGCGCGCTGATGGGCGCTGGCGGGAAGGACGTGCGGCGTTAGACTGCGCCGCATGCAGTTCGCCAAACACATCCGGGAAAAGGTGATCGACGTGTCCGTTACGTGCAGCGTGCGGATCTGGCAGAGCGCGCGCGTGAAGGCGGGAGGGCGCTATCGCGCGGGGCCGGGGTTCATCGAGGTCTTGTCGGTGAGGGAGGTCAGCCTCGGCGACATCACGCCGGCGCTGACGCAGAAATCGGGCTTCGCGGGCGTGGTGGACCTGCTGAAGACAGCGAAGCATGGCGCTGGGGAGAAGGTGTATCTGGTGGGATCCAGGTACGCGGATAGCTGAGACGCTGCTGGGGTCAGTACGTTCCCGGCTGGATGTAAGGCGCTCTCCCGAAGAAGCGGCGCTCCTCTCCTCTCGGATCGGACTGCACGCGGGATGTCGTATCGAACATCATCGTCTCACGCCTGACGAGATCGTAACGCGGCCATGCTGGCAACGCGCCGCCATTGGGATCGCCGGTGCGGGCGAAGCGGAGGAGTGCGTCACTCATTGTTTCTGTCATGGCGCGGGCGGCGGCATCGTCGCCGGTATCCGCTGTGGCTTCGTGCGTGTTGGTGAAGACCAGCGGGATGTCGAGCATGTGGTAGGCGCCGTATCGGCCGCCATCGCGGCGCGAGGGATAGTCGAGCTGGTAGACCCATGTCGGCGCGACTTGCCGCGCGCGGGCTTCGGCTTCGATGACCTGCGCGCGCCAGGAGCGGCCAGCGCTGGTGGCGCGGAGGAAGACCTGCGCGGGCGGGAGATCGGGATAGAGACGACGGTAGAGAGCGATGGCGCCGAGGACATCGACATCGCTGACCATGTCGCGTTCGAGCCTTGGCGGGAGTGTTTCCCAGGTCAGGTCGAAGATCGCGGGATCGTTCATGGCGATAAGCGAGCCGGATTCCTCGCGTGTGTTGCCCATGACCATGGGGATGTGAGCCGAAAGCGCAGGCGCTTCAGGCCAGAAAGGATGCGTGGGGAGCGTCACGTCATCGAGGACAGGGCCCCAGTAGACTTTTGATCCGGCGATCGTGGGGTCTTTCGCGGCAAGGGCTGCGAGGAGTCTGTCGGCGGGCATGGTGCGCAGCTGATCGAGGCTGGCGCCGAGCTGATCCATCACCGCGCGGGCGCGGGCCGTTGCGCCGCGTGGGCCCTGCGCGGTGACCTGTTGGCCGCTCATCGTCCAGACGCGGTGGAAGAGGCCCTTCGCAGCCGGCATCGCCATGAGGCAGGCAATCTTCGCCCCGCCGCCAGACTGACCGAACAGCGTGACGCACGCCGGATCGCCGCCGAAGGCAGCCGCGTTGTCGCGCGCCCATGCCAGGGCGAGCACGAGATCAGCGAGACCGGCATTGCCGGAGGCGGCGTAGTCACTACCCGCGACGGCGGCGAGATGAAGATGACCGAACAGGTTGAGACGATGGTTCAGCGTGATGACGACGGCGTCGCCCCGCGCGGCGAGGTTGGCGCCGTGTGTGAGCGGGCTCGCGCCGGAGCCGGACGTGTAGCCACCGCCATGGATGTAGACGAGGACGGGACGCCTGGCGCCGGCCCGGTGTTCGGGCGCCCAGACATTGAGGACAAGGCAGTCTTCGCCCTGCCCTGCGCCGCCCGAGCCCTGTGGCGCGACGGGACCAAAGGCATTGGTCTCACGGATGCCGGTCCACGGCGCTGCGGGCAGCGGCGGGAGAAAGCGGCGGGCGGCGGTGTCTGCGCCATAGGGGATGCCGAGGAATTCGCGGACCTGTTGTCCGTTCCGGGCAGCGGACCAGCGGCCGCGGACCTTGCCCGTGGTGAGATCAGCCAGCGGGGCCGCGCCAGGCGCGGCGGAGGCGGCGGGCGACGAAACGCAGCCGCCGAGAAAGGCTGCGCCACCCATGATGAGCTGCCGACGGTTGGCCCGCATTCCGGCTCTCCTTCCGGGCGGGAGACTAGGCGAATGGTAACCGGTGTCAAAGCCGGCGGCTGGCCGGGCGACCCACGCGTGGTAAATGCCGCGCAGATTCCTCGCGGATTCCCGTGATCGGCGTTTGACAGCGGGGGGCCCTCACGTCTATATGCCCGCTCCCCGCCCGCAGCCCCCTGTGGGTGGTAAGCTATTTGGTCGCAAGACCCCCTGAAAACAAACGAGAATTCCGATGTTCGCAGTCATCAAGACCGGCGGAAAACAGTACCGGGTCGCTGGCGGCCAGGAAATCACGGTCGAGAAGCTGGCCGGCGATGTGGGCGCGAAGCTCGAATTCGCTGAAGTGCTGATGATCGGCGATGGCGACAAGATCAACGTCGGCGCGCCGATGATCAAAGGCGCCAAGGTCGTGGCCGAAGTGGTTGAGCACAACCGCGCCGCCAAGGTCACCGCCTACAAGAAGAAGCCGCGCAACACCTACCGCCGCAAGCTTGGCCACCGCCAGCACCAGACGGTTGTGCGCATCACCGACATCGTCGCGAAGTAGTTCGCAGTCCGTTTTGAACTTGCGGCGAAAGCCGCACCGAGAGGGAGGCCACCTTGGCCCACAAAAAAGCAGGCGGCTCTACGCGTAACGGCCGCGATTCGAACTCCAAGCGCCTCGGCGTGAAGCGTTTCGGCGGCGAGCAGGTTCTGGCCGGCAACATCATCGTTCGCCAGCGTGGCACGCAGTTCCATCCGGGCACGAACGTTGGCCTCGGCCGCGACCACACGCTCTTCGCCACCGAAACCGGCACGGTCCAGTTCCGTGAAGGCGCGCGTGGCCGGATGTTCGTGTCGATCATCCCGTCCGAAACCAAGTAAGGCGATCCAGTTTGCAGCCGGATCGTCTCGCCCCCAAGGCAGCGGTCCGAACCTGAGACGAGATCAGGGGAGGCGGATCGCCTCCCCTTCTTTATTTCTCCCTCCCCTGACAGCGGCCGTGAAGGCGGCCACCTGGGGACGGACATGCAACGAACCATAACGACGCCGCGGCTGAGCCTGCGGCCTTTTGAAGAAACCGACGCACGCCGCATCGCCTATCTCGCCGGCGACTATGATGTCGCGAAGATGTGCGGACGCGTGCCTCACCCCTACACCATGGCCAACGCCTACGATTTCATCGGCTGGATCAACCAGAGCGGCGCGGAGGGGAAAGAGTTCTCCTTCGCCGTGACGGCGCCGGGCGATGGGCTGATCGGCTCGTGCGGCGTTTCCCGGTCAGGCGATCCGGATGAGCGCGTCTACGAGCTCGGCTACTGGTATGGCGTGCCGTACTGGGGGCTGGGCTATGCCTCCGAAGCGGCGCAGGCGGTGATGGACTGGGCGCGGGCCGAGCTGGGCGCGAAGGCGTTCGTGGCCGGGCATTACATGGATAACCCGGCTTCGGGCCATGTGCTGCGGAAGCTGGGCTTTGTCAGCACCGGGGCCGTCGAGCTGTTCGGTCTGGCGCGGCAGCGCACCTCGCCCGCGACACGTTATGTGTGGCCGGACGGCGCGGCGACGGCTAGTTTGGACCACCATCAGGGCGCACATGCGCACTAGGCAAAGACGATGAAGTTCCTCGACCAGTGCAAGGTGTATGTGAAGTCTGGCGCCGGAGGCGACGGCTGCGTCTCGTTCCGGCGGGAGAAGTTCATTCCGTTCGGCGGACCGGATGGCGGTGATGGCGGGCGCGGCGGCGACGTGATCGTCGAGGCGGTCGACGGGCTGAACACGCTGATCGATTACCGCTACCTGCAGCACTACAAGGCGCAGCGCGGCGTGCACGGCATGGGCGCGAACCGCACGGGCTCGGATGCGCCGACGCTGGTGCTGAAAGTGCCGGTGGGCACGCAGGTGTTCGAGGAAGACCAGGAAACGCTGATCGCCGACCTCGACAAGCTTGGCGACCAGGTGCTGCTCGCCAAGGGCGGCACGGGCGGCTGGGGCAACACCAAGTTCAAGTCCTCGACCAACCAGGCGCCGCGCCGCTTCAACCCCGGCCATGACGGCGAGGAGCGCTGGATCTGGCTGCGCTTGAAGCTGATCGCGGATGCGGGCCTGCTCGGCATGCCGAACGCCGGCAAGTCGACCTTCCTTGGCGCGGTGAGCGCCGCCAAACCCAAGGTGGCGGATTATCCCTTCACCACGCTGGTGCCGAACCTCGGCGTCGTGTCGCTCGGCATCGGATCGAGCTTTGTGCTGGCCGACATTCCCGGACTGATCGAGGGCGCGGCTGAAGGCGCAGGCGTGGGCACGCGCTTCCTCGGCCACGTCGAGCGCTGCTCGGTGCTGCTGCACCTGGTGGACGGTACGCAGGAAGATGTGGGCGAGGCCTATCGCATCATCCGCGCCGAGCTCGAGAAGTACGGCGGCGGCCTGGCCGACAAGCCGGAGATCGTGGCGCTGAACAAGATCGACGCGCTGACCAACGAAGAGATCACGGAGAAGGCCAAGCAGCTGAAGAAGGCGTGCAAGTCGACGCCGCTGCGCATTTCGGGCGCGACGCAGAAGGGCGTGCCGGAGACCGTGCAGAAGCTCTTCGAGATCATCTCCGAAGACCGCCGCCAACAGCGCGAGGCGCAGGTCGAGGCGGAGAAGACGCCCGAACAGAAAGAAGAAGGCTGGACACCGTGAAATACCTGCCGCTTGCGTGCCTGATCGCTGTTTCAGCGTGCGCGCAGGCGCCGGTGGAGATCGCATCCACTGCCGCGCCGGAATTGCCCCCTGAGCAGGTAATCACGGATCACGAGGCCTGCAGCTATTATCCCGCGATCTTCCTGGGGCCGCCGATCGCGCGGCAGGGAACCGACATGATTGTCGAAGTGCGCGAGCCTGTCGGCGCCTATGCGCCGCGGCCGATCCCGCCCGAACTGCTGACCGGATGGAAAGCCCAGCCGGTCGGACATGTGACCGTTGCCCGCGATGGCAAGTCGATGCGCGTGCTGCCGACGGCGACGCCGGGCACAAACGTGACAATCTCGGCTTCCTTCTGCGGCAAGCGCGAGATCACGCGCACGATCCGCATCGTCGGCAAGGACGAGCCCGTGCTGACGGGCAACTGGCGCGAGCAATCGAAGACGTGCGTCGGCGAGACGCCGGCCGATCCGGTCAATGAGCTGGAGTTCAAGGATATCGGCGAGTTCTCGGTCACCTACTTCCCGTTCGAATCCTATCGCGACTACTGGGGCACGACGGCGTTCGACGCCGCGGCCGGAACGCTGTCGCTGACGACCACGGGCGGAAATCGCGTGCCGGGGAATGCGAAACTGTCCGGCAAGATCTCCCTCACGCCGGACGGCAAGCTTGTGCTCGACGGCTTCTTCCTGTCCGAGCCGAAAACCACCGGCGGCAGCTGCACCTACACATTCGCCAAATGACCTCGCCCCTCTCCTCCGCGCGCCGCGTTGTCATCAAGGTGGGCTCCTCGCTCCTGATCGATCAGGAAACGGGCCTGCCGCATGCAGCCCGGTTTGCGGCGATTGCGGCGGATGCGGCGAAGCTGCGGGCGGAGGGAAAATCCATCGTCATCGTGTCGTCGGGCGCCGTGGCGCTGGGGCGGCGCGCGCTGGGGCTCAAGGCGGGCAAGCTGCGGCTCGAAGAAAAGCAGGCGGCGGCGGCAGCCGGACAGCCGAAGCTGATGCGCGCGTGGGACGATGCGCTGGGCAAGCATGATGCCCCGGTCGCGCAGGCGCTGCTGACCTTCTACGACACCGAACAACGCCGCCGCTGGCTCAACGCGCGCGCGACCATGGAAACGCTGCTGGAACGCGGGGCCGTCACTATCGTCAACGAGAACGACACGGTGGCGACCGAAGAGATCCGCTATGGCGACAATGACCGCCTCGCCGCGCGTGTGGCGCAGATGCTGGGCGCCGACGTGCTGGTGCTCCTCTCCGACATTGACGGGCTCTACGACGCCGATCCGCGCTCCAACCCAGACGCAAAACACATTGCCGAAGTGCGCAAGCTGACCCCGGAAATCGTGGCAATGGCGGGCGGCGCGAATGCGTCTGCGGGCGTGGGCTCCGGCGGGATGGCGACCAAGCTGGATGCGGCGCGCATCGCCATGACGGCGGGATGTTCCACGTTGATCACGCTGGGCACGCACGCCAGCGAGGCCGGGCCGATCTGCGCGGTGGCAGGTGGCGCGAAGGGTACGTGGTTCGTCGCGGACGTGACGCCCGAGACGGCGCGCAAGCAGTGGCTGGCGGGCGCCTTGCGGCCGACAGGGTCGGTGCGGGTCGACGCAGGCGCGGCGCGGGCGCTGCGATCCGGCAAGTCGTTGCTGGCTGCAGGCGTCACCGCAGTGGCCGGACGCTTTGAGCGCGGTGATGCGGTGGACGTCATCGACCCCGATGGCGCGCTGATCGCGCGCGGCGTCTCGGCCTATTCATCGGAAGACGCGGCGCGGCTTCTCGGCCGGCATTCGGATGCGTTCGAAGCGATCCTCGGCTATCGCGGACGACCGGCGCTGATCCATGTCGACGACATGGTGCTGGTGGGCTGAGGCCTACTTGCAGAAGCCCTGCAGGCCGCCGCCCGGCGTGTATGTCGCTACCGGCATCGCAGGCGCCTTGCAGGCAAAGTGATTGATCTCGCGTCCGAACACGGCCGGTGCCGAAGAACTCGCTGGAACGGTCATCAGCGCGATGCTGGTTTTGGTCTCGCAGGCAAAGGTCTCGGCCCAGGATCCCCTGACCGGCGTGATGTTGCAGAAGGCGACCGTCACCGGATAGGTGCAGGCGTTCTTGAAGACCGAACTGTTCGTCATGTTGCGCGCGGCGCCGACGGGCACGGGCTCAAGGCAATCGGTGACGACCGGCGTGGTCTGCTCCGCCGTGGTGGTCGCGGTGGCGGCGCGGGGGGCGGCGTCGCGGATGGCCTGCTCGGCATTGGCGACGAGCGTGGCGGCTTGCGGATGCCCGGCGCAGCGGCCGGCGTAGATCGTGCGCTGCATCATGCCGAGCTTCATGGCGGCTTCGTCGGCCGATCCTTTCCAGGCCCTGGATTCGTCCTGCAGCGCGCGGACATCGCTCTCGCAGGCTTCGATCTGGCCTGCGGTGAGCGCCTTGAGCGCCCCCATCGGCGCATCGGGCTCGAAGCGCAATGCGGGTGCAGCGGCTGCCGACGCAGAAGAGTTGGGCGTAGCGCCGACGATACCGGGTTGCTGTGGCTTGGCAGCAGGTGCGACGGGCGTCGCAACCACGATACCCGGCTGTTGCGGCTTGGCAGCAGGCGCGGCGGGCGTCGCAACCACGATACCAGGCTGTTGCGGCTTGGCAGCAGGCGCGGCAGGCGTGGCGACCACGATGCCGGGCTGTTGCGGCTTCACCTGCGCTGGCACAGGCGCCTTCGCGACGACGGCGAACGCCTCGGGCGGGGCCAGCGGCTTGCCTGCGGACACGGTGGCGAGCGTGTAGCCGTCGCGCTCATAGCTCTGGGCGGAGCCAGGCGCCTTGGCTTCACCATCGGCCATGTCCTTCAGGCCTTCGCCCATGCGGCCCTGCGCCGCCGCTGCGAGGCCACGCAGGTAGAGCGCCTGCCCTGCGCCATCGATCTTGAAGGCTGCGTCGAAATCCGTCCACGCGTCTTCCCACTTGCCGGCGAGCAGGTTGATCTGGCCGCGCGCTTCGAGCGCGGCGGCGTTCTTGCCGCCGACATCGGTGCAGGTCTTGCGGCCCGTCTCGAGATCCCATTTCACGATGACGCGGACGACGCATTGCGTGATCAGAATGTCAGGCCCGGTCTTGCTGGCAGCCAGCAAGTCGCCATAGCGGAGTGCATCTCCGCGCCTGCCGGCATCCGCATGGGTCTGCATCAGCGCGATTGCCAGCGCGCCATAATCCGGATCACTCGGAGCGAGCGTTGCGAAGGCAGCCTCGCACCTGGTGAGTTGCTCGCCCGCAGGCCTGCCGGCATCGATGCAGGCAGTGACGTCGGCCCGGGATTGGGGAACTTCGGCGATCGCGAAGCCAGCCATGCCGGCGATAGCCACCGCTGTGATCAGCGAAACCAGACGCCGCTTCATGCCCTGTCCCCGCCACGCCTCAACGCGCAGGCGACATCCAGACCGCAAAAGCCGGATTCAGGCAAGGCGGCCCCGCAGGCCGGAAACGCTGAGGTCAGAGAACGAGATCGCGGTAGTCCGGGCTGCGGCGCAGCCAGGCGGCGGCATAGCCACACACGGGGACAACGCGCCAGCCCTGCGCCTTCGCCTCGGCGCCGAGCAGCTTCATCAGCCGGCCCGCAGCGCCCGACCCGCGCAAGGCGGGCGGCGCCTCGACCCACTGGATCGTCAGCACGCCACCCTGCCGGCGATAACGGGCGAAGACGGTCTCGCCGTCTATGTCCAGCTCGTAGCGGCCAGCAGCCTGATTATCGCGCAGCGTATCCATGTGAACCTCGAAACCCCGTCACCCGGTACTCTACCGGGTGAACGGGGCAGCGAAAGGGTCGTTCCGGTCTCAGGCGGCCCGATCAACCACCCGCACGCCATAGCGCGCGGCCGGCGTGTTGCGGCTGAGATTGGGGAGGAGCTTCTGGCGGGCGGTTTCGAAGGCCTGCCAGTCGGCAACATCGGGGAGCGACGGGATGGTCACCACCTCGCCCGCATCGAAACCAGCGAGGGCCGCGTCCACCAAGTCATGCACATCCATCAGGATCGACGGATCGAGGTTCTTGATGCTGCTGCCCGAACGGTCCCAGATCTCGGTGCGGGTGGCGCCGGGGAGCACCGCCTGCACGCGCACATTATGCGCCGCGCCTTCCTGATGCAGCCCGCGGCTGAAGTTCAGGAGGAAAGCCTTGGAGCCGCCATAGACGCCACCGCCGATTTCATGGGCGACACCCAGTACCGACGACAGGTTGATGATCGCGCCACCGCCGCGTTTGGCGAAAGCGTTGGCGGCCGCGATGGCAAGGCGGGTGGCGGCGGTGACGTTGAGATCGAGCAGCTGCTGGAAATCAGCCGGCGTCGAGCCGATCAGCGGCTTCGACACCGCCATGCCGGCATTGTTGACCAGCACGCCGATATGCGGATCAGCAGCGAACAGGTGTTCGATGCGCTCCAGCTCGGAGCGGTTGGTCAGATCCGCCACTTCGATGGCGACATTGACTCCGTGCGCTTCCCACAGGCGGTTGGCGAGGTTTTCGAGGCGCTGGAAGTCGCGCGCAACCAGCACGAGGTTGTGGCCGCGTTTTGCAAAACGCTCGGCATAGACCGCGCCGATACCGGTAGAGGCGCCGGTGATGAGGACAGTGTCTTTGGTGGTGGTGGAGGTCATGGCTGGTTCCCCTGCCGTTGAATTTTGTCGGCGTAAGCGCCGGTGACAGGAAGATCGGGTTGTGACTTGCATTATGCAAGTTGCTGTCCCATATCCCTCCTCATGCGAAGGAAGAGTTTTGCTGAAGACCGCTGCCCCGTCGCCCGGACGCTGGACCGGGTAGGTGACCCGTGGAGCATGCTGATCCTGCGGGATGCAGGGTTTGGCGCGACGCGGTTCGACCAGTTTCAGGAAAGTCTGACTATCGCGCCCAACATGCTGACACGGCGGCTGGAATCGCTGGTGGAGGCCGGGCTGATGGAGCGGCGGCTCTATTCCGAGAAGCCGCCACGGCATGAATACGTGCTGACCGACAAGGGCCGCGATTTCCAGCCTGTGCTGGTCGCGCTCAAGGCGTTCGGTGAGCGGCACTATCCGAAGCACCGTGCGCGCTGATAGAGGCGTGGCCATGCCCGCCGATTTCATTCTCCGCCCGATCGACCCCGAAGCAGACGGCCCCGCCCTGCACGCCATCTTTGGCGATGAGGAGAGCTGCCGCTTCATGACACGGCCCGCCGCCGCCACGGTGGCGGAAACGATCGCCCTGATGCGCGAATACCGGGGCGATGGCAGCGGCATCAACTGGGTGATCGCTGACACGGCGGATGGCCCCGCCCTTGGCCGCGTGGCGGTCTATTCGCATGGGCGCAACAATGTCTGGGAGGCGGCCTGCATGATCGCGCCCGCCGCGCGAGGCCGGAACCTGGCGGCACGGGCGCTGGCCATCGCGCTGGAGGAAGCGTTCGCCCGGCTCGGCGCGCGCAGGATCATGGCCGACATCGACCCTGACAATGCGACCTCGATCCGCGTGTTCGAAAAACTGGGTTTCACGCTGGAGGGGCGGTTGCGGGGCGAATGGGAGATGCATATCGGCATCCGCGACAGCCTGATCTACGGCCTGTTGCGGGACGACCCACGGCCATGGCGCAACTGGAATTTGTGAGCCGCTCCTGCTAGAGCACCGCGCATGACGATCCAGTTGCCCCTCGCCGCCCACAGCGCCGCCCTTGCCGGGGCGATGCTGGCCATGGGCGAAGCCGCCCGTGCCGCCTCTGCCGCCGTGGCCAAGGCCGGGCCGGAGGCGCGCACGGCTGCGCTGAAGGCGATGGCTGCGAAGATTCGCGCGACGGCGCCGGAGATCCTGGCCGCCAATGCGACAGACATGGATGCAGCCCGTATCAAAGGCATCAGCGGCGCGATGCTCGACCGGCTCGAGCTGACGCCGGCGCGCATCGAGGCGATGGCGCAGGGCGTGGCCGATGTGGCGGACCTGCCCGATCCGGTCGGCACGGTGCTGGCGACGTGGCAAAGGCCGAACGGGCTGGAGATGAGCCGCGTGCGCGGGCCGATCGGCGTGATCGGGATCATCTATGAGAGCCGCCCCAATGTGACGGCGGATGCCGGCGCGCTCTGCCTCAGGGCAGCGAACGCCGTGATCCTGCGTGGCGGATCCGAGAGCCTCAATTCCTCGCGGGTGATCGCGGATGCAATGCGGGCGGGACTCAAAGAGGCAGGCCTACCGGAGGATGCGATCCAGCTGGTGCAGACGGCGGACCGCGCGGCGGTGGGCTTCATCCTCACGGGTCTCAACGGAAAGCTGGACGTGGTGGTGCCGCGTGGCGGCAAGTCGCTGGTCGCGCGTGTGCAGGACGAGGCGCGCGTGCCGGTGATCGGCCATCTCGAAGGGCTGTGCCATACCTACATTCACGAGAAGGCCGATCCGGCGAAAGCCGAGGCCATCATCGTCAACGCCAAGCTGCGCCGCGTGGGCGTGTGCGGCTCGACCGAGACGATGCTGATCGATGCCAGCATCGCGTCCTCCCTGCTGCCGCGTCTTGCAAAGGCGCTGGAAGCGGCCGGATGCGAACTGCGCGGCGATGAGCGGGCGCGCGCCCTCCATCCGATGACGGCGGCGACGGCCGAGGACTGGACGACCGAGTATCTCGCGCCGATCCTGTCCATCGCCGTGGTCGATGGCATCGATGGCGCCATGGCGCATATCGAACGCTATGGCTCACAGCACACCGAGAGCATCGTCACCGAGGATGCGGCGGCGGCGGAGCGTTTCCTGCGCGAAGTCGACAGCGCCATCGTGATGCACAACGCCTCGACGCAGTTTGCCGATGGCGGCGAGTTCGGCTTTGGCGGCGAGATCGGCATCGCGACCGGGCGCCTGCATGCGCGCGGGCCTGTGGGCGCCGAGCAGCTGACCATCTTCAAGTATGTCGTGCGCGGGACGGGGCAGACACGGCCTTGATCCTGCCGGCTGCTTGCGACGCGATCCCTGCTCGCTGGCTTTCCGATTGAAGCGCTCTAGATCGCTGCACAGCTGCAATGAGTGGTACGCGTACTGCTATTCATTTCAGGAATGTAACGTCCCTGCCACATAACCGCCCCATCACGCCGGCGTTATGGTACAGGGTGACGGCGGTGGGGTTTTGGGCGCAGCAGAAGGGATTGCTGTGGAACAAGCACTTGACCAAACGACGGGCAGCCCGTCGTCGCAAGCCGCCGTAGATGGCGGCTCTTTTCTTGGCATCCCTTACGGATGGCCACTTGGATTGGCGATCGTCCTCCTGATCCTGGTGATGTGGATCGGGCGCGAGCCGATGCACCGAATCGTCCGGCAAACATTCTTCTTCCTCGGCTACATGTTCATGCGCTGGGGCACTTCCTTGCTGGAGCATGGCCGCAACGCGCGCGCGGTCACCAACGAGAAGATCGCCTCTCATCGCGCCGATGAGCTGCAGGACCGGATGCTCCATCTCGAGGAAAAGATGGGCAAGCGCACCGAGCAGCTGGCCCGCGAGACGGGTCCGATCCTGAAAAAGCTGGACAAGGCCACGCACGAGCTGGCCACCAGCGCCAACGCCATTTCGGACATCAATCTGGAAGACGCCGCCGAGCGCGCTTTCCGCGCCGCGCTGCCGTCGATGGAATCCTCGCGCGGCCTCACCAAGGTCGAGAAGAATATCGCGCAGAACACCGCGCGCACAATGAACGAGCGGCTGGCCCCCCTTCGCCCCGCCCTCATCACCATCCGTAACGAGTCACCGCGCCTGAAAGAGGTCGCGGAAAAGCTCGTGAAGATCGAGCACGAGTTCAACAAGAACGCGTCCGATGTGAACAAGGCCTTCACCGAGTTCGAGGAGATCGTCCGCTCGGAAGACCGCCGGAAGATTGCCTCGCGCGCCTCCATCGTGGTGCCGTGGCTGATCGCCGTGCTGATCACCGCGATCGCGCTGGCGGGCGTATTCCTCAACTTCTTCCTGATCGAACGCCCGATGGCCGAGATCGTGGGCGAAGGCGCGCGTATCGGCGGCATCGGCCTGCCGACATTCGCGGCGGTGATCGTCATCTTCCTCGAATTCGTGACGGGCGTGATTCTGATGGACGCCGCCGGCTTCACACGCCTGATCCCCGCCTTCCATTCCATGTCGGCGGCGGGCCGGCGCGTGATGCTGGTCGTGTCGTTCTGCTTCCTGGCGCTGTTTTCCGTGATGGAGATGACGCTCTCCATCGTGCGCGAGCAGATCATCGAGCAGCAGCGCGAGACCGATCGCCTGGCCGCCCAGATCATCGGGCCGGACCTGATCGAACGCGCACAACCGCCTGCGGAAGGCGCAGCGCCTGCAGCCGACGCCCCGGCCTCGACGGCGCCGCAACGCGCCAACGTGTTCGGCCTCGAACTGTCGACGTTCGCGCAGCTGATCCTCGCCGGCGTGATCCCGTGGCTGCTCGCCGCGGCGGCGCTGCCGCTCGAGACGATCATCCGCAATTCGGTGTTCATCCTGTCGATCTTCGCCAGCTTCGCGCTGATCTTCCTTGCCTTCATCTGCAAGACGATCTCGGCGGTGTTCAAGAATGTCGGCGTGTTCGTGCTGGCGGTGTACGACTTCATCATCTTCCTGCCGCTCTACATCCAGCGACGGGTGCAGGCGCGCGGCGCGGGCGCTGATGAACCGCCGACGCCGCGACAGAAGGAGCCCAGACAGAAGGGCCGCAAGTCGTCCTCCGATGACGATGACGCCTTCATGCTCAGCGACCCTGCGCCGGAGAAATCCCCCAACCGCGACAAGCAGCGCCAGCCCGAACAGAAGCTCGAGAAGGCCTCATGATCCGCCGCCTTGCGCTTGCAGCCGCCGCGCTGTCGCTGACCGCGCTCGCAGCGTGCGGACTGGTGACCTCGACCAACCGCTCGGTCTTCTTCGTGTTCGACGTTTCGGGCACGTATGTGAAGTCCGTGCCGGACGCTGCCAGCCTCGCCAACCTCACGGTGGCAAAGCTCCTGCCCGGCGACTGGGTCGGCGCGAGCCAGATCAGCGCCTGTTCCTTCTCGGAGAAGGAAATCATCCTCCAGCGCCAGCTCCCCACCACACCCAGCCTTGCTTCACAGACCAAGCGGGAGCTGTTCGAGGAGTTCAAGGCCTACGCCGCGCAGGTCAAATCCGCGAAGTACACGGACATTCGCGGCGCCCTCGCCCAGGCCTCCGCGGAGCTGAAGAACCGACCGGAATCGGAACGATTCATCGTCCTGTTCTCGGACATGGTGGGCGATTATTCCAAGGCCTGCGACACGTCCCATTTCGAGCTGGATCTCAAGGGCATCCACGTCATCGCGGCAAACGTCATCAAGTCCGACCCCGGCGACCCGAAAAAGTACTTCGACCTCCTCGCGGAATGGGAGGCGACAGTTGTCGCGGCGGGCGGAAAATGGTCATTGGTGTCCTCGCCGGACCAGCTGCCCAGCCTGGTGGCCGGCCTCCAGTAACCCGCCTGCCGGGGAAGAGGACCATGACGCGCGCCCTGGCTATCGCCCCTGTTCTCGTTATCGCCCTCATTGCGGCCACGGCCTGCTCGAAGGAGGTCGCGCTGGCGTCAAACAAGAACGCCAAGGGGACGATCACCGTCGCGGCCGCCCCGCCGAAGACGCCGCCGCCTGAGCTGCCGCCCGAAGCACTGGCGGACCTCAACGCCGGGAACCCGGACGCCGCCGTAACGCCGAGCGCGCCTTCTGCAGATTCCCCCTCCGGCCCGGCCACTGTCACCGACTATCGCGCCAGCGTTTCCGGAGACCTCTCCGGCCTGCCGCCCGTGGGCGATGCGGCCGCGCTCGCCGGCGCCTTCATCGAATGGCGCAGCCGCGCCTCGGCCGCCCCTGGCGCGTTCGAGGCGGGCCAGGTGCAGCTCGGCGCCAATGAGCAGGAATACCGCCCAAGCGATGCCGAACTTGTCGCCGCCGAAGCGGGCGACCGCCTCTCTGCCGCACTGCAGGGCGCCGATGACGCCACCAAGACCGCCATCGCCAGCGTGATGGGCGAGAACCATGGCTATCGCCGCTTCGATTTCCGCCGTGTCGATGTCGCGGGCTCGGGGCGCTATGTCTACGCCTCGGCGCCCAGAGACGCGAAACTGCCCCTGTAGCGCATGACGCAACGCCTGCCCGCTCATCCGCGCCTGCCCTCGCCGCCGGGAGACCTGCTCATCGGCCTGATGGGCGGCTCGTTCGATCCGCCGCATTCGGGCCATGCGCACGTCATCGAGACGGCGCGCCGGGCGCTGGGCCTCGATCGCGTGTGGGTGCTGGTCTCGCCGGGCAATCCGCTGAAGAGGACACAGACCGCGCTGGTCGATCGGCTGTCCGCCGCGCGCCGCCGGCTGGGCGGACCGCGCACCAGCATATCCGACATCGAGAGCGTGCTGGGCACGCGCTACACCATCCACACGCTGCGTCGCCTCAAGAAGCTTGCCCCCCAGGCCCGCTTTGTCTGGATCATCGGCGGCGACAACCTGCGCGACTTTCACCGCTGGCGGAACTGGAAGCAGATCGCCCGGCTGGCGCCCATCGCCGTGATCGCCCGGCCCGGCACGAGTCCGAAAGCCGGCCTCTCCCGTTTCGCGCAGCAGTTCGGCCAGTCTCGCGTGCCGCAATCAGCCGCGCGCACGCTGGGCCGGCGCAAGCCGCCTGCCTGGATTTACATTTCCGCGCCGCTCGATCCGGTCTCCTCGACCGAGCTGCGGGCGCAGATGGCGCTCAACGCGATCCCGCCGATCTGACGGCTGCTGTCACGCACCTCGACATCGGCGAACAGATCCCGTTCGCGGCTGCAACTTGCCTGCGCCATCGCCAGCATGACGAGGGCCATCAGGCTCACACTGAACCTGCGCATCCTGATTGTCCTTGTCTTGAGTCCGCCTAGCCCGGCGAGACGATCGACCAGGCGATGCCGAACGGATCCCGCATCCGGCCATACATGTCGCCCCAGAACTCCAGCTTGTAGGGCTGCTCGACCGTGCATCCCGCCGCAATCGCGCGATCCCACCAGTCATGCCCATCGGCCACGACCAGCTGCATGGTGTAAGTACCCGCCGTGTTCACGGCATGGCCGTATTCAGGGAAGCCATCGCAGAACATGAAGGTCCCGCCATTCACTTCCATCTGGCAATGCATCAGGCGCTTGCCGTCTTCGGCTGGCTGTCGGCGCACTTCCTTCGCGCCGAACGCCTTGGCGTAGAATTCGGAAGCCGCCTTCGCGCCGTCGACGGAGAAGTACGGGATGACGCCGGGCAACGGCACGGTGATCGATTTCTGCGTGGTCATGGCGTGTACTCCCTCATTTGATTTGCTTGCTCAAAGCGTCCTGGCGAGGGCTTCCATCTGCCGGGCGCAGATTCCCCAGCCCTGCAGGAAGCCCATCTGTTCGTGCTGGGTCCTCGCTTCCGCGCTCCAGTGGCGGGCGCGGGCGATGTAGCGCGTCTTGCCCGGGCCAGCGTCCTCGAAGGTCAGCACGGCGGTGAAGAATGGTGCGCCGTCCTTCGGCTGCCAGTCGCCGACGAAGGCGTCGGTGAAGACGAGCTTCTTGTTGGGGATCACTTCGAGGAACTGGCCCGGGTTCGGGAACTCCTGCCCCTCTGGCGATTGCATCACGATCAGGCTGGCGCCGCCGGGGCGCACATCCATCTTCGCGGACGGTGTCGTCCACGGCGCAGGCGCGAACCACTGGATGATCAGCTGTGGCTCGGTCCAGCAGCGGAAGAGTTTTTCCTTCGGCGCATCGAGGATGAGATCGAGGACGAGTTCGTGGGCGGCGTCGGTCATGGCGTTTCTCTTTATGTGCTAGTTTCGGGGAATTACTGAACGTGGGCCGGGTCCATCCAGAGGACTTCCCAGTGATGGCCGTCGAGATCCTCGAACGTGCGCAGCTTCATGAAGCCATAATCCTGCGGAGGCTTCGGCTCGCTCGCGCCGGCTTTCAGCGCGGCGTCGGCGATGCGGTTGACCTCTTCGGGCGTTTCGGCGGCAAGCGCTATCAGCACCTGCGATGTCTTCTGCGCATCCGCGATCGGCTTGTCGGTGAACTGACGGTATTTGTCATGCGTCAGCAGCATGACGTAGATCGTGTCGGAGATGACGATGCTGGCCGCCGTCTCGTCCGTGAACTGCGGATTGTGCGACCAACCGAGCGTGGCGAAGAACGCCATCGATTTCTGCAGGTCCTTCACCGGCAGGTTGACGAAAATGCTCTTGCTCATGGCGGCCTCCTGTCCTGTTATCTGTGCGCCTGCTGCGTCTCTGTATGCTCCTAGGACGCAAGCACTCCAGCGGTTCCGACACCACCCCTGAAATTTTTCAGCTGTCTGTTTTATTGCGCTCGCTCAGACGCAGCGGCGCGATCAGGCGCGCTTTTCGGTGTCGGCGATCAACCGGTCGATATGCATGCGGATATGGGCAGCTTCCGCCGCCGTTCCCGCCAGCGCGATGGCCCGATCGAAGCTTTCGCGCGCCTCGCGCTTGCGACCCATCTGGAGCAGCAGGCCACCCTTCGCGCCATGGAAATGGAAATAGTTCGCCAGCCGCTCGCCGAGCGGCTCGATCATGTCGAGCGCGGCCTGCGGTCCCTTGGTCTTGGAGACGGCGACGGCGCGGTTCAACGTCACCACCGGTGATGGCTGCAGGCGTTCCAGCGTCGCATAGAGCGCATCGATCCCGGCCCAGTCCGTCTCCTCGAAGCGCATTGCACGCGCGTGAAGCGCGGCAATCGCGGCCTGTACCAGATAGGGACCGGTGCGCTGGTGGCGCATCGCCTTGTCGATCAGCGCGAGGCCCTCCTGGATCAGCTTTGTCCGCCACAGCCGGCGATCCTGGTCTTCCATCAGCACGGCGTCGCCATTGGCGTCGAACCGCGCCGGCTGCCGCGAATGCTGCAACAGCATCAGCGCGAGGAGGCCCATCACTTCCGGCTCGGCCTGGAACATGCGCAGGAGGAGGCGGCCCAGACGGATCGCCTCGTCGGCAAGGTCGGCGCGCGCTTCGTCTTTCGGGCCGGCGGAATAGCCCTCGTTGAAAACGAGGTAGGTCATCTGCATCACCGCGGCGAGGCGTTCGGCGCGCTCCACAGGGCCCGGCGTTTCAAACGGCACACCCGCGCCCGCAACCTTCGCCTTCGCCCGTGTGATGCGCTGTTCCATCGCCGCCTCGCCAACGAGGAAAGCGCGCGCGATCTGCTTCACCGACAGGCCGGATACGATGCGCAGCGCCAGCGGGATCTGTTGCGTCGCTGGCAGGTCCGGATGGCAGCAGATGAACATCAGGCGCAGCACGTCATCGCGATACTGGCTGTGATCCAGCCGCTCGGCCATCGGCGTTTCGACATCGTCCAGATCAGAGACCTGCGACTCGTCGGGCATGGCGGTGAGGCGCGAGGTCTTGCGCTTCTGGTCCAGCGCCGCATTCCGGCCGACCATGATCAGCCAGGCAGCCGGATCACGCGGCGGGCCATTGGCGCTCCAGTTCTTCAGCGCCCGCAGGCAGGCTTCCTGATACGCCTCCTCCGCCGCATCGAGATCGCGGAAGTAGCGCAGCAATGCCGCCACGGCCTGGGGCCGGGACGAGGTCAGCGCCGCCTCGATCCAGGCCTGGTCGATCACTTCGCGGGAACCTTGTCGCCGGCGTACTCGCGGTCAGTCGCATAGGCGCCGTCGATCGGCGCGCCGGGAAGATAGAGCTGGATCGGGCGCAGCTCATAGGCGCCGCCCGGATTGGCCTGTGCGAGGTCACGCGCGAAGGCGAGGCCTTCCTCGAGGTTATCGACATCGATGATGTAGAAACCCAGCAAGGCTTCCTTGGTCTCGGCATAGGGACCGTCGAGCACCAGGTCCTGCTGCTTGTGAAGCGTCGTGGCGGCCGAGGTCGGCAGGAGGCGGATGGAGGGCTTCAGCTTGCCGGCCTTCTCCCACTTGTCATGGGCCTTGGTCAGCGCCGCCATCACGGCGTCGTCCTGCTCCCGGGTCCAGCCGCAGATCATCTCCTCGTTGTTGTAGCAAAGCACGGCATACATCATGGGGGCGCCTCTCATGGTCCAAGGACGCAGGAGGATAACCCGCCCCGACAGGCGGCTGCAAAGATTTGCTGTGGCCAGCGTTCCTAGAAGGTTCCCGACAGGCGGATGGAGAACACCTGCGTGCCCTCCGGTCCGCCCTTCTGCTTCCGCTCTTCTGTGCGCAGCAGGACGCCGGAGGCGCGGCTACCAGTGTAGAAGGTGCGGATGCGTTCCTCCGCCGGGTGGAAGATGTTGGCGGCAGAGACGCGCACGGTAACGCCGGCAATCTGCGTGGTCTCGACAAAGAGATCGAGCCGCGTTCCCGACCGGTCCGCCGAGATGTCCTCCAGGAACTTGTAGTCGATCTTGTCGGACGACCCGAGCGCGGAAGCGCCCCAGGCCATCTTCAGTTCGGGCAGATCCTGCCGGAAGGCGACGTTGTAGTTCCAGTCCTTCTCGCCCGAGAAGCGGCGGTTTTCGCCGGTGAGCGGATCGGTGACGTCGGTCTCCTGCCACAGGCCGGAGAGGCGCAGCTCGGCATTCGGAATCAGCGGCGCGAGCGGCACGGCAGCACGGACCTCAACGCCCGTGCGCGTGCCATCGCCGATATTGCCCGGCGCATCGAACGTGCGCTCGTCGACATCAGGGCAGACCGCCAGCGATGCGCCGATCGGGTTCACGCAGATGGTGCGGGGGATGAAGTCCTGCACATCCTCGACCTGGTCGTGGAACACGGCCAGCGTCAGGGCTGCACGCGCACCGAACTTGTGCTCCCACTCCGCCCGCGCCCGCCACGTTTTTTCCGGCTCGAGATCGGGGTTGCCGATCAGCTGGCTGCTGTCGAGGAAGTTCACCGACGAGGCAAACTCCGCGAAATCGAGCTGGGCGACTTCGCGCGCCGCCGTGAAGCGCGCCTGGTCGGCCTCCGTCGCTTGCCAGGTCAGGATGGCGCGCGGCTTCGGATAGGAGAATTCGCGTTCCTTGGTTTCATCGCCTGACTGCTTGATGGTCGAGCTTTCGTAGATGAAGCCCGTTTCCAGCGTCAGCTGCGGCGATAGTTTCCAGACGTCGGTGATGAATGGCTCGATCCGCGTTTCTTCCACGCGCGTGTCGGAGACCGGCAGCAGAACGGGCAGCGGCCCGGCGCCGGAATCGCTGAAGATGTCGAGCGTGGTGTCGCGGAAGTTGAACGCTCCTTCCACGCCCGCATCGATCGTATGCTCGGCCGAGGGCCGCCACGTCACGAAACCGCGGCCGACGCGTTCGCCTGCTTCCGTCGTGCGCGCCTGCGTGCGCGTGTTGGCCAGCCCGCCCGGCCCGGCCGTGCCCGTTGGCGTGTAGGTGAAGAAGGTGTCGTTCTGGTCGACATTGGTGAAGGTCGCGAGCGCGATGCCCTTCACCGACAGCTCCGGTGAAAAGCGATGCTCCCAGTCGCCACCAAGCTCGGCCGTATAATTGTTCGTGTAGTCGCTGAGGCCCGCCTGGATTGACCTGGTGGCGCCTGCCGGCGTGAAGCTGAAATTGGTGAAGTTGGTGGTGTTCCAGGTCGGCGCGACCTGTGCGTTGAAGCTCACCGCATCCTGCGCCGTCGGCCGCCATTTCAGCACGACCGACCCTTGCGCGCCGATATTGTTCGGCTGGCCGTTCTGCTCGCGCAGTTCGGTGATGACGCCGGCCGCATTGCGCACCGTCTCATAGCTCTCCGACCGGCCGCGCAGGTTGGGCGCCTGCAGGTCGACCGTCAGTTCGGCATTCTCGGCGAGCGCGAACGTCTTGGTCAGCTGCAGGCCCCAGCCGAGGCGTTCGGAATACTGGATGTCGCGTACGTCCACGACCCAGGTGGTCGGCGAACCGCCCTGCTTTGCCTGTTTCAGCACGACGTTGACCAGCTGCGTCTGGCCGCGCACGTCGACGTTGGAGGCGCTGCCCGAGATCAGCTCCACGCGGATAACGGACTCCGCCGGGATGCGCTTCAGCTGTTCGGAGATCAGCACTTTCGAGGACGGGCGCTCGCCATTGACCAGCACGTTGCCGGCAGTCGCGCCGAAGCCACGCAGCACCTCGCCATCGTCGATCTCGAAGCCCGGCACGCGGTTGACGATGTCGGCGGCGGTGACGGGGTTGTACTGCTTGAAGAACGCCGCCTCGAACACCTGCGCGCCGTCGGTGGCCTTCCCCGTCGCCGCCGCCTTGTCGGGGTGCGGAGCCGGCGCTGGCCCCGTCTGGGCAAGCGCCACGGGGCCGAGGCCGACCGCAAGCGCGGCCAGCCCAACCGCCCGCCGCAACGGACGACCTGACCTGACGCTGTCCATTGGCGGTCCTCCCCGACCGTGTTAGTTCATTTTCTGAACTCACCCTTGCCTGCTTCCCCCAGAGGGTCAATTGCAGGCGGGTAACAGGCCGTGCACGAAATCGGGAGGCGCGCATGCGCTGGAGCGAGATCGAGAAGGTTCCCTGTCCCGTGGCGCAGGCCATGGCCGTGATCGGTGACAGCTGGACAGTGCTGATTTTGCGGGATGCGCTGCGCGGCGCAACGCGGTTCGATGAATTCCAGACCGCCACCAGCGCCTCACGCGCAACGCTGTCCGACCGCCTTTCACATCTCGTTGAACACGGAGTGATGGAAAAGGTGCAGTACGAGGCGCATCCGCCGCGCCACGAATACCGGCTTACCCCGCGCGGGCGCGCACTGCAGCCGGTGCTGATGATGCTTGCGCACTGGTCGGAGACGCACCTGCCAGTGAAGACGCGCTCCACCGGGCGCCGCCACACGACCTGCGACCACAAATTCTCGCCCGTGGTGACGTGCTCGGAATGCGGGGAGGCAGTGACGCCGGAAACGGTCAGCTATGACCGCAGGCCGGCCGCTTCAAAGGTCTAGGAACTGGTCGAGGGGCGGACCGCTGGAGGACGATAGCGGGCCTGCCAGAATTGGATCCCTTTCCGGACGGGGGCCGGGATCGGCAGGCCGCGCTGGGCAGCCCGCCCCTCTATCCGCCTGGGACGCCGGGGAGGCGTCAGCGGAATTCAGTTCCTAGAAAGTCCCTCTCAGTGTGACGCCATAGGTGCGCGGCTCGCCGAGCACGCCGGAGTAGTAGCCAGAGCTCGAGCCGCCCGCGTTGAGCATCTCGAAGTATTCCTCATCGAGCGCGTTACGCGCCCACACGAAGGCATCCCAGCCATTGTCGGCGCGGAAGCCGGCGCGAAGGTTGAGCAGGGTGTAGCCATCGATGTTGAGATAGTCTGACTCCGTCGGGCTCGAGGAGAAGTCGGAGCGGTAGCTGGCGTCGGCAGCGAAGAAGTATTCGCCCGTGCGGCCACCAAACCCGCCCGGCAGCGTGTATTCGCCACCGAAGGAGGCCGCCCATTCCGATACGCCCGGAAGGCGCGTGCCCGAGGCATCGACCACCTGGACGGTGCCGCCCGAGTCTTCCAGCGCCGGAGGCGCGCCGGTGAACTTCTCGAACTTCGCATCGGTCCAGGCGATGTTGCCATAGAGATTGAAGTTATCGCTGATCCGCGCCGAACCATCGAACTCGACGCCTTGCACGATCACCTGCTCCGCATTGGCGAGATAGCCGCGCAGCACGCCGACCTGACCGTTCACGACGTTGACCTGATAGTCGTCGACCGTCGTGTGGAAGGCGGTGATATTGGCGGTGACGCCCGGCAGCGGGTTGGTCTTGAGGCCGATCTCGATGTGCTTCTCGTCTTCCGGCTTCACCGTGGCCAGCTGCACGGCGACGTTGCCGAGTGAGTCCAGCGGTACGCCGTTGTTGTTGAGACCGAACGTCTTGAACGCCGTCGAGTAGGTTGCGTAGGCGTGGATGTTGTCGGCGAAGTCGTAGGCGGCGGTGAGGTTGTAGGAGATGTTGTCCTCCTCGCCTTCCGATTGATAGTTCTGCGGCGAGAGAACGCTGCGCTGCAGGGCGCGCAGCGCGACCGACGTCGCATCCGCACCCGACGTATCGAGGCCGCCATAGACGGTCGCGATGTAGTGGCCCTGCTTTTCATCCCAGTTGAAGCGCAGGCCGGGGATGATGCGCAGCTGGTCGGTCACCTGCCATTCGAGCTGGCCGAACAGCGCCGTGCTGGTGTGGTCGGAGAGGATATCCGTCTTCTGGCCATAGCCGTTGAGCAGGCCTGGCGTCGCGGCGGCGGCGTTGGGGTTGAGCAGGAAGCGCCACGCGGCGGCGCCCTGTTCCTGCTGGCCCAGCGTCTTGGTCACCTGGTTGAACCAGAAGGCGCCGACGACGTAGTTCAGGTTCTCGCCGAAATCGCCAGCGTAACGCAGCTCCTGCTGCCACTGGTACTGCTTGGACGGGTTGGCTGACTTGGTGGTGATCGGCAGGCCGAGGAAGTCGCGGTCGTTCTGCGGATCCCACAGCCAGTAGCGCCAGGCCGAAACCGACGTCAGCGTGCCGGGGCCGACGTCCCAGTCAGCACTGAGCGCGATGCCGCCGAAATCGGAATAGGACCGGTGCGGCGTGTCGAGATCGGTGACGCGATCGAACGGGTTGAGCGAGGGCGGCGCGTAGTTGAAGAACGCGGCCTGGGCGGCGAACTGGCGGTTCAGCGGGCGCTGGGTCGGCGCAACACCGGCGAACACCTGCGCGTAACCTTCGGGACGCTGCACCGTGTTGTCGGCGGTCAGGCGAACGCTCAGCGTGTCGATCGGCGTCCACAGCAGCTGCAGGCGCGCGCCGATATTGTTGATGTCGTTGAGATCGTCCTGGTTGGCGGTGTTGTAGATCACGCCGTCGCGCTGCGTGGCCGAGAACGACAGGCGATACGCCAGCGTGTCGGAGAGCGGCCCGGTCGTCGTGCCCTTGGCCTGGAAGTATCCGTAATTGCCGTAGGACAGCTCGACATCGGTCGAGGCGACGAATTCCGGCAGGCGCGTCGTGACGTTGACGGCGCCGGCCGTGGTGTTCTTGCCGTAGAGCGTGCCCTGCGGGCCGCGCAGGACTTCCACGCGCTCGACATCGATGAAGTCCATCACGGCGGCGGCGGGGCGCGCGTAGTAGACGCCGTCGACATAGAGGCCGACGCCTTGCTCGATGCCGTCATTGGTGAGGCCGTAGGGCGCGCCAAGGCCCCGGATGTTGATCTGGGAGTTGCGCGGGTTGCTCGAATAGAACTGCACCGACGGCACCAGCGCGCTCAGCTTGCCGGCGTTGAGGGCGCCCGTGTCGGACAGGAACTCTTCGGAGAGCACGGCGACGGGGATCGGCACGTCCTGCACGTCTTCCTCGACGCGGCGGGCGGTCACAACCACGCGGTCGCCCCGCTGCAACTGCGGCGGCGCGGCCTGGGCTTGCTGGTCGTCAGGGGCCGGGCCGGCCTGGTCTTCGACAGCAACTTCTGGCGCTGGTCCGCCCTGAGCGACGGCCGGCGCAGCCCAGAAGAGTGCGAGGGCAGCTACGGAAATCCCGTTCCTCAGATAGTTACTCGACCGTATCAAAGAGGTTTGCGTAGGCCGCTTCATGGTCCGTCCTCCATAGAAACGCGGCCATCCCCGCGTTCAACCAAGGCATACGAACTTAAATACGACTTATCCGGTAGTATTAAGGGGCTTTAGTTTTCCTACTTGTCGAAAACGCCCGCTTCAGAGGCTTTTAGAGAGCTAGCGTGGGGCGCGGGCCTTTCCACTCGCGAGTCCTGACCCCACGTGATAACGTCGGACTGGAATTCAACAGCACGAAGGAAACGGCCCTGTCTGTCACGCGCAGCCCCCGGACCGGTCGCAAGGCGACCGCAAAACCGGCCACAGCGAAACCGAGCGCGGAACCCGCAGCTCTCGCTTCGCCCGATCCCGCTGATCTTGCGCGCCTCGTTGTGCAGCAGCTGGAAGACGACAAGGCCGAGAACGTCCTGAACATCCCGCTCAGCGGAAAATCACCGATGGCTGACGCGATGATTGTCGCGTCGGGTCGTTCGGCGCGCCATGTGTCGGCGCTTGCCGATCACGTCGCCAGGAAGCTCAAGGATGCCGGCGCCGGACAGGTGCGCATCGAAGGCCTGCCGAACGCCGACTGGGTGCTGATCGATGCGGGCGACATCATCGTCCACATCTTCCGTCCGGAAGTGCGCGAGTTCTACAATCTCGAGCGCATCTGGTCGTCCGACGTGGCGGCGACCGCCCACGCCGTTCCCCGCTAGCCAGCCGCACTTGCGGATCCGCATTCTCTGCATCGGCCGCATGAAGGACGGGCCCGAGCGCGAGCTCGTGGACGATTACCTTGGCCGCGCGCAGAAAAACGGCAAGGCGCTCGGCTATCGCGCCGTCGAGGAAGTGGAGCTCACTTCCTCTTCGAAGGATGACGAAGGCGAGCGCCTGCTGGCGAAGCACGGCAAGGGCATCCTGATCCGCCTCGACGAGCGCGGCGAAGCCTGGACCTCGCAGGACCTGTCGAAGCGTCTCGCACGCTGGCGCGATGCCGGCGAGGAGGCCGTGAGCTTCGTCATCGGCGGTGCCGATGGAACCTCGCCCGCTGTGGCCGCCGCCGCGCGCCACACCATCTGTTTTGGTGTCCAGACCTGGCCGCACAAGCTGGTGCGAGTGCTGATTGCCGAACAGGTCTACCGGGCCCTTTCGATCGAGGCCGGATCACCCTACCACCGTGAATGATGCAGCGCCGGGATACCCCTTCGCGACGGCTCGTCCCGGTATTCGTCGGGATGAGTGGTGTTGTCGTCGCGCTGCTCGGCGCCGTCGCGATGGGCCAGTCGCGTACGCCCCCGAAAACCTTCACGCAGGATGATTTGCGGAAGGCAGAAGGAGCGCGCGACGCCGCCCTCGCGCGCCTGAAAACGCTCGAAGCCGCCACCGACGCCGCCGCCCGCGAAGCTTCCGCCATCGACGCAGACCTGATCGCCGCCGCCTCCGATGCGACCGCGCGTGAGGAAGCCGCCTACGCGGCGGAGGAACAGCTGATGCTGCTGGCCGATGAGTCCCGGCAGGCCGGCGGCGCACTGGCCAAGGACCAGGCCGCGCTGGAAGACCTGCTCGCCGCGCTGATGACGTTCAGCGCCCGCCGCCCGCCAGCGCTGGCGGCCAGGCCCGACGATGTCTCGAGCGCCGTGCGCGCCGCCATCCTGATGTCGGACGCAGCACCCGCGCTGAGCGGCCGGGCCGAGGAGCTGCGCAACCAGCTTGTCGAGATCAACCAGCTCGAGAGCGCGACACGCGCGCAGCAATCCTATCTCGCCTCCGCCACCGGCGCGCTGGAAGCGCGGCGCGAGGAGATCACGGCGCTCTCCACCGAGAAGCGCCGCGCGCTCGCCAGCCTTGACAGCGAAACCACTGCCGCACGCGCCTCCGCCAAGCGTCTGGCCGATGAAGCGGCCACGCTGCGTGAACTGCTCGACAAGCTGGCGAAGGCCGCCCCGCCCGCGCCCTCGCTGAAGCCGGGCGCCAAACCCTCGACCAGGCCAGCCGCCTCCACACCGCCCAAGCCCGGCGCCAAACCGGAGGCCAAGCCTCTGGCCACCGCCACCAAGCCGGCGGCCGGCGCGCCGCTCAACCCCGTTGTCGGTTCCCCGCTGCGCCGGTTTGGCCGCGTCATCGATGGGGAGAAACAGGAAGGGCTGACGCTTGCCGCCCGCCCCGGCGCCACGGTGATCGCCCCACGCGATGCGCGCGTGCAGTATTCCGGCACGTTCCGCACCTATGGCGAGATGGTGATCCTCGACGTGGGCGGCGATGTGCTGGTGGTCATTTCCGGCATGGAAACCCTGTTTCCCGAGGCGGGGCAGTGGGTTCTGGCGGGGGAACCCATAGGCCGCATGGCGGACCGGAAATCGCCCTCTCCTGAACTTTATCTGGAAGTAAGACGCAAGGGTCAGCCTGTGGACCCTGAAACCTGGCTGGCCAAGCGCAGCTGACGCAACGGGCGTAAAGGCTTGCAGCATCCGCGTTAACGGGTGCGGAAAGTGTGCCTCGCGGCGTCAAGACATGTTGAACTTCACGCAGATGGCGTCAAAGTAACGCTTGGATATCGGGACGATGAAAAAGGAGCAGCGCAGCATGCGCAAGTGGTGGTTGGCCCCGATCGTTGGCGCGGGCCTTGTTGCAGGCACGGTCGGCGTCACGGCCTTTGCTCTCCCGAACGGCCAGTCCGCCAAGAAGGCCGAGGCGTTCCAGCAGCTGGATCTCTTCGCCACCATCCTGGCCAAGGCCCAGAGCGACTACGTCACCGAGATCGACACAAGCGAGGCGATCGAGGCGGGCATCAACGGAATGCTGGCGTCGCTCGACCCGCACTCCTCCTATCTCAACCCCGACGACTTCAAGGACATGCAGACGCAGACCTCCGGCGAATACGGCGGTCTCGGCATCGAGGTCACGGCGCAGGACGGCTTCGTGAAAGTCGTATCGCCGATGGATGGAACCCCGGCCTTCCGCGCCGGCGTGAAATCGGGCGACTTCCTCACCGCCATCGACGGCAAGTCGATCGTTGGCCTTCCGCTGAATGACGCCGTGAAACAGATGCGCGGCAATGTCGGCGCGCCGATCTCCGTCACCATCGTGCGAGAAGGCGTGGAGCCGTTCGACGTCAACCTGACGCGCGAAGTGATCCGCCCCGAAGTCGTGAAGGTGAAGGCCATCGGCGATGTCGGCTATCTCCGCATCACCACCTTCAACGAACAGACCGTGAAGGCGCTCGACGCCGGCCTCGAGAAGGTCCGCAAGGACGTACGCGGCGGCTTCAAGGGCCTCGTGCTCGACCTGCGCGACAACCCGGGCGGCCTGCTCGAAGCCTCGATCGAAGTCACCTCGCGCTTCGTCAATGGCGGCGAAGTCGTCTCCACGCGCGGCCGCCGCGAAGGCGACCAGCGCCGCTACAACGCCGTGCGCGCCAACCGCTTCCCGGATGTGCCGATCGTCGTGCTCGTGAACGGCGGCTCGGCCTCTGCGGCTGAAATCGTCGCCGGCGCCCTGCAGGACCGCAAGCGCGCCGTGATCCTCGGCACGACCTCGTTCGGCAAGGGCTCGGTGCAGACCGTGCTGCCGCTGGGCCCGAGCAAGGGCGCCATCCGCCTGACGACCTCGCGCTACTACACGCCGGCCGGCCGCTCGATCCAGGGCGCGGGCATCGACCCCGATTTCGAGGTCGCGCCGATCCGCCTTTCGGACAAGGACATCGCCGAACTGAAATCGCGCGCCGCGCGCTTCAGCGAAGCCGACCTGCCGCACGCGCTGCAGAACGACCAGGGCGCCGAGCGCAAGCCGCCGCACGTCCCGGCCGACATGCCGCCGGCCGACTACAAGGGCGAGGACTACCAGCTCGACCAGGCCGTCGCCCTGCTCCGTGCAGGCAAGGCCACCCCGGGCGGCACCAACATGGTGCAAGCCGCCCCGGCCCCGGCGACGCCGTAAGGCTGAACGAGTCGATCAAGGCGAAGGCCCGCTCCCACGAGCGGGCCTTTTGCTTTGGCGGCGTCACCCGATCTCGAAAATGGTTTCGCTGGCCGCGAGTCGCGCCTCTATATCTGGCCAAAGCGCCTCGACGCGCGCGATCAAGACGGCGGTCGAACAGTTTCCAACCAGCAACCGCACGACCTTCACGCCGCTGCTTCGCTGGGCGAGCGCAATGAAGTCTCCATCACGCGTTACGATCGTCGCCGAGAGGCTGGCCGCCTTGCGCCAGACCACCTCGTCCGCTTCACCCAGCAAGCCAAGTTCGGATACGTGAAACGCGGTTCGTCCGGAGCGGCTCAGCCATTGGGCCAGCCGCCACGGCAAGTTTTCATCGACGATAAACGTCATTCCGCTGCGACGGGCGGTGTACTGACCGCAGCTGAGGCAAAGGCCAGGCAGGCCCGAACATCTTCAGCCGTAAGCTGCGGATATTCCGCAAGGATCTCTGCCTCAGACATGCCCGAAGCCAGCCAGCCCAGCACGTGGGTCACCCGAATCCGCGTGCCCTCCACGCGGGGATGCCCCGAGCAGGTATCAGCGTCAGCGACGATGCGATCGGCCAGCTTCATGTTTCCCTATGTAGCAGTTGGCGGACCGAAAAGCAGCAACCGCCACCTTTTGGAAGAAAATATCCAGTCTTTTCAGCAACCTTCCCCGCCAAATCGCCGCAGCTGTGTTTCCGCGTTCTTAACGATGCGCGCCCAAAATTGCCGTTCGTCTGATGAGTAATCACGAGGGCCGTATGGCTGCGTCCAAAATTGCCGATGCTTCCGTCATGCGCACTGGGCTCAGCCACGTCGCGCTGAGCCTGACGGTGTTCAGCACGCTGGGCGCTGGCGCCGTCGGCGCTGCCTATCTCTTCGGTGACGAGGGCGCAGGCGCGCCGCGCATCGAGCTGGCCCTCTACACCAAGCAGGACGGCCCGCCGCCGCTCCTGAAGAACCGTTCGCCGATCGAGGCGCTGGACGCCCACGC